>CDZR01004863.1_pt1 | contig 20774 bp, 29 predicted proteins | sample 554781 | NCBI WGS metagenome assembly CDZR01 (sample SAMEA3182065, study PRJEB8094) | gut metagenome | biome: human; feature: gut; material: Stool; isolation source: human stools | place: Canada | collected 2013-01-28
TTATAAATATATTTCAAGAGTAAGAAGCAACCGGCCTTGCCTTAGCGCTGACGTATAGCATTAGAGAAGCCCAAGGACTGGTATTCCTTGGGCTTCTCGTGTTACATTGAACAATTATTCTTCGTTCGCCTAAATGCATTATATCATGAAACTATGATAGAACAAATAATTTTGTTATGACTAAACGTTATGACTAATTTTTATCCATAATATTTAGCCATAACTAATTTATAAAAAATATTTTAGTCATAAAACGGTCAAAAAATATTTTTCTCATATTTCATAAGAAAATCATATAAATACTGCTTTTTTCTTGCGCATAAACGGGAACGCTCTTGCGCATAAACGGGAACGGTCAAAAAACAATTAAATAAAGGTATGCATCCTTGCGCATAAACGGGAACGCTCTTGCGCATAAACGGGAACGCTTCTGCGCATAAACGGGAACGGTCACACCTTATCAAGCCAGACAGAGAGCCTCTTCTCGGTACTCCCCCTGTAGTTTACCCTATAATAAGCCCTTTAAAAAAAACAATGATGGTATTTAACACCTGCAGGCATTAAATACTATTTAATACCACAGCTTTTTCCAAAACAAGGTATTTTTGCCTACTATCTCACAAACCATCATTATTTTTCTTTTTTTATAATTTAATTTTTAAATTCAAAAGGACAAGTATTGAAAATAAAATTAATATAACTGATACAAAAAAATGCTCCGATAAGTAGCTTTTCTCATGCTATAATATTTCCGTTGCTTATCCCCAATCTGGCAACGGAAGGGGGGTGTCTTTGATGGAAATACTTAATTCCTTTTTACTTTCTATCTTGGCAAGTATAGTAGCCGCCTGTATTTGCAAATGGCTGAATGGGAAGTAGAGAAGCAACCGGCCTTGCCTTAGTGCTGGCATTGTAAGCATAGAAAAACCCACGGAGTGCCATCCGTGGGTTTTTCGTGTCCTCGATGGACATCACTTAATTCCTCTTGCCTGTGTTTATTATATCATGAAACTATTTACAGAACAAATGGCTGGGGAGTTTCTGTTATACGAATTGTATTTTCAGCATTCGTCCCATTCCCGCAGCAAGCTGCTGTAAAGTTTGTATAGACGGATTTGCATTACCACTCTCTATTTTACTAATATCTATCTTCGTAATGCCTGTACGTATAGATAACTCTTTTTGCGTTAATCCTGAAGCTTTACGGGCATCAATAAAAGCCTGAATAATAGAAAACGTAGGTTCTAATCGATCATATTCTTTTTTTATTTCGGGGTTCTGCATTTGTTCTTCAAAAAATTTTTCGTAATTAGTCATTATTTTCACTCCTTGAAATCTGTTCAAAAAAGCTATATTAGTACTTTCTGATACGTCCTAAATCATTCTCTCTTTCTTCGTTATGCTTTAAATTTCTTCTATGAATCATACAAGCTTTTTCATATTCCCGTAAATCCTGCTTAACTCTTTCATACTCTGCCTTATTCTTTATAACCGTCACAGATGATTGAATTTCTGCTTTTTTAACCTCTAATTCATCAGTTTGAGGGAAATTATTATAAATATCCTCAAGCTCATTATAGAGCGCTTTGAGTGCATTTTTCGTCATTTCATTATTTTCATCATTTTTAACTAAATCGATGTCTTTTTTCTGATTTTTTACTGCCAATTTGTATAAATTTTGTAAATCTCTATGTTTCAGACATTCTATATATTCCCGGTTATATTCTTTTTCTATAACGACGGGAGTTAACCCTTGCTGCAAACATGACCACACAATCAATGCCCTTCCCGTTCGTCCGTTTCCATCTCTAAACGGACGAATTTCCTCAAATTTAAGGTGTAATTCCATTAGAATAAAAACTTTACTATCTTTTTTAGAACTGGTTTTCATTCTATAATTCAATTCTTTAACCCATCGGTACAGTTCATTTATTTTTTCTTCAGGAATCTGATCCGGATCAATATCTTCTTCATGAAGCAGCATCCGATTAATTGTTAAAATGTCTTTAACGGTAATTTCCCCATCGCAATGAGAAATTATATACCTAAATACTTTTTTATGCCGGAGGATCTCTAAAACATCTTTTAAAGGCATTTTGCGAGGAATATATTTATCGATTAAAATACTTTTTACATCATCTTCACTTACAGAACATTCATTAATTCCAGTATTGTGAATAATAAAGTATATCGATAATTTTTCTAAATCATCACGATTCATATATTACCTCTCTATCGAAAATTTCTTATTTTTTTGGGTTACATAACTTCTTTTTTCATCATCTTTTTTTATCCCGTCAAAAACAGCTTTACGCTCTATCTCTTTTTTTTGGATTTGCTGTGCAAGCAGTGTCAGTCTTTTTATATCTTTTTGATTTAGAGCAGCCATATATTCACTACGTTGTTCTTTTTCTATAACAATAGGGGTCAATTCACGCTGCAAACATGACCATATAATTAACGCCCTTCCTGTCCGTCCATTTCCATCCGGAAATGGGTGAATCCTTTCAAAACGTAAATGCTGTTCCATAATAATTTCAATTTTATCTTGATTTTTTTCTGCATGATTTAATCGCCAAGATAAATCATCAGTCCATTTTTTCAATTCTTCTGGAACCATAAAAGGCAGCGTTGTATCAAAATCTGCGCCGGCTATTATATTTTGTACAATTTTAAATTTTCCTCCCCGATCATCAATATTTTTCATAATGATCCGGTTAATATCCTGAATTCCGGAAATGGTAATATTTTCTTTCTGATGTTCCAAAAGATAAGGTAATAGATTTTTATAATTCAAAACCTCGTTGACTTCCCGAATATCTATTGGTCTAGGAATATAATTTTCAAGAATAATACTTTTGGTTTCACCTTGAGTTAAGCTGTTCCCCTCAATAGCTGTGCTATGATGTGCCATTCTGACTAATAAATCTTCTAAATATTCTTTATCATTATCCATAAACATCTTCATCTTCCTTTCTTCCTAATCTTGAAAACAGCTCCTGTTGCTGTTTATAAAGAAAATCAAAGTTCTTCTCATTAGCATCTTTATACTTTGCTTTCTTTTCTTCCAGTGATTTTCTTGAATCCTCTACAAGCATTGTTTCTGTTTTTAAATCATCTAAACTTGACCAAGAGTGTTTACAATCAGTCTGTTTATAATATTTATGCCCATAGAATTCCCCGTTTATCCCAGTTTTCCTTATAACTTCCGCTCCACAATAAGGACAACATAACATATCTGATTTACCATCAATTTCAATATATTCGGATAAGCTATTATCTTTATTTATTTGATAAGTGAAAATTAAATCTTTTATAGGTCTTCCTACACTATCCCCCATTTCTCTTTTTACCTTTAAATTTTTTATATAATGAGTTTCATTGATTTCCTTTATTATTTTTGTAAGCGTTTTCATTACAATAGAAGTTTTATAAGATTCAGGAAATGTCATTAACTTTTTAAATTCATTAAAATCAATTTTCCAATAACGATTGTCATTGCCATGCGCATAGTGTTTTAGGTCTAATAATATTCGGAATAAAATTTTCGAATATTTAGAATGCAATAGCAAAAAATGTTGTAATTCGAATTGTGTAAAAGAAAAATGGATATCCGCAAAATAATTAATAAAATCTGTATTCAATTTTACTTTCAGGCTTCCGGTATTGTTATTGATAATAAAGACAGAAAACAACGATCCTATGATTTTTTCATTTCCTTTTGAAACAGTAAAAACCATGCCTGCTAGTTTTTCGGAAATATTATTAATAAACACAACCATTTCATGTGGCTTGTAATTTTTTTGCATGCCAGTTATTTTTCTTAATTCATTAATTTTCAACTCTATGCTTTTTTCATTTTTTTTAGTAAATTCAGATGTAATGGCAAAAAAAATATCCTGCTCTGTCTGATTTAATTTATTAAAGTGCTGCGTTAGATTGAAATCATTATCATATTTGACTATATTAGACATATGATCACTTCCTTTTGACTAAATGATATCATATATTTTTAGTCATGACTATATGCTAATTATTTTTTTAGTCATAAGGGGGAAAAAGTTAGTCAAAAGACCTCAAAAAAGGGGGAAAAGTTATCCATAAGGGGGAAAAAGTTAGTCAAAAGACCTCAAAAAAGGGGGAAAAGTTATCCATAAGGGGGAAAAAGTTAGTCGGAAGGATAAAAAAGTCAAGTATCCATCGTCTTTTTCAGCGTCTCCTAACTATTAAAACTATTATAACTATTAAAACAAGTTTTTATTTTTTGATAAAAATAAAAAGGGGGAAAAAGTTATCCATAAGCAATATTATTCTTGCTCTTTTATGACTGCTCTTTTTATTTTATCTACCATTTTCTTCCGCTCTAAAAAATACTGTTTTTCTGCTTTTTTCCTTGCTTTTCCTGCGTCTTCTAATTTTTTAAATGTTCCGAGATGGATTTGTTTTCGGTCAACAGTAATATACGCCCGATATTTATCGCTCCATTTCGATACTCCGGTTATTCCTGTCCTGGAGTTTCTATTTTTCCGCCGGCCAAAACCGGCATACGCTACAGATAGCCCATGTTTTTGCACTTCGCGCGATATTTTTTGTCCCAGTTCGCGCCCTTCTTTTTGTTCTTTTATCTGATGATCGCTGCGACGGCAGCCGCAAGATAAAGATCTGCCGTTTTTTAAAATATTGTGCTTTATAACTCTTTCCGTGCCGCAAATACAACGGCAGCGGAATTTATCGCCGTCGTTGCTTAGTATCGTCCAGTAACCGACGTTATCACCGGGCTTCAAATTGTATTCTTTTTGACTGCGGTGTTTCCGGCATCCGCATGATTTTGACTTACCCCGTCTTAGTGTGGATCTGCTCACCCACTTTTCATTGCCGCAAACGCAGCGGCATAAAAGATGGTATCGATGTTCCGGAGGCGGATTAATGTTAATTATTGTCCAGCAGTTAATCTTATCCCCGACTTTCATTTCTTTCATCTCCATATTTTACTATTTCGCCAATATCAGAAGTGCGTCATCCACATCTAATTCCAGTTCATCATATATATAATTGCCGATGCAAAGCTTTCGGTAATCATCTTTCGCAGATTCAATATCCTCGTCATTATACGCATATGCAATAAATAGATAGTTCTTTTTTTCTTCTTTAACTTTTACTGTAAATGTATCAATTCCAGTGTTTATTACGCCGAATAATCCCTCTTTAGAATCAAGTCCTTTTTTTACTGCAAGAATAATGCTGCCTTTTAAATTTATCAGCAGCCGCCCAATATCAAGTCGTTTACTATAATTTTCATTGATATCATAGTAATATTTCTTGCCGTTTAGAGTTAAATTCGGTATGTGATTTCGCATAAAAATATCATAAGCTTTTTTACCGCTCGCATAATATTCTTTCGTCGCTTCTTTATGCCATATTAAATATAATGCCGACTCTTCCATTTCATCATAAGCCAGCATTTCCACCGCTTTATATCCGTTTAATTCTTTGTCGTTCTTTCGCAACTCCACAATATCTTTATATATCTGTGATAAATCCCACCTCGGATATGTTTTTATAATATCCTTTCCTTTTAGAATTGCTGCTATAATGTGTTTCATTTTTTATCACCTGTCTACTTCCCATCCTAAATTGAATAAGTCGATGTCCGATATATCTTCTTTTGCTTTGACTACCCCAATTTTGTTAAAGCTATATCCGTTTAGTTTATAAACAGTATAGCCGTCGGCTATTCTTTTGAATCGGTATGTCTCTCCGCGGCTCGATAAGTCGCGGATTCCATCAAACACACTCAGGTCTTTTACGTTCTTTTGCTCTTCCTTTTTTATATACTCTTCCATAAATGCATTTAATGTTCTATTTGCCGTGCTTCCATTCTTCTTGCACAGCTCTTTGAATCTGTCTCGAATTTCAGCTGTGGTGCGTAGGTTTAGACTTACGCTTTCGTGCTTTTCCGCTTTTTTTATTATTTTTTCTGTTTTCATTTTTAAGCGTCTCCTGTTCTTATTCAATAAAATCTACTGATTATCAAACTCACAGCAAGTAAATACACCGTTTTGTAGTAAACTGTAATTCTCAATCGGGTCTTCCCGCATAATTACAAGTCTGTAATCCGGAAGCTCCTTTTTTGCATTTCCGGCTGCTATTATTATTTCGTTTGTCTTCATTCCCTTTATTCCCGCTGCTTTTACAACGTCGGAGATTTTAACAGTTTTTAACACTTCCCCCGCCGCGATTAGCGCAAAGCGGAGTTTCTGAATATCTGTCAACCCCTCCCACGTCCGTCTTTTCCCCTGGACTCTATATACCCCTTCTTCTAATTTTTTTACGTTTTTATATATTATTTCCGCATCAGTATACATTTTTTATCCTCCTTTATTAAAAACTTTGTTTATGATTTTTCAGGATGCAGTGTTCTTTTAGCCCCAATCTTCTTCTCCGATGTTTCGTATCAATTCATTTCTGTAAGCAGCAGTTGCTTTAACCATTTGCCTAATTTCTTCCGGCATGTTTTCCGGAAGTCCAATGGCTGGAATTTTTCTACAAAGTTCATCTGGATCGAACGGATAAACATTGAAGTATTCATACCCGCTATCACGGTCGTCAACGTCCATCGGGTCCCACATACCTTTTATCAAATACTTCCTGTCCGCTACGGTTATTACATACTGTCCGGGTTTTCCAGTTATTTTCCCGTAGTTGTTCGATTCTATTGTAATTTCTTCTTTGAGCTCTTCTATTGTTGTCACATTTCGGAGCTCTCTGTCTTTTTCAATCATCTTTATTTCATCGTGAATTTCTATTTCACGAGATACTTTTTTTAATAAATCCATGAGCAGTTTTTTCCCATCTTCTACATATTCGCATCCGAATTTCTCGGCGTTTTCTTTTATAGTTGTATACTGTACACCGATAATTTTCAGTTCTGCCACACTGTCATCCGTGTTAACTTCCGGAAGATAAGATTCTTCCGGGATATCGTTAACATCTTCAATATCTCCATAATAATATTTATCTCTCCGACCGACATTTACATTTAACCGACGTCTTTCACCGTCGACCAAAATGTCGGACATTTTTCTTTCCCAGAAGCGTATTTTTCGTTCCTGGTTCCATGATGGGAGTATTTCTACGTTGTCCGGGATTTCTACAACTATGCAGTCGAAATCACTGCAGCTCGGTGCAAAGAATGTAAAATGTATATTGTTTCCTTTCGTTTCTTCATTGGAATCCCCCCACGAAATGTACTCAACATAAGATCTGTACATAATTTGTTTCATTCCTTCCTTCTCCTTTTCTGCCGGATTTCCAGCAACTCTCTTTTGTTATTTATATTATAGCACGCTCATTTTGCACGTGCAATTAAGCAATCACTTTATTCTCTCGCAAGCTTTTTTTGCTGGCAGCGGAAAAACATAGGCGGCAGAGGTAAAAGATGCAAGGGACAAGGGACGATACGCCGTAGGGCAGCCCTTGCATCTTTTACCGTCCTATGTACGCTAAAAAAGCAAAAAATGCGTTTTAAAGAATGGCTGCCTTCCAGATCAAGAAAGGCAGCTTCATTTTCTCCTTAATAAATAAAAAGTGCTGAATAATCAGCACTAAAAAATAATATTTAATAACATATAATAATAAAAGATAATATATTTTAGCACTTATCCAGTGTCCGTAAGGAGCCTGGATAGGTGCTTTTAATAGTGAACCATGTTATAAAAAGAGGAAAATAGTCTTTCTGGAACTGTGACGAACCGGACCGGCACGGTTAAGGGGCAAAACAGTTTCTTAAAGGCTATTTTTCGACATTTGATATGTGATTAAATGCCAGGAAAGAATCAAATTCTATTTTCTCGGTCCCATAAACTTATCACCATTCATATGTATCATATGTTCCGGTCTATCTGCAATCCATGCTTCCGTATCCCATGCCAACGATTCAGAAAATCTCTTATATGTTGCAAAATCGGGGAATGCTGTAACAAAAATTTTTCCAGCGGTGACCTTCTTTGTCATTTCAGAAATTTCGATAATTCTCTTTGGACTTATCGGTCCAACAGATGTAACTGATTCAATAAAATAAATCCAATTCTTATCAGCTCTGTAAAGAATAACATCCGGCATTTTTCCATGCAAAGTGATTTCGATCCCCAATTGATGTAGTTTATCTGTATTCCTCACCAAATCTTTTTTAATAGTATCCCCAACATACAAACATCTTGCCCCGGGAGCAAATCGAGGGGCAAATTCTTCAATAATTGCCTTCTGTAATTGGTTATGTTTTCCTGGAGAAAATTTGAGATCAGAGTCATTAATATGAACAGGCATCATTGTCATTTTCTTCTTCGATTCGTATGTATCAATTAATTTCTCATGATTTATCATAAATTTTGATATATTCTCATCCCACGACTGTAGGCCAAAATTCCGCAATAATTGAAGAACTTCTTCCGTAAGCCTATAGCGATAATTGGGACTGTTAGTAGCCTCTCTATTATCTTCTATCAAAGCAGCTGTCCTAAAATGATGCATTGCCTGTTTACGAAATGTTTCACGACTATTTTCTGCATATTGTTTTCCATAAAATTCATTAACAAAAGCTATAATATCGTGAATACGAATCCATTTATTTATAGCTTCATTCCATTTCATTTCAGGTTTTAATCCCGCGAGAGCAAGTAAACTTAAGCAGCAAATATCAGACAACTGTGCCCTTGGCATACCAATTTCTTTTAAAAACTCTTTTGCTTCTTCCATTTTATTCATATGCCATCTCCATAACAATACGATCACAATTATCAGTTGAAAGATCTTTGGATTCTCTAAGCTGATTCCCCATTTTATTAATCAATTTAATCGGAGGCACCGGAATGCTGTTTATTTCTGTACTGTTTACCTGTGTACTTCCATTAAGAATACGATAATACATATCAAACAATGTTGAATTAAAAAGAGCAAAAACTCCATAAGTTGTATCTAAACTCATTTCCAATCCATCAATTCGATCTATATAATTAATCTTATTTTGCGTCGCAATAAATTTGTACTGTTTAAAATCATTAGGATTATATATCCCACATTGGAGACGTCGCCGCTCCTCTTTTGCTGTAAATCGTTTACAAAAAACGTAATTCTGATTTTTCTGTATCAAATTTTTCTTTTTACTCGTAATCCAATCAAATTCCTTTCCTGACGGATTATGGTTCACCCTACCACCCTTAATATGTTGACTGTAAAATAATGGGAGATCATATTCCCCTGGTTCTTTCTTTAAATCCTCTTTCTGCCTAAAATCAACAACTATACCTGTCCTCATACGCAGCCCCTCTTCGGGGAGCGTATTTTTATAAGTGTTTATAGCATCGAGTACCTGCATATCACCCTTACAAACCGGCAGATAAACATAAAGCATAGTTCCTTTAATAACAGAGTTATAAGGTACATCTAGATAAGTAATATGATTAAAATCTGCATTACCCTGGCTCGAAGTAATCAAAATACAATCTGGAGCTTTTGAAGTTTTCCGAATTTTGATAATCATAGTTTCCTGAAGAACTTGTTCTTCAGGAAACACCTTATCTCTACTAACAAAAAGATGAATATGATTAATTTTTCCGTTATCTAATAAATAACGTCGAAATGCACTAAAGTATGCCCCTGATGTCCAGCTTCTAGGAATAATATAAACCATTTCTGCATCTTCTCTAAGATTAAATAAGGACATGGTAGTAAATAAAAAATATAAATTGGGTGAACCATGAACTACAGAGGGCATTGCCTGTGCTGTGGCATTAGCTTTCCTTATGCGAAGATATGGAGGATTTCCAATTATCAAATCATACTTTTTAGAATCAGGATTAGCAAAAGATATTTTATTAAAATCGTTTTGCTGAGATAAAATATAATCTTCTTTACGGATTTCATAAGAAAAATTCTTATGAAGGACAGCAGCAATATACTCCATATTTTGTTTTAATACAGGAAGTACCTTTGTATCTGTCTCATAACATGTCAAATGTATTGCTTTTATTTTTGTTTCCTTTTCCAATCGTTCTAATACTGCAGCTGAGAGGATTCCGGTTCCAGTTCCTGGATCTAATATATTTACTTTCTCCGGAATTCTCGTTAAATCAAACATTTTAGCCATAAAGCGAGCAATTTCAATAGAAGTAAAAAACTGACCTTTTTTTTTCCTTTCACTCCTTGGAATTTGTTCAAGAAATCTATTTGTATTTTTTATTATCTGAGCAAGCATTTTTAGCACCATATTTTTCAACAAGTATAAACTACTTCGAAAGGCTTCTTTTCAATCAATTCTGATACGTCCTAAATCGTTTTCTCTTTCTTTGTTATGCTTTAAATTTCTTCTATGAATCATCTTCATCTTCCAGTTTTTCAATAGCTAATTTTTTTAACAAAGAAGATACAGCACAACCATAAAAAGCAGCTGCATTATTTAATATTTCTGCTTCACTATCATTCATACGCACACTTACCACAGAACTCATATGATCATCTCCTTATTTATTTCAAAATTGTATCACATACATATGTGAATACAATCGGATAGTTTTTCCAGTCTGCTAAGATATTCTTCATTTTCTTCAAGAATATCTCGTATACAATATGGAGCTCCTCTTGTACCATGACCCATATTGTCCAACCAAAGATATGTTTCATAATCCACATCATAATTTTCTATGAAACAATCCAAAGCATTCAAGAAATTTATAACAGAATATTTTGCTAATGTAAATTCTGTTGTTAAATCTTTCCCAAATTTTCCAAAATCAAAAAGAGTAAAAATATAACTGCCATCCGAAGATTCTTCTGCATTAAAATCCCAATTTTGAGATTCAATTATTTTTCTTAGCTTTTCCATTTTCATTTTTTCTACTCCCTTCGACAAACGAACTGAATGAAACCTAATCGGTAATCATTCTATGCTCTCGCAAGCTTTTTTTGCTTTTCCCGTCCTATGTACGCTAAAAAAGCAAAAAATGCGTTTTAAAGAATGGCTGCCTTCCAGATCAAGAAAGGCAGCTTCATTTTCTCCTTAATAAATAAAAAGTACTGAATAATCAATACTGAAAAATAATATTTAATAGCATATAATATTTAAAAATAATATATTTTAGCACTTATCCAGTGTCCGTAAGGAGCCTGGATAGGTGCTTTTAATAGTGAACCATGTTATAAAAAGAGGAAAATAGTCTTTCTGGAACTGTGACGAACCGGACCGGCACGGTTAAGGGCCAAAACAGTTTCCTAAAGGCTATTTTTCGACATTTGATATGTGTTTAAATGGGCGATACTCCCCAAATATTTGGGAAAAGTTTAAAAGGTAATAAAGCTGGATTATGGAGATATAGGATCGGAAACTATCGTTTGATTTGTGAAATTATAGATAATAAATTGATTATTCTTGTTTTAACCGTTGGGCATAGACGGGAAATTTATAAGAAATAAAAAAAGGCTGTGACTTACAGCCTTTTTTTCCTATACAGTATAGAAATCCTGATTCATTTTTTCCATTCGCTTTTGTAGCTTTTTTATTCTACTCATCAAACGGGGATGGTCTGAGAACGGAATTGTCCACCAAGGATCTTTTCCGTAAAAATAATAAAGTCTGTATAAACCATCAATCAGTTCATTACCCAAGCCTATTTTAGTAGCATAAACATCGGCTTTTGATTCAATTTTACGATTAAAAAAGTTTGAAAGTAATCTTGAAGGATAAAATATAAGGAAGGTATAAATATTTAAAAAAATACTAATTATGAAGGCTATTAAAATTGTAAAAATTTGTATAAATGGGAAAAAACGAAATATATTCAGTAAGAATATTATTAAATATAATATTCTTATGCAGAAAATATTAAGAATACTAACCCCATAAGACAAATTAAAAAAAAGGATATCTCCGTTTTGATGATGTCCCATTTCATGGGCGATAATTCCTGCCAATTCTTTAACAGAAAAAGCGGAAAGCATTGGTTGAGTAATTGTAATATCTTTTGCGCCGGATGCGAAAGCGTTAATTTCAGAACATGAAGAAACAAAGTATTTATATTTTGTTGTATCAATTCCTTTTTCTTCCATATAGTTTGTAATAGCATTAATCTTTTCCTGTTCGAGTGGAATAGGCTTGCTTTGTCCTCGAAGTATTCTTTGGAAAAATCTCGTAACAGGGAAATAAGGAAAAACAAATCCCCAAAGAAAACAAACTAACAAAATAAGAGAAGCTAATTCTGCAATAAAAATACTATTTTTATTTATAGGAATATGAAGTAAAGGTAAAGCGGAACACCAAAAAGAATCTATTCCGGGGACAGGAAATAATTCTTTAGCAATAGCAAAAACAGGGAAGATAATAATCATATTAATCAAGAGATTTAAGATAAAGTCGATTACAAGCCACATAAAACGCCCTCATTATTCTTTAAAACAAATATATAATACTATAAAATAATATTATATATTTGTTTTAAATTGAAGATTTACTTTATTCTGTTACCGAAAAGTCTGTTCATACCTGCTACTGTGACAATGATAAGTTTATCATCAATTCTTTTTGTTTCTCTGGCAGAGAAACGGTTTGCTTGTAAAGCACTTCTTATGGTTGATTCGCTTAATTCATATCTCTCGGCAGCTTCTTTTACTGTTAAAGGTTCACCTAACCATTCATCAGGTTTTTCTTGATTTTCCGCCCGCCGGATAGTATCAAAAATAGCAGTTCTGACAAAGTTACTTCGGGAGACCTTTCTCCCGTTTTCGTCTTTTAACTGTTCCAGGAAATTTTCCAAAGTTTCATTTTCTATTGAATTTAAAATAACCGAAATGTTTCTTACTTTTTTCTTTTCCTCAAGCGGAGCCGCATTTATATATTTTTCTTTTTCTTGTTCAACAAGAGTGTTTTTTTTCGTGAATCTCATAGTTATGCCTCCTTTAAACATTTTTAATAAGTGCGGAAATTTCTTTTACAAGTGCGGAAATTTCTTGAGACGCAGGACTTGATTTATTATATTCAACAACTGATTTACCTTCAGAAAACGCCTTTTTAAAGTCTTTTCTTGCACCAAGTGCTGTAGATAAGACTTTATAGTCCGGTATTTCGGAAATAATAAATGTGATTAGATCTTCAGCATCTTTTTGATCATAGTAATTAATTCTATTTAAAAGAATATACGGTTTGATATATGGATTTGATTTTAAAGCAATTTCTACATTTTCAGAATAAAATTTTTGCAAGCCGTCCACTTCCGTTTGACTAACAGTAATAGGCGTGATAATTAAATTGCTGTTTAAAATAATTTCACGGCTAACGTTAGAATCATAACCGCCACTGTCAATAATAATATTCTTGTCCGGATTATCTCGGTAAGTTTTGATGATGTCTTTCAGCATATTACGGTCTTTCCAAAAATGAATTGGTCGGTTAATATCTGATAATAGAGAAAAATTATAAGATGAATTCTGATTATCCAAGTCAAATAAATCAGATTTCATCTCAATAGCCAAATTTACGGCTATTGTAGTTTTCCCGACACCGCCCTTCGTGTGAGCTACATTAATTATCATATTTTCTCCTTTACTAAAAACTCATAAAAAATAAAATAAAATAATATGTAATAGTAGTTTTCAATAATAATTATAAATCAGATTACATCGAAAAACAAGTATTTAATAATATAAAATTTTAGAAAGTATTATATTTAAATAGTTTATGTTGAAGAGGGAGATAACATATATGCATTAATTATCTCTCTTTGTTAAATAAAAAAATACTGATTATTCAGTACAAAAAAATAATATTTAATAGCATATAATAATAAAAAATATTATAATTTAGCACTTATCCAGTGTCCATAAGGAGCCTGGATAGGTGATTTTTTAACGGATGTATTTTGAAGAAAGAACAATAATGCTGCAGTGAATGAGAGCGGACGTTCTAAGCTTCCTGCAGGGGAACAAAAGGTTGCTGGAAAAGGAAGCGGGGATTTACGTGCAAGTTTATTGTTCATCTTATTTCAGCTAATAAAAGAACAATTTATCTTTCTATAGTTAAAGAACTCTGCTTTATCTTTCCTTTAAATAAAGTGTTTAATTCATCAAGGGATATATAATTTTTAAACTCATTTTTGATTTGATAAATTTCTTTTGTAGTATATTTTCTATTAAATTCTCTATTTAATAAAGAAGAAGGGTCTATAGTTGGTGTTTTTTGCATAGAATAGATGATTTCAAGATTATTCTTTTTTTGTTGATATAATTTTATTTCTGAAAATTTTTTAGAGAGATATAAAGTTTTAAGATTATTTTGTAAGTTTCTTACAACTGCATCGTGATGGTCTTTTGCTGTTAATCGCGGGGTAGTTCCATCCGTTTTCATTTCTGAATATCTTTTAAGCGTCCTAAGCCATGAGATTTCTGGTTTTACGACTATAAGATCAAGTTCAACCTGATAATTTTTTTGTGATAATAAGGCTCTTGTTTTTTCAGGGACGTTTGTTGTTCGTAGTGTTCCTTCAATAATGAGATCAATTTTTTTATTACTTAGTTCTTCTATAAGGCCTTCTGTAACCTTTCCGGAAAAATCTTTGGTGATATTTACAATCTCATCACCATATTTTTTATAGAGTGCGTGGTAATTAGGATAAAATTTTCGGTAAGAATCACCATTGATAAAAGCAATAACTTTTTCTTCACAGATTTTTTTAATTATTTGAGTTTTTCCAGCTCCCGGTTGTCCAACAACCATAAAGGCTTTGGGATGATCTTTTGATTTATATGACGAATATTGTGCTGCGGAAATTTCTTCAATTATTTTTATTATATTATTTTCCATAATTATTCCTTAAGTCAGATAGTAATTTATCCATTAACTTAAACTGTCCAATAGCTTCTTGCAATTCTTCGAGTGTGTTCATTTGCATAAGCCGGTGATATGTATCTTGTGTTTTTCTGAATAACAACATCATCGGTTCCTTTTCCGGGGGGTTATCTTTCCAGTCGATCTTATTCACTTTAAAATAATCAATAAAATCAGCAATTAAACCAGTATAAGCTTCATTCATAATTTCTGTTTTCAAAGAAATTTCATAATTTATATTTGTCATTTTTATTCCTTTATCAAAAAACAACATAAAATAATAAAAAATAATATACTATAATAGTTTTTAATTGCAATTTGAATTCATTTCTTTTATAAAGCGTTCCAATACCGGAAGGCTTACTTTGCATTTTCTTGCAAATTCTTTTTTTGTACGAATTTGTCGATTTAAATAAAGAGCATAAAGGTCTTTAAAATTAGAAGGGGGAAGGATTTTTTTGCGCCCTTTATATTTACCGGCTGCTTTTGCGAGGGCAATTCCTTCCCGCTGCCGTTCAAGAATCAATTCTCTTTCAAAAGTTGCGATAGCGCCAATCATTGTAATCATCATCTTCCCAGTAGGAGTATCAGAATCCAATTTTTCTTTTTCACTGATAATTTTTACATTCTTTTTTTTCAGTTGTTCTATGATATCAAGTAAATCCTTGGTGTTTCTGGCAAGTCGGGAAAAAGATTCTATATAAAGCGTATCACCGTCCCGGACGAATTGAAGCATTTCCTTCAAGATAGGGCGGTTGGTACTTTTCCCTGAAGCTTTTTCTTCAAAAAATTTATCTATTTTGAATTTTTTGAGATCTTCATATTGCCGTGTTGTATTTTGTTCAATTGTAGATACTCTGATATAAGCAACATTCATCGTGATAATCCTTTATAACACAATTTTCTTGAACGCTCTTTTTCTTTTAGCTTTTCCATAGAAAAATCAAGAATTTTTGTCTTTCTTTGATGGAGCATTTCTTTATAAAAAGAACGTTCAACAGATGATAAGTGAGGAGTATTATCTATGATTGCATTAATTTTTTCCATGTTAATTCTAGGATAGATTCGCTTTAGAGCAGCTGTGCAATCCGAATTTACAAGAGAAGACGTGTATGTAAAATAGTTTATCTTTTCATTTTGGATTTTCATAGCAGCTGTTGGGAATACATATATTCGATGATTTATCTCTTCCGGAGAAGATAAAATAGACTCCATAGTTTCTTTTGTTTGTCTAGAATATAGAGAAGAAGCGCAGTCATATACAGGCGCAAGCTCCGCTTTCGGTGGATTTATACTGGTTAATAATCCCCAATTTCCATTGTGACGGTCAAAGTTTCCGATCAATGTATCAGCAATATACATATTCCAGAAATGTTCTTGCAATTTTTGAAAAGGATATATTTCCTGTTCCTTGATTGTAGTCATGATATCTGTTAATTCTGTTCCATACCCTTCTTCAGAACTGGTAATAATTGAATTTTTCAGCATGGCAAATTCAAGAAGTTGTCGGCCGTCCGTTTCAAAGTCTTTACAGGCAACGACAGGCATATCTTTATATGTTCCCAATATAGTTTCTTGAGCGGGGATGCCCAAGCTGTTAAAAACATGGCAGCCTAAATATTCACAAACATGGGAATTGGTTGGTTTCCCAAGATAAGGGGTTTGAAATTTTAACATATATTTTTCATTATTGTATGTAATAGAAATCTTTTTTCCTTTTGCACCTCTAAATCCCTTATATGGATCAACGGGGCAATTTGTAAAATCGATATATTTATCCATTTTTTCCTTTCATAAACCTAAATATTTTTTACGCAGATAATTAGCTTGTTCTTCTGTGATAGTTTGATCCCAGTAGGCGGAATTAATTGATCCGTCAACTTCATCAACTAAGCAATCAAGGTGCATACTGTTTTCATTCATTCCCTTTTTTAAAGCGTCAATATCCTTTTGCAGATAATGTGGAAGATGTTGTTCTAAATAACTTTTATCCATCATGTTGTCTTCGTTATCCAATTTTTCTTTTTTCATAATATTCTTTCCTATCATAAAAAGTATTTTTTATGATATAATACAAATAGAAATGAGATAGCCGATAAATATTCCCGGTCAAGGAACGGCTCCCTCAAAATTTAAGTGTTTGAAGAAAGCCTTCGCAAGCCATTGGGAATGGCTTTTTTCAATGCACAAATTACTTATGCATCATGATAGCTATTAAGGTTCCGAACGCTATCATGATAGACAACGTTTCAAAAACGCTCATAGTATCACCCCCTCGAAGTGAGAGGGGAAAGCCGTTTATCTAACTATCTCATAAGTAAATTATAGCATATTTGATGCTCTATTAATTTTATCAAAATCATTGGAGAAAAACAAATATAGAATCTAAAATGTTAAATAATTTTATCAAATAAATTGGCATATGATTTCATATTTAATAAAATTAAGAAATGAATAAAGGTATACCCTATATTTGCTTTTAAAAATTCCGGATGAGATTACTATCCGGAATTTTTAAAATAAATCATGTGTTCCTGTTCGAGTCAGGTATAAAAATAGTTTTTTCTCTTTATATGATTATCTAAATTTGTCTTCCATTTTCATATAATTCGTCACAAGAAATATCAATATCTTCTGTCCAAGAAATATCGTAACCGCCTGGATCAATATTTAGCTTAGTAAAAAGACTAATATCTTTTAATGGGCTAAATATATTTTTTTGCAAAAGTGGTTTCATATTATAAAGTTTATTTTCTCCATCAAAAAAGTGAACTAAAATCTGATAATTAATTATAGGAGTGGCGTCTTTTATTCGGTGAAACATAAATAATACCTCTTTTCATTTTAACGGTGGGAACCTAATAGTATAAAAAGGGGGCGCATCATTTATACCGTGCTTTTTTTCATAAAAGTAACCTTTTCGGGCTATAAAAAGACTATAAGAAATGTCTTCTAAAAGTATGCTAAAATGACTTTATAAACATTCATAGTTTCAAAAAATTTAGAATATTGGTAGAAAAGGCAATTAGTGAATTATAAGGAGCGGAAAGATGAAGAAAATCGTATTGAAGGTATTAGCACTGTTTTTTATTTCATTTACAGTTGTTCTTGCCGGATGCGGAAGCTCACCGGGAGATAAATTTTTAGGAACATGGAATAAAGGGGATGACCAATTTGAAACGTATTTAGTCATAGAAAAAAATAAAAATTCGGATTCGTATATACTTACACAGTATCATTTATCAAATTTGCCACATCGAGATTGGAATCTGAATAAAGATGTTTATACAAAAGATGCTACAAAAAACATCTATAATCTTACACCGGATAAAGATAAATTAGCTCGTGATTGGGAATGCTACTTTTATATAGACAATGCAGGAGAACTCCGAGCTAATGTTGGATATGGAAATAATAGTTTTAAAAAAATAAGTGATAAAGCTCTTACTTTTGAAGAAATGAACAAAGGAAGAGGTTACCCGGATCCGGACAAGAAGAAATAATAGAATCAAAATGGAGATAGGTTATGTTAGATAGATTAAAAATAGGTACACATATCACGTTATTTCCGGAATGGTTAATTGAATGGGAATATAGAGCGATGGATTTTGATGTGGGAGCGGAATGGATATTTTCAGTAAATAGTGAATCTGGAGAGATAGAAGCATTAGAAGCCGTGGAGGGAAGTATTGAGCGAACTTTGAGAGTATTGGAATCAGAAGACGCCGGATTAGTGCCGGGCAGTTTACATTATGTAACAAAAGTGATAAAGAACTTTCCAACAATAGAGCTTGAAATAACAGGCTATTTAATCGATCGTTGACAGAATGTGAATACAAGAATATAATACAGACATTGAGGATTCATTTTTTTCTGCCAAATAGGCAGCTTAGAATCCTCAAAAATTGTAATTCCCTACTATCTCTCGCTAAGGTATAATTTAAGGGAATTATCCGAAAAAAATAAATGCGTATATTTTTATGTAAAGAGCGATATCATTCTCGCTCTTTTTATTTACTCGCTATTTTTGCTTCTTAATTCTCTCAAAAAGGTCTTTACCTTTTCGTATTCCGCGTCTGTCATCCGGGCAGCGCGGGTTTTCGCCCCATCTGGCAATTTCCGCTTTGCCCCGCCCATTCCCTTTTGCCGCCCCAACCAGAGGCGGATTTTTTATTCTCTTTTTCCATTCATTTTCTCCGTATATTCTTCAAGTAGGTATTTATATTGTCTTATGCTATCTTCGAGATCGGTATTCCCACACCTGTCTTTCATTTCTTCGACGGCATCCAAGTCGTCAATTTCTTCTTCCAGCTCATCGCAGCGTTCTTGCATCGCAATGAGGTTTTTCCACCAGTTATATTCAGATTCTTTCATCCGATAAGCATTGATTTCATCATCGTATTCCGGTATTACCCCGAATCCAATCAAGTCCTCGGTATAATCGAATCCGTCTTTCCTATAATTAAGTTCTCTAATTTCGTTGTTTTTGTCAATTATTGCGATTTTCATTTTTTCAAGCCTCCTTTTTCATCGGATTGTTGCGCATCCACTCTCCGATAATCGCCCGGATCGACATGTCCCGGTTGTCAATCCAGAAAGAAGCCTTGGTCTGTCCGATGAACCAATCGTACCAGGCTTTTGCCCGCGGGTGCCCATTGCTCTTTTCCATCGCTTCTTTCGCGTCGGGCAGGTAGCCATTTCTTATTTTTGCTGCCCAAGCAATCTGCTTTTCGGACCCCTCAAGTTCCGGGAGTCCTGCCGCTTCCGCTTGTCTAATTTCTTCTGCAGTTTGTTCTTTTTTACATTCGCTACATAGTCCACATCTTTCAAGCCACTCGATTCTTCTTTCTCTGTCCGCTATTTTTCCGAACAGCTGAATCGTTTCCGTGTGTCCGCAGCTCATTTTTACTTCGTACTTCATTTTTAGTTCCTCCTCTTATTTTAACTTCGTACGTTTGTCATTTCATTGATTATGCTTTTCTATTTCCTCTTCCGTCTAGTTCATATCCATCGGCTAAATCGTTATAGATGTCTATAATCCTTGTCTTGCTTGCATGTATATAAACAGTCTCTTTATTCCGTTCGTTTTCGTGATACTTTTTTCGCACTTGATTACCGAGCCAATCATAAGCATGCGCATTGCTTGTTTCGATAGAATGATTTGATACTCTGTAATTTTTCCCGTTTAACACAAAATAATAACTATCTTTGCTTGCGCTTGCAGAAATTCCATGCTCTGTACAAAACTTTTCAATTTCCTCCATTTTTTCTGCAAATTCTCTTTTTGCTGTTTTGCTCGGTCTCCATTTATACATCGCTATCTCTCTCTTTCTCCGGCTCCTTAGAATACTAAAATTATCTTGTAAGTGTCTTTCCTTTTTTTGATTATAGAATAGCATATTTAAGTTGTTGTCAATGCTTTTTTCAAAATATTTATATTTAAATCAAGCAAAATAACGGACAATTAAGATCATTTCGTTTTTCCGAAGATTACTAATGTTCATTTGTCATCTTCAAAAACCCCTTTCTGTAAAAGCACTAAATAACATCAAACGGGAACCCGTCTGAACTTGCTCTCGCAAGCTTTTTTTGCTGGCAGCGGAAAAACATAGGCGGAAGAGGGAAAAGATGCAAGGGACAAGGGACGATACGCCGTAGGGCAGCCCTTGCATCTTTTCCCGTCCTATGTACGCTAAAAAAGCAAAAAATGCGTTTTAAAGAATGGCTGCCTTCCAGATCAAGAAAGGCAGCTTCATTTTCTCCTTAATAAATAAAAAGTGCTGAATAATCAGCACTAAAAAATAATATTTAATAGTATATAATATTTAAAAATAATATATTTTAGCACTTATCCAGTGTCCGTAAGGAGCCTGGATAGGTGCTTTTAATAGTGAACCATGTTATA
>CDZR01005747.1_pt1 | contig 19675 bp, 20 predicted proteins | sample 554781 | NCBI WGS metagenome assembly CDZR01 (sample SAMEA3182065, study PRJEB8094) | gut metagenome | biome: human; feature: gut; material: Stool; isolation source: human stools | place: Canada | collected 2013-01-28
TTTTTTCATGTTGTTTTCCTCCTTAGAGAATTTTTATTATAAACTCGCTGCCGCTTTGGCAACGTGCTTACCGAAATTGCTTGCCGTTCAGAGAGCGGCCTCTGTCGGCTCGGCTTCGCAAGGCTCGTCCGCCTGCTTGGCCGCCGCCCGTGCGGCGTTGACCCGCTGGCGCTCCAGATTTTTCTTTTCCCGTTCCGCCCGTTTGGCGTCCCGCTCCACCCGGTACAGCTCGATTTGGCGCTTCTTTTCCCGTTGATATCGGCCATTGGACCGGTTATGCGGGTGGCTGTACGCAGGATTCAGGTGCGCCGCCCGCAGAGCGTCCGACCAACTGCCGAACCGCTCGGCAATGTAGCTTCCGCCGACGATCTCACATGGGGCAGGGGACCGCCCCCAATGTTCGGCGCAGCGCCGCAGATAACAGGCCAATTCCGCCAGCGTATCCCCGGCATGACGCTCCGCAAAGGCCCGGTCCTGCTCGTCCAGAGCCGCCCGTGTCCGCTTTGCGATATGCTGTTCGTGCCAGTTCCTGCCGTCAAAATTCTGAGCGCCTGCGACCTTCCCCATAGGGGCACACCTCCTCCGTGTTCGTAAATGGTAAAAATAATACGCCGATAAACCCATAATGGGTCATCAGCGTACACTCCTGCCATATAGCACCACGGAGAGAGCGCCCGCTGCCCGGAATCCTAAACTACACAATTCTACTGACTTGCGCCACGAGGTTCTTCCTCTGCGTCCATGATCTACCTTCTCACGATTTCTCGCAATGACGGACTTTCGCCCCAGCGGTTTCCCGCCTCGATCATATCCTTGCGCTTACAGTGCCGACCGCATGGGGCATTGCACCCCTTTCCTTTTAGGCAATCACCTGGCCGTTTCCGGCTCGGATGACCGCCGTGTCGCATCATCGGATTCAATTATTTTATTTTCGAGAATCAACTTAGGCTTGATGGGGAATGATAGAATAGGAATTCCGGAAATGGGGTTTCGTAAATTTACCCCATTTGCGATACCTAAATCTATCTAACCACCTATATTATATCGGTACTCACCGCAAAAGTCAATGACCGTATTGCCGGAATTTAGCAAAATCTCATGCAAATTACAAATACGCATGATAGTTATACTCGGTTTCAGCGCATTTGTGCCAACTGTATCGGTCAAAACGGGAAATGCAAGTAAAATACGCCGTCAAATACATCGTCAAGGAGGAGCCTATATGCCGAAGCGTGGAGAGAACATTTACAAGCGAAAAGATGGCCGGTGGGAGGGGCGGTATATCCGGGGACGGTCGCCCTCCGGCCGGGCCGAGTACGGCTATGTTTATGCCGGAAGCTATCGGGAGTGCCGTGCGAAACGGCAGAAATGTTTGGACGCCTGTCGAGAAGCGCCGGTAGCAGCTTCCTCGCTCACACTGAATCAGGCTGCGGAGCGGTTTCTTGCGGACAAGCAGGATGACTTGAAACGGTCCACCCTTGCCAGGTACACCTATGTACTGAAACGCTATATTCTGCCCGTTTTTGGGGCCGTTCTTCTCAGCCAACTGACGGCGAACCAAATTTCCGAATTTCTTCGTCGGTTACAGAAAAACGGTCTTTCCGGGAAGAGCGCCAGAGACGTGGGGGTGTTATTGAAGTCCATCCTGAGATACAGCGCCAAAAAGCTGGACTGCCCCAGTCCGGGGATGACTGTGGAGCTGCCAGCGTATCGACGAAAGCAGATCGACATCTTCTATCCGGACGAGATCCAGCGGTTGGCACAGATGATCATGGACGAACCGACGACAACCGGTATCGGCATTTTGCTGACACTGAACACCGGCTTGCGTCTTGGGGAGCTGTGCGCCCTGCAATATAAGGATATTGACCTGCGGAATGGGGTAGTCCATGTCCGCAAAACCGTACAGCGCATCCGCAGTGGGGACCGCACCAGTCTGATGGTGCTGCCGCCCAAAAGTAACAGCGCCCGGCGTACTATCCCGCTGCCGGGGGACATGGCCGCCCTTCTGCAAAAGCTGGTCCAGTCCCATCCCAACGGCGAAAACTATCTCTTGACTGGGAAAAATGTGCCGATGGAGCCACGGACAATGCAATATCAGTACCGGGCTTTGCTGAAAGCAGCGGGTATCCCGTACCGAAATTTTCACACGCTGCGGCACACATACGCCTCCCGCTGTGTGGAGCGTGGGATAGATGTAAAGAGCCTGAGCGAGATGCTGGGTCATGCGGATGTCCGCACCACACTTCAAGTCTATGTCCATTCGTCCCTGGAGCACAAAATGCGGGTGATCCAAAGCATTTGCTTCCTTGCTCCGGCGCTGGCCGCAGAATTTGCGCCGTCACCGTCTCCGTCAGTTTTTCCGGAAACGCTCCAATATCAACAGCTTTTGGCAGCGCTATCGCAAATGGGGTAAATTTACGAAATCTACAGACGCTTTCCTTTTCCGTGAGTTTACTACAAATTCATTATACTATTTAGCACATTATCGTCAATTCGTTTGCTGCGTTGCTTTTGATAAAAATGGTGCCACCCGATGGGGTGACACCATTTTCTTTGTTACGGGCACAGAACACCATATCCCAGAATCTCGTAATGTCCTATGGGATAGCGGTTCACCCGGCAGAGGTTTCCGGAATTGCCCTCTACGGTGTAGATGATTCCGTCCTCCACCTTCTGGACGATGCCCACATGGTCAGCCTCCCCATCCTGGGGGCCGGAGCCGCCCTTGTTGTCCCAGTCGAAGAAGATAACCATGCCGGGAACAGGCTTGGCGGAGCCGTTCAGCCATTGCCCACGCTCCTGAAACCACTGCACGCCGTTTCCGCAACCGGAAAATTTCGGGCAGACACCGGTGTCGATATAACCGCACTGGTCGGCACACCAGCTGACAAAGCAGGCGCACCACTCCACACGGCTGCCGAATCCGTACCAAGACCAGTATGGTCCGCCGCCTATATTTCCGACCTGCGACAGCGCCACTGTAACGATGGCATCGTCCCCGGAATAGATGCCGTAGAGAACGGATGACCACAATTTGCGGTTTTCCTCGGCAAGCAGTTCGGAAAGCTGCTGCCGCTGGTCGGCGGTGAAATCGAATTGCTCAGCCATTTCCTCGGCGGTCTTGTGGCTGACCGTGATATAGAGATAGGTGCGTGTGACCGTCGTGACGGTTTCCACAATGTTTCCGTGGCCGTCGTCGGTTTCAGTGATGACATCCTCAGTCTTGCTCTCCGTGCGGGAAGACAGGTCGTTCATCTGCCAGAAAATATCCTTGAGGATGACTTTCTTACTATCGTCCACCGTGGCGACCTCCTGCGGATCATCGGGGTCAGTAGTGGTTTTCACCGCATAAACGGCCAGCACCTCCGGCCAGACCGCACGGGAGCCGGACATTTCCAGTTCGTCATAGGTGCTGCCTGCTTTTGCAGCGTCGATCTGCGATTGATAATCGGTGTTGATCTCCTGTACCACCTGCCGCATGGCCTGTCCCGTGCCGCTATCCTCGCCGGAGAAGAAGATGCCGAAGCAGGAACTGGCAATCAGCCCGACCACGCAAAGCACAAGGATGACGACTACCGCGACCCAGCCGCCTGCGGCAATGGCGGCGATCAGCGCCTTTGTTCCGGCAATGATCGCTTTGACCGCCGCAACGGTGGCTTTTGCGGCAACCTTAACGGCCTGTACCGTGGCCTTGGCTGCCGCCTTTGCCGCCTGTACGGTTTTCTGCGCCGCTTTTGCGGAAGCCTTTGCCGTCACCTGGGCGGTCTTAGCCGTGGTCTGCGCTGTTTTTACTGCTGCCCGCCCGGTCTGCTGCGCGGTTTTGATCCCCTTCTGTGCGACCTTTACGGAGCCCTTTCCGGCAGACTGTGCCGTTTTGAGCGTACCCTTTCCGGCTTTCTGAACCGCTTGCTGTGTGGCTTTTTTCGGCTGGGTTCCCTTGAACGCATCCTTGCATTTCTGAATGTTATCCCGTGCTTTACCGGCATTGCGCTTCGCATCGGAAAACCCGCGCCGTCCGCGTTTTTGCAGCTGAACCTCGGTTCCTGCCACACATCGGCGCACGGTATCTTTGATCTGCTGTGCGCCGTACTCCTGCGGAGAAGTCTCCGCAGGAGCGGCGTTTTTTTCAGCGGTATCCGCAGTGTCCTTGGTGCGAACGGCGGCAGATTTGATGCGTTCAGAGACAACGGCAGCACGGTCAATGGTCTTGACCATACCCCGAACCGACTCTTTTGTTTTAATATCCGCCATGATGTTTCTGTGCACCTCTCATTTCGTATTTCCTCCCACAATAATGCTCTCATCCGGTTTGGTGGTCATAAGGCGGTACAGCTCCGTATCTTTCGGAAACTGATTTTTGAAGGGCACCAGTGCGCCGCCGTAGCGCAAAAGGCCGCAGCCTGCCGGGGCGTTGGTGATATAGCCGGTCTGCTCCGGGGAAATGTTCAAAAGTGCTGCCAGTTTCTCCCGGTCGCTGGGAGCCTGATTGAGCAGGATCAGCATTTCGGAATTCGACAGCATGGTGCTGGCCTGAACGGAATCCAGCAGATACTCCACATTCTGCGTAATGGCGGTGGGATAGGCACCGCGTTTACGGAAGCGACGCCATGCGGAATCAAAGAAATCCGCGCTGTACGGATTCTGAAAGACCACATGAAATTCGTCGATGAACAGGTGCGTCCGCTTGCCCTTGCGCCAGTTTTCCGTCACGCGGTTGAGCATGGCGTCGGTGATAATCAGAAGCCCCATGGTTTTGAGCTGACGCCCCAGATCCATAATGTCATAGATAACGATGCGGTTTTGGGTGTCCACATTGGTTTCATGGGCAAAGGCATCCAGACTGCCGGTGGTGAACAGCTCCAGCGCCAGCGCCAGATCGCGGGCTTCTTCCTCCGGCTGTGCCAGCAGCTTTTCCCGGAGAACACGAAGCGTCGGGACAGGGCCGCCGCGCTTATAGGCCGCATACACGGCGTCTACGCACCGGTCGATGATGCTCTTTTGCAAGGGGCCGATGCCGCCGCGGTCAAGCTGTTCAAACAGGGACAGGATAAACTCGGATTTATCTACTACCGGGTTGCCGCCGTCGCCGTAGCCCTCCACCATGTCCATGGCGTTGATATGGTCGGGGCTGCCCGCCGCAATGCGGATGACCTCACCGCCCAGCGCCTGACCCAGCGCATAATACTCGCGCTCGGGATCACAGATCAAAATATCATCCTTCGTGGCCAGCGCCAGAAAGACGATCAGCTCCTTTGCCGAAAAAGATTTGCCGCTGCCGGGTACGCCGGTAATAATGGTGGATTGGTTCAGCAGATTGGCCCGGTTGCACAGCAGCAGATTGCCGGAGATGGCATTCTCCCCGTAATAGATGCCGCCCGGCTCCATGATCTCCTGCACCCGGAAGGGCATCAGCGCTGCCAGCGCTTCCGAGGTGAAGGTGCGCAGAATATCAATTTTCCGCACGCCAATGGGCAGTGCTGTGTTCAGGCCGTCCATCTGCTGAAAGCGCAGCGTGGCCATTTGGCACATCCGCTGTGTGGCAGAGGTGAGGATGTAGTCGGTGTCAGCGTCCAGCTGCTGCTTGCTGTCCGCCGTATGCACCAGCGTCACCATGCCCAGAAGCATCCGCTGGTCACGGGAGGTGAGGTCGTCAAGAAATTCCTTCATCTCCGCCCGCTGCTTTTCCATGTCATAGGGGATTGTGCCGGAGAAATTGTTGTTTTGCTGCTGCTTGCGTAAAAAGTCCACGATGTTTCTCTCTACGCCGAGCAGACGGCTTTCTCCGTCGCGGATCGCCTCGTCCATGGGGATCGGTACCACATCAATAGACAGGATCATCGGCCGGTCAATACCGGACAGCTCCGAGAGAATATCGTCCCGCAGATAGGCGGCGTAATCCTTGAGGAATAGCACACGGCCGTAACGGTCGCCCATGCGGAAACAGTCCCGGTCAAATTCAAAGCTGTCCGGACAGATGTAGTCCTTAAAGCTGTGACCCAGTTTCATGGACAGCTTTGGGTCGAAATGAAAGTCCGCTTCCTCGCCGTGACGGAAAAAGCCGTGCAGAATGCGCAGCCGATCCATCATATCCAGCTCCGTGCAGCGCGAGCCGAGGCGGGAGAGCGCCAGCGTATACTCTGAACCGGTGCGGGCGAAATAGCTTTCGGCCTCCTTATAGCTTTTGCGTGTGATCGTCACCGTGATATATAGGTCGCGGATCATACCGCTGGCGTGGGATGCTTTTTCCAGCAGCATATCGTTATATTCCTTGCGGTAATGGTCGCGGCCGTCGTTTTCATAGGGGATCATGATGTATTCCTCAAAATCACGGCGGTTGAGCTTTCGGGTGACGATGCTCAACTTGGTGTCGGCGTTACTGTCGCAGAGGTTCAGCAGGGCGCTGTACCCCAGCAGCATGGATTTCTGATCTTCCTCGCCGGCCAGCGCGTAGTTGATGTCGGAAAACTGCCAGGTGCGGCTATAGCGGTTCTGCCCCACAAGCAAAATACCGCTTTTCCAGACCGTGCGGATGGGGATCACCTCCTGCACGCTGTGAGGGATCATAAATTTATCCGTATCTCTGCGGCGGATGTTTTTCAGTGTTTTCAGCATTTTTGCCTCCTTCGGGTGTGGTCGGATGTCGTTTTGAACTTAGGGTAAAATGCACCCAAGTTTCCAATGTCAGTGTCGTTTTTGGGCTTTGGCGTGCGCTTCCTGCATGGCTTCGCGGTATAAATTCTTCGGCTTGAAGGTCAGCCGCCTGGGGATCAGAAATTCCGAGCGTACCCATGCGATCACGAATTTTTCCGCCGTCATGCCGTGGTATTTTACAAAGCCCATGGCAGCAAAGGGAGCCGCGCCGAGGATACACAGCCAGCTGACCGTTTCCGTACCCAGCACATTCCGCAGACCGAAATAAATACCGACGGCAACACCGCAGGCCAGCACAGAAAAAACGAGCTGCCGCAGCGACAGCCCGAAAAACATATTCTCTTTATATTCGCGTATCTCGCGGTTAATCTTGATTTCCATAGTCGTTATCCTCTCTCCGGTGTGCTTTTAGCCGGTGCTTTCGGTTGGAGCGCCGTGGGGCTTTCACCGCTCTCCGGGCGGAGAAAATCCAGCCGCGAGGCAGCATAAATAGCATTGTCATTGAGCTGACGCTGCCATGCGCCGACAGACGGTGCCCATTTGAAGCCGTTATATTTTAGCTTGCTTCGCTGTTCCTCCGTGGGCTTTCCGTCAAAATACAGGCGCAGGCGATTATCTTCCTTGTCTGCCTCGGCATGACCGCCCGGAAAATCCCAGCCTACATATTCCGTGTTTTGTGTTCGGGACACCTCCTCAATGCGCTGCCTAAGTCTGCGCATTTCCGCTGTGTTGCCGCTGAGTATATAAGACGGATAGGGCTGCTTTTCCCACGAATAGCCGGTTTGCACACGCTCGTCCAGCTTGGCCGCCTCCGCGTCCGAAAGGCCGGGACAGCCCAGCGCTGTGGCGTGTTTCTTGAAGTAGGCGTTGATCTCCTTCATACGCGTGTGCTGCTTAGTCAGTTTATCGAGCTTCGCTTGCAGCTTTTCCACCGCCCGGGGATCATCGCTGCGAATTACATTATTTTGAATCATTGTATTTCCTCCTTCAAATTAAAGACCCATCATTTCGCGTACTACGCGGTCTGCCATTTTTACCGTTCCCACCAGTACAAGCAGGTTAAAAATCAGCTCGCCAATGTAAGACCACACCTGTGTGACCGCCGCTGCGTTCGGATCGACCACGGGCGGACTGGATGCGAACAGAGAAAAGATGATACAGGCCAACACAATGATCGCACCCTCCAGGCAAACGGCGGCGTAAGATTTCAGAAAGCTCTTACCCACCTGCTGACTCGGTTCACCGGCAAAGGTAGCCAGCGGTACCGGCGCGATAGCTGTGTAAATATAGAGCTTGAAAAAGCGCCCGTAAACGGAGAGGATCATGATAAACGAGAGGATTATGATGAACAATCCGCCGATCAAGGTCACTGCCCAGAGCGGAATACTTTCCCAAAAGCCACAGCCCTCAATGGCGGTCACGATCTCTGCCGGAAGCACGGTCTGCTGTGCTGTGCCCATACCGGCCGCCGTCATTATAGTGGAAATAACGCCCTGCACAATGGAAAACAGCGCCATCATCAGCTCCAGCCCATAGGTGACGACCGCTTTCGCCAGTGCAAAGCGGACAAACAGCTTGATCGCCACCTCCGGCTTTTTGACCTCGGCAAAGGAGCCGCAGGTCTTAACGATACCTACCACGAAAAAAAGCACCAACAGCGCCAAGCCGATGGCCTGCACAGTACCGTTAATGGTCTTGATCACATTCCATATTGTGCCGCCCTTGAAGTTTTCGGGGGACTGTGTGAGCAGCTGCCATATTTCCGCCAGCTTTTCATTCCAAGTTTCAAGTGCGTTTTCGAGATTCTGTACGACCCAGTTATCACTCATATAGCTTCCTCCTTTCCCGACAGCATAAGGGGGCAGGCACGAAGCCTGCCCCTCGCTGCCGTATTTTGATTATCGCTCGCCCCGGTCGGGTGTGCTGCGGATCACGCCATACACATCATCCACAAAGTAGCGCCCGGCAAAGGGATTGAATATGGCGTGACATTTTACGCCGTTATACTCTGCCAGATAGTCATTGTCTCCGAGGCGTTTCAAAATCGTCGCCTCTCCGAGCACATGATTTTCACCCTGCTTCAGCGAATGGATATAGCATTGGCACTTTTCCATGACCGTTTCCTCCGTTAACCCGTGATCAGCGTCAGGATTTCCTTAGCAAAGGTCACGACGACACCACCGGCAAGTGTCAGAAATCCGTTGCTGCGCTGGCTGGGGTCATGGCTCTGAAAGGACAGACCGATCTGCACGATACCCCAGCCCAGCAAAATCAGACCGACCGCGCGGATCACGCCGAAAATAAAATCAGACAGATTGTTGATGACCGCCAACGGGTCATTTCCTGCGGCAAAGGCTGTCATGGGCAGACAACATACGGTGAACACAACAGCGGCATAGACCGCCAGAACCCCCCTGCTCTTTTTCCCCATAGGCAGAGGACGGGTGTGTTTGCTTTTCTTAGTGCTTTTGAGATGCTTCATTGGGTTTTTCCTCCAGCTCATAAATTGCCTCCAATTCCTCGTTGGAAAGGAGTTCGTATTGGGTTTCGTTTTCGCTCGGCACTGCCACGGGATCCGTTGGCAGAAGCCGGTCGTGAATGGTGATCGCTGCAATGGCGTACTCGGCGCTTCCGTGGATATAAGGCAGTGCGCCGCCGTCCGGGGTGTGCGACACCAGCGGATGGGTCATGATGTCAAACTTGTCGTCGCAGACCGGTAATTCGCCGCGAATGAACAGCAGTGCCTTGCCGTTGTCCAGCATCCGAACCTCATCCGGTGTCATCAACTCACGCCCGGTGATCTGATAATTGGTGCTGTAATTGCCGTTTCGCCCGGACGATCTTCCGTAGGTGTTCGTGTCGATCGTGGCCTTGCCGAGCAGTTCCGAGATGTACTTGTGGGATCCCTGCTCGTTGCCGCCGAGATACAGCAGCTCGTCGCAGTTGCCCAAAATGCTCTCCCACTGCTTTTCAAACAGCGTCTTTAACTGCGCAATGTTTTGCAGGATGATGGACACGAACACATTGCGGGAACGCATGGTGGATAGCTTTTTGTCAAAATCCTCCGGCAGTGAGATGTTCGCGAACTCATCCATGAGAAAGTGTACGGGAACTGGCAGGCTGCCGCCATGCTTGTGGTCGGCGCTGTCAAAAAGCTGCTGAAAGAGCTGCTGATACAAAACGGATACTAAAAAGTTGAAGCTCGTATCACTGTCCGAGATCAGCGCAAACAGTGCCACACGCTTTTCGCCCATATCCTGCAAATTCAGTTCGTCCGTGGCGGTCAGCGCCGCCACAGACGAGAGATTGAATTTTTCGAGCCTTGCCGCCAGTGTAATCTGGATGCTTTTCAGCGTTTTGGCGCTGCCGGAGTGATAGTCCTTATAATACTTGACAGCGATATGCTCCGGGTCGCGCATTTCCAGCCGCTCAAACAACACATCCAGCGGCGACTGGTAGGAATCATCCTCCTCCCGCACCTCACCGGCGCGCAGCATCTCCATGACCATCGGGAAGTTTTGCTCGTCGGGCGGCGCTTCGTGGTAGAGATAGTAGACCAGTGCCGACAACAGCATAGCAGCCGTCGTGTCCCAAAACGGGTCATTGGTCTGGCTGCCCTTGGGTGTGGTCGCCTTGAACAGATTCGTCACCAGCATCTGCACCTCGTTGTCATCGGTCAGATAGACGAAGGGGTTATAGCAGTGACTTTTCTCCATGTGCAGCAGATCCAGCACCCGGATCTCATATCCGGATTCCTCCAGCAGCCGTCCGGAATCGCGAAGCAGCTCGCCTTTGGGGTCAAGGCAGACAAAGGACGAACCCTGCGGTGACAGGCAAGCCTCATACAGGCAGGGCTTGGCATACGAACGGGTCTTGCCCGCGCCGCTGCCGCCGATGATAACGGTATTCAGGTTGCGCTTGTGCTTGCGGCCGTTTAGTCCCATACGGATGTGCTGCGTGAACACCTTGTTTGGCTTTGGCGGGCGTGCCCGATACTTTCGGTTCACGGTTTCCGCATCGCCCCATTTGGCAGAGCCGTGTTCCTCGCCGCGCCGGTAATGACGGCGGGTGGAAAGATAGACCCCGATCACCATGGCATACAGGGCAATGAAAACGAGGACAGTTTTCAGGCTGTCCTCGCACCACTCGATATGAAACGGCTCATTCATTGCCGATGGAAATTGCCGAAGGATCTCGGGAAGGCCACCGGAAGCAGCCGGGGCGATCAGCAGCCCCAGCCACACCGCAGGGATCAGCCCCGTCGCATACCACAGCCATTTTTGTTTACCGTTCATCTTTCTGCTTGACTCTTTTGGATTTGCTCGGTGCGTCAACGGTTTTAATGAGAACTTCATCGACAATATCGGTGGGGCGTTTGTCCTCGATCAAATCGTTACGCAGGCTGTTGAGCGCATTGATCACGACGCCGTGCTGATACGGATCAAGGGTCAATACCCGCATATCCTGTTTTTCCATGGCTCATCGCTCCTTTCCGGTTTCCTTTTGCGCTGCCGTGCGGCTTTGCTCCAGCGTCCGCACCATTTTGCCGGTCATGGTCTGCAGCGTGTCACGAATGTCGGTTAGCTCACCGCGAATGGTCTGCGGCTCCGCATTTTTCAGCTCATCGGGCAAGCGGCTGAAATCATACCCCTGTGTGTCCACACCATACTTGCGGCACAGCATATAGGAAACGCAGTAGCTTTTGAAGGCGTCAGCCTGCGGGGTACTGTTTTCCTGCTGCGCCATCTCGGCACGAGCCAGTGCCAGCGATACGCTGCGAAACAGGTCTTGCCCGTCCATACCGCGCTGGACGAAGATGGTTTTGCGCTCATAGTCATACACCGCACCGTTTTGCACGCTGTCGGCCATTTCAATAGGCACCGGGCGCTTGGCGATCAGTGCAGAAAGCAGCAGGCGGTCATCATAATGCACCTGCGGCTGCCGCCGGCGTTTGGCATCCGTTTGGCTGATGTCAAAGACCTTTTTCACATTATAGTAGTAGCCGGTGCGGCCATCCTCGGTCACATAGCTGTCCCCGGCTTCCAGAATGGAAATGCCTGTTTCGTTTTTGCGGACATAGATGCCGCGTTCTTTCCAGCCGTCAAAGTCCCGCAGGCGGGTGGCCTCATCGTTCTGTGCATAGATCAGCAGCGCGTTTGTGGCCGAATAGCGGTCAAATCGTGCCTGCACATCCAGAAAGCCCCGAAAGGCTTCTCCGTCCCGCATGACCTCCTGTGCCATTTCATCCGCCAGTGCATACAGGCTGTCGCGTTCCGCCTTCTTCTTGGCGGCATATTCCTCCTTGGTCAGCTGCGGACGGTCGCTCTGCGTTTCCGTGGCAGTGGGGGCGGTAAAAAGATCATCGAAGTTTGCCATAGCTTATCTCTCCTTACTTTTTCTGACCCGCTTTTTCGGCGGAGTCTGTCGGTGTTCATTTTGCGGTCGTGTACTCTTGGCGGGTCTGCTGCGTTCGGTCGGCTTGCGCTCCTCCGTCTCCTGCTGCTCACGGCGGATCTCCTTCAGCTCCTCGCGGACAGATGGACGATCTTCCTTAGCAGTACCCTCGGCGGATCTCTTTCTGGATTTTGAGGAAGGCTCGGACGGACGGGATTTCTCCGTCCGAGCCGCCGTGGGGTTTTCTTGGGCAGCCTCCTGCTTCTGCGCAGGAGCTGCCATCATTTCATCCAGCAGCCGGTCGTCCTCACTCTTTTGCGGGCGCTCCTGTTCGGGAGCCGTCTGCCCGGCGGCATCCTTATTCTTATCCCGTCCTGTTTCCGCGTTTTCACGGATGACTTCGGGGTCGGATACCGTGGCGATTTTGATGTTCTCCACAATGCGGTTGATCTTGGCGGCATCTTCGGCGCGTACCATGATCTCACTGACGCCGTGTGGGTTGTCCTTTGCCTCCCGCAGAACGCAGTAGACTACGCCGTAGCGCTTGGCATCGGCCACAAAGCGGGCCATGTCCTTGTTTTTGACGGTGAAAATAGTCAGCTCCTTGCCGCTGCGCAGCATGGAGGTAAGCCGCTGGCGTCCTTTGATTTTGTTCTTGTCCCGGTTTTTCAGTGCTGCGTACAGAAGCGCCGCCACCTCCTTTGCCGCACTGCCGGTGATTTTTGCCGCAACCTCCATGCCCTCCAAGCTAAGTCGGACGACCTGTTCAGCTGCGTCGCCGGATGTGTTCATGCTGTTGTTCCTCCTTTTGTCGTTGTTTTTGTGCGTCCTCCCGGACAGCTTTCAGTTTCTCCGCCATCACGCCGGAGCGCTCGGCAATATCGTCGCACAGATGAACCTCCCGGCGCAGCGCTTTGAGCCTTTCGGACAACTCCCGAATCTGCGCCCGATGCGCGTCGGCCTGTTTGGGACTGTCCCGGACTGCCTTTGTGCGCAGCGCATTTTGCAGTACCCGGCGTTTGGCGGACAATTCTCGGATATTCACCTCCTGTTCCTTTTTATATAAAGCAAGCTGCTCGGCGGTATCAATTTGATGCTGTGCGAGCAGCCGTACTTCCTGTGAGATGTTATTCAGTTTGAGCAGATCTTCCCGCAGCAGAAAATGGAGCCGCGCCCAGTTTTGCGGACGGCCTTTGGGGAAGATACCGAGCTTGTAGCAGTAATAGAAATACAGTGCGCGAAAGCCGGTGATCTTGTGCGCAGCTTGCCGGCTGCCTTGGACGCGGTAGGTTTTTGGCCTTGGTTTATCGGTCATTTGCCGCTCCGGCTGCGGCAGGGGCTGTTGCAAAATACGCTGCCGGATGGCCTCGGCGGTGTAAGCCTCTCCGAAATTCCGGGTCAGACGGACAAAGCGCTCCTTACCGGGAGGGCGCACCGAAATATCCTTGCCGAATTTCACCTCATAGCCCTTTTGGCGAAGCAGATAGTAAAACTGCTTTTCGGTGACGCTCTGCCGGATCAGCTCATCGATCTCGCTGCGGATCAGTCCGCGCCAGGTGGGACGCTGCTCCTGCTCTGCACGCCATTCCCCATAGTGCTTTGACTTCCCGGCTTGCGGCCGTTGGATGACCGACAAGTTATATTCCCGGCAAAGGGTGTCGGACACGGTGCGCATATCATGATAATCTTTTTCGGTGCGGTGGTATTTGATACCGTCCACAAAGGATACCGTATTCAGCACAAAATGATTGTGCAGATGATTTTCCTTATCCAGATGGGTCGCCACCAGCACCTGATACCGTTCGCCCCAAAGCCGCTGCGCCAGCTTCACGCCGATCTCATGCGCCAACTCCGGCGTGGCCTCGCCGGGCGCGAAGGACTGATACCCATGGTAGGCGATCACACCGTCCTCCTTGCCGAAACGCTTTTTTACTGCCAGCATCTCGTCCCGTGCCGTGGACGGCAGGCAGTTGATGCCGCTGATAAATTGCCGTACCACCATTGCACTCTCATCGTCCGGTGTGACCGTTGTTTTCTCCGCACGGACAGCATAATCGATCACATCCGAAAGGCTTTGTGTCTGCACATCGGTCAGTTCCTCTTGCCGATAGAATTTCGGATTATCCGTCTTGTCCGGGTTTTCGATATACAGCACCACCTTGCCCAGCCAGCCCTTGACCGCCCAGATGGATGTGGTAGCCATGGCATTACTCCCGCTTTGCCGGAAGCACGACCGCCGCTGTAACCTCCCGGATGAGCTTGTCCAGCCGCTTGCTGTCCTCGTCATAACGCTTTGCATCCACCACATTCAGTACATGGGCTTTCTGTGCGATCTGGTTAAGGTTGTGCCCTACATAGTGCATCTCACGCATAAAGGCAAAGTATTCCGGCGGCGGTGCTTCACGGGGTACCTCTCCGGTGATCAGATGGCGAAGGTAGGCTTCGCGGGACAGACGGCATTTTTTTACCTGTTTATTCAGATTTTCCGCTTCCTTGCGACTTAGCCGCACCTTGATCTCAATGTTTCGTTTGTTCATGTTCATTCCTCCATATAGCGATATTGCCGCGCTCGGCGGCGCAGGGGTTACAGGGGGATGCCCCTGTCAAGCTGCCTTTTGTCCCCAAAAGGCGTTGCTTGCTGGTATAGCACATTCTCACGCTCCCTGCGGTCGTGCGTCGGAGCCGACCTGCCGACAAACGATCATCGCTCCCGATCCCGTCCGCGCTCCGGAAGCGCCATCACACGGTCATAGTCCTCACGGAGCATATAGCAGCGCTCTACGCTCCAGCCCTTTTCACCACCGCGTTCGACCGCCATATACTGCTCCAGCCGGACACAGGGATCCGTTCCGTCCAAACAGCTTCCATAGACGGAGTAACCGCCCATGTTCGGCTGAAACGCTTTATTGCCGCTGGACACAGCGTAGGTGCGGGAGCGTTCGCTGTATTGTGCGGTAAAACAGTCCTGCATAAAGGTGATATAGCCGCATACATGAATGCCGGCACGCTCGGCTTTACGAAACAGCTCTTTCATTTTCCCATAGGGTAATTCGACCTGCTGTTCGGGATACTGCGCCGAAAAAGACACGCCGTCAAAATCCTCGGTCACAAGAATGTGCTCGCTGTTTTGATACTGACGGCGCACCGCTTCTTTGGCTTCTTCGCGACTTTCGGCTTCCACTGTAACGGCCCGTTTCAATGTTTCGGTAATGATGACCCTGTATTCGCTCATCGTGCAAAGCTCCTTTCCGTCATCGGATTTTCTTTCGCCGGTTGCAATCCCATCCGTATACAAAGCCAATCGTTATAATCCTTGCCTTGCCGGGGGAAGGCACTTGCCACTTCATAACGCTCGGCCAACTGCTGTCGGATCGCCTCGGTGGCGCTGCGTCCGGTCATGTCATTATCCAGGCACAGGCAAATGGTTTTGATCTCCGCATGGTCTTTCAGATACTGTGTCAGCGCCAACGGCAGACGGTGCTCCTGTGTTTCCTTTTGCGGCTTATAGACTCCGGCCAAGGACAACAGATGCTGTGACCGCCACGACTGCCCGCCAGCCTGCGCCATGGTGGCATAGGATAACAGGTCGATGGCCGACTCGAATACGCAGAGCATCCGGCTTTCACCCGTAGCCGGGAGGGCAAAGGAAAATCTCTTGTCGCTGCCGGTCGCCTCGCCCTTAAAATCCGTTCCGATGCCTCGCAGGCACGAATAGCGCGGCGTTCCGTTCCTATCCATGCCGACGAATACGGCATTATGGTAGGGGAGGCTTTCATACAGCTGGCCGGAACGGATACATTGCTCGATCAATCCACCGTCAATGCCGCGGCTTTTCAGATAGGCAATAACGCGGGTATTGCTGTTACTTTTGGGCGGCAAGAGCAGCGTTTTCGGCTTCTCCGGCTGAGCGCGGGCATGAAAAACGGACGGTCTTTCCACCGCCCGTCCCACGATCCGCTCTACCGCCTCGGTAAAAGGGAGCTCTTTGACCTTGATCAGGTAATCCAGCGCTGTTTTTCCGCCGATCCCGCGTGAGAACCAGCACCACTTTCCATTGGAGATTTTAAGGCTGTCATGCTCACGGGTGCAGTATGTGCTGCCGCCGAAATGCACCAGCTCCTGCGGTTCATAAGTCTGGAGGTAGGTCAGCAAGTCCATTTCCTTTGCCCGGTCGATCATCTCTCTTGTGACATAGCTCATCGGTTCATCAACTCCTTGAAATAGAATAAGCCGGACAGGTTTCACATCGGTGAAAGCCGTCCGGCTATGTATGGGATCTGCATACTCTATGCAGATCAGGGTTATTCGGTTGTGGTGTCCTCATATGATAAATTAACTTATGATAATCTCATTTATAGTATAAGACAAGGGCGCAGAGGAGCCGATCCATTATCAGATATTTTTCCCATCAATTTTCCTATGGCTAAATTATATCCGCTGCCGCTTGAATAATTTTATCATCTGTTTTTGCATTATTTCTGCAAAAACAAGATATAAATATTTACACAGACGATTTTAACTGCTATAATATAGGCGAAGAATGGAGAAACTATACTGTGGATGGAGGTATCCGCTTATGCTTATACAGTTTTCGATTGAAAACCACCGGTCTATCAAGGATAGCGCGGTGATCAATTTTGCCGCCTCAAAGGATAAGTCTTTGGAGTCTTATCTGCTGCACCCGGACGAAAAGAGAGCACTTTTACCGGCTATTGCTATTTACGGAGCGAATGCCGCCGGCAAGAGTAATGTGCTGCACGCACTGATGACGATGAAGGATATGGTCGTCGGAGAAGCGGCCAAAATATCCAAGGGACAAAAATTGCCATGGGAACCGTTTGGTGACACCACAGTGCCTACATCCTTTGAGGTCGTGTTCATTTATCAAGGTGTTCGGTATGCTTACGGCTTTTCTTTTGATGCCAAGAAGATCTATACGGAGTATCTATACCATTGGCCGAACGGGCGCGAGGCACTGATTTTCTCAAGAGAAAACGGCGCATACGAATTCCGTGAGAATGTTAATGAGCAAATCACACTCAGTAACCGCACGCCGGATAATAAGCTGTATCTTGTTTCCTCAAATGACTGGAACTTGCCGCAAACGGAAAACGCCTACAAGTGGTTCTTGGAAAAGCTGACATTCTTGATGGAGGAAGCACCGGCTACTTCGGAAACGGTCGCGCAGATCGTCAGCGGCGATGAGAAGAAGGCTCATATTCTGAAGGAACTGTTGCTTGCAGACCTCGGTATTTCCGATGTGACCGTCAAGAACATCTCCAGCAAGGCCCCGGTCATTACAACCACGCACCGAGTCATCGGTGCGGATGGCAGTGTGGAACACTTTCAGCTCCTTATGGATCAGGAGTCGTCCGGAACACAACGATTTTTCTCCCGTATCGGCGGCTGGCTGCAAGCGCTGGAGAACGGCGCACTGCTTGTCGTTGACGAGATCGAGGACAGTCTGCATCCGCTCCTGACAAAGCGGCTGATCGAGATGGTTCAGGACAATACGATCAACACTGAGGGAGCACAGCTTCTGTTTACGACGCATGATGCTATGCTGCTTGATCTTACCTTCTTCCGCAGAGATCAGATATGGTTTACGGAAAAGGATGAGAAGTCCTGTGCGACTGAGTTGTATTCGCTGGCGTCCTTCTCTCCGAGAAAGGGTGAGAACATCCGCAAGGGGTATTTGCAAGGACGCTTTGGTGCGATTCCGTTTATCGAAGGTGACGGCTTATGGCAGGAATGAGAAAGGAATACGACCCCAATAAAGCCAGTCGCCGTAAGCGTAGACCTATCCTCCGTTTGGTGCATTAAGCCGATATACGCCAAATATGCCTCGTGCTCCTCTGCACTCAGCGTGATTGCGCCGTCGCCCTCATCCAGATTAAGAATGAAAGGGTGCTGCTTGCGCATGACCGACATCTGCTTGGAAAGTGCGGCATACTCCTCGTTGCTGTTCAGTAGATCGACCACGATGTCACTGTCGATCTCGGCAAAGCTGAAGCCGGTCGCGACCGCCAAGGTCGGTCCGGCATCCACGCAGGATACCACGCAAGATACCGTGCAGGATACCACGCAGGATCGTGAGCAAATGCTGCTGGACTATTGCGTTGTTCCTCGTTCCCGCGAAGAAATCCAAAGGTATATTGGAATTGCGAATCGAGAATATTTCCGTCAAAGTATTCTGAAGCCATTACTTGATTCAGGCAAATTAAAAAGGACTATTCCCGATAAGCCAAGCAGCAAAAATCAAAAATATATCAAAACATGAGCGAAGCCTGCGGAACTCGCTCCGCAGGCTTGCTTTTTGAGGTTGCGCAAAGGTGCAAATTATCGCTCCCGCTCTGCGGCTTTTGGCCGGATCCGGTCACCTTCATCCGGCTCATCCGCCATGACGGGGCGATCCTGCTCGTTAAGATTCAGCAGCACATTCAGTTCGTTCAGCCGCCGCGTCTTTTCGGCCAGTTCTGCCTCCTTCGGAAAGGGTGCGGTCATCTCTGTGCGGGCATTTTCAAGCTGCTCGGTGGTATGGGCAAGTTGCGACCGGGCGTTGGCCAAGTGCTCCGTGATCTTTTCCAGTGCGTTGTCGATACGGGTGACATTGCCGCCTGCATCCGCTCCCAGTACAGCCGTATGGGACAGCCTGCCTTTGAGTACCATGCGAAACTCGTTGGCAGCACCGTCGTAGGAAAGCAGCATGGAAAATCCGCGGTAGCTGCCGATAGAAACGGTCTCCGCGCCATTCATGTGCGTGCAGGCTTCAATGATCGCCTTACCGGCGTTCTCGCGCTCGGTGTAGATGACGCCGCCCAGCACCATCGGCGCAATGCCCTCGACTGGCTTCGGATGCTCCGCCAAATGCGTGCTGTCCTGTTCATATCCGGCGATGCGCTCGTTCAGCTCCTTGATCTCTGCCGGGTATTTCCGCAGCACCAGCTCCTCCAGTGCATACCGTTGGCTCAGATGGCTGGCACGGAGCATATTCAGCTTGCTGACCTCCATATCTAAATTGCATTTTTCGATGATCTGCGGGTTTCCTGTGGCCAGTGCCTTGATCTCGGCATAGGACAGTGCCGTCTCGTCCACATCCTCCGCCGCACGGGCCGGTGCTTTGGAGGTCATGATCTGGGCAATAAACCGCTGCTTGGATTCCACCAGCTGATAGAGGTAGGCATCGAATGTGCCCTCGGTAACATAGCGGAAGATCTCCACCTCCGGATTTTGGTTGCCCTGCCGCACGATGCGCCCAAGGCGCTGCTGCAAGTCGCTGGGCCGCCATGGGCAATCGAGATCATGCAAGGCGATGAGCCTGTCCTGCACATTGGTGCCGGCGCCCATTTTTGCGGTGCTGCCCATGAGGATACGCACCTCTCCGCCGCGCACCTTGGCGAACAGCTCCTTTTTCTTTTGCTCGGTGTTGGCAGTGTGGATATAAGCAATCTCGTTTTCCGGAATGCCCATCTCAAGCAGCTTCTGCCGCAGATCGTCATACACATTGAAGCTGCCGTCCGCCTTGGGAGTAGACAGTGGCGATAGGTAAGATTTTGATGTTATCTCCAACTTTTCCCCCGCCCTAAACCGTGCATGAACCTTTCAGCTCACACGGCTTGCCATCAAG
>CDZR01001918.1_pt1 | contig 19500 bp, 25 predicted proteins | sample 554781 | NCBI WGS metagenome assembly CDZR01 (sample SAMEA3182065, study PRJEB8094) | gut metagenome | biome: human; feature: gut; material: Stool; isolation source: human stools | place: Canada | collected 2013-01-28
GTTTTACGCTGCCTTGCGGATGCCCCGGCGGGCGGCGAGGGCGCTGCACAGGGCCACGGCTGCCAGCTCCAGGACCAGCACCACGGCGCACAGGGCCGCCGTCTGCCACGGGGACACGGACATGGCGAGCTCCGAGCCGGTCAGCTCCTTTAATTTACCGATGGCCCAAGACATGCCCGGGATGCTGACGGCCAGCGCGATCACCGTTCCGATAACCGCCACGGCGGCGGAGGACAGCCAGATGCTCCCGGTAATATCCCGCTTCACCGTGCCCAGGGTCCACATTCGCAGGGCGGTTTTGCCCTCCTGCAGGGGGAACAGCACACAGTAGGCCGCCAGGACCACCACCCACAGGGCCAGCCCCACCCAGAGCACCGTCCGGGATACCCGGCTGAAGCCGTCCAGGCTCTCCACGATTTCGCTGTAGCCCTGGTCATAGTAAGTAACAACACCGCCCAGGCCATTTTCCTTCAGCCGGGCCTCCATCTGGCCGGCGGTGCCGTTTTTCAGGATCATCGTCTCCCAGACGCCGTAACCGCCGGAAACCGTCTGACAGGTGACGCTTTTCTCCGGCACGAACACGCTGTTGGGGGTAAAGCTGGTGGGCGTGGTGACCCACTCGCTGCTCTGGCGATACAGGCCGATGACGGTATACTCCGTCTCCTGCTGGAAGCCCCGATCCGGCAGATACAGGAAGGATCTGGGATTGCATTCCGTCAGATAGGAATACGGCAGGTCCCGGTCGAACTCATACAGCGACAGCGGCAGCGTATCCCCCACGTTCAGCCCGCTTTCCCGGGACAGAGACTCGGAGATCAGGCACACCGCCGCGCCGTCGCGGTACTCCTCCTGGCTGATGCCGCGGCCCTGGGTGATCTGGGCCCTTCCGGAGGCAAAGTCCGCCACAGCCTCCAGATGATTCACCGCCAGCACCGGCACGCTGTGATCGCTGACCCGGATGGCTTCCACTGCCTTCTGCCAGGTGGGGGAGGAGGCGATCAGCTCCTCCGCCGTGACGCCGTCCGGCAGCAGGGTAAAGGACGCCAGGTCATAGTCCGTGTCAAAGTGGATGACCCGCCGGACTTCATACTCCTGGGTCTTTTCGTTCCAATTATACTCCATCCAGGGCTGCGACATGTCGGTGACATTGCAGGAGATGGTATGGAACCAGTCAGCAACCAGCGCCTCCTCTTGTCCGGTAACGGGGTCTCGGTACAAGGGTGTGTCGTCAGACAAGGGATTCCCGTTTCCGTCTATCGCTTCTATGATCTTCTGGCGATCGGCATAACGAATCAAGTTGCCTTCGATGTCCAGGCTGCGGGGGTCTATTTCCTCGCCGTTCCTGCTGTCGCTCATCAGATTCTGGGCAATGCGCATGCGCTGCTCAAAGTCAAGATCCCGATAGCTGTGGGTAAACAGCAGACACCGCTGCCCGGGCTGTATGGCCTTGCCCGCCGCGTCGGACGCGCCCCTGATCTGCAGGAAAAAGTGAATATTGCGGCCGGTGGGATCATCCCAATCGGGATGCATGGCCTGCACGCTCAGGACCTTGCCGTCGACGGCCCAGTCGTAAGAGGTGTTTTCCTTGGTGGACTCATCGGCATAAGAGGCGGTCTCCGGTCCCACCTGGGTGATCTCCACCTCCAGCACAGCGAAGTCATAGGGCGCGTTGGGAAAATCGTCTACGCGGGTGTCGGATATATCCGCGGTGGAGGCGTAAAAGTTACTCAGCGAGCTCAGCTGCGGACTGTATCCGCTGACAAGGCCCATTGTGGCCTGGCCGCGGACGATGCTCCAGTTTCGCTGGGCGGGCTTCTGCAAAAACGCATTGGCTTCATATGTGGCGCCAATGTCCACCCTTACAGTGCCGCCGCTGGCCACAAGCTGCTGCATGCCGCCGGTGACCACCGCCACCGTGGTGTAGTTTTCCTCCACTGCGGCCCGGGTCTGGGCAGCGGCCCAGTATTGGCCGCCGGACAGGCACAGAATGGCCCCGGCCAGGGCCAGCAGCAGAACGCCGAAGGCCGCCTTCACTGGCCGCCGGGTCAGTTGGTGCAGAGGGTTCATAGGCGGGACTCCTTTCTGCAAAACAGGCTACTTATGTTAAACTACACAGATAGTCTATCATAAGTAGCCTTGTATGTCAAGCTTTATTTTAATAAAGAGGGTGGGCGGGGCGGCCGAAGCCGCCCGCGCCCGGGAATTATGGCAAATGGATATCGTCACGCCTTCACAGGGACGGGGTCAACGCGCTGTGTTATCCGGCAGCCTGCGGACGTGCAGCCGGTCAAAACTTTTGCCTCATTAAAGATTCGAAAGCAATAATTGCACTGCTGCTGCTTGATATAATAGTGTTTGGCGGGATTAGCCAAAGAATGGTTACTGGATACAACTATCCACGGTCCAATGTCGTGGGCAGAAGAGGTCCTGGACTCCGGACCTTCTTTTTTATAGCTGCATTTATGGCATCGGGTGGTTACCTGCCGGTGTTTAATGTGATTTGCAGCGCCGTTGTCCGTATACCAAACGGAGACCGTATCGTAGTAATCATGCTCGCAAGGAACCGCAAACGCGGGAACCGCCAGGGAAAGGGACATGGCCAGTGCCATCATCAGGCAGAGAAGGGTCTTTACCATTTTCTTCATGACAGGGGTCGCTCCTTTCGTTTTCTCTCTTGTTTTGATGGGAATTGCCGCTGGGGATAGCTTGCTTACTGCACGGGCCTCGCCCCCTTTCAATCGTTTACCCGTTATCCGTTGTAGGTCTTTTTAGTAAACACAGAGTCTTGCCATTGACCAGCTACGGACCAAGTTACAGACATAGTATACTCAGCGCCTTTTACCGCGTTGACTTTCTCGGAAACAGACACATAACCAGTACCCTGTTCACTCCAGGCACCGACAACATCCCAGCCCTTATACAGGGTCACGTTGACAACAACCTTGTCGGTAGTAAAATTGCCCGAGCAGGAAACACGACAAACTGCCATTCCGTTTTGAAATGTTAATCGAGGGGATATTTTTGCTTGACGTGTTTCTGCTGCGTATGCGGCAGCAGTAAAGTTCAGTAGCATAACAACAACAAGCAAAAGGGATAGCGCATTCTTTTTCATTTTTCATACCTCCGGCTGAGTTTCGGCATGTTTCCTGCCTTCACTATAATAACGAGCCAGCCCTTGCAATCCTTACAAGGAATTTCAGCAAATTTCTCACTTTGTAGGATCATACAAAGAAACGCTTTCTGCCATGGCGATTATGACGGATTCCTCGGCGGCGGCTGTAATTGTGAATTGCAAGTTCTGCGCGGCGTCTATCCATAAAATACAGTCAAAACTTTTCTCCTCTGTTGAGATGATCAATTTTCCCGGCATGCCGGATACCCGGATATCCGACATGGTGTCGGTATCGTTCAGTATAATCCTGTGAAGTGCGCCGTCTTGCATGTATGCATAGTCAAGGAGGATCGTATCTCCATCGGAATTTTTATACGTCACATTTCCGGCATCCAATGCATCTGTCCGCTCCGTCTCCACATATCCCTCCGGCAGGGCGGTGATCTGATATTGCGGAATGGGCTGGGCGGGGGAATCGCCGCGGAACTGGAAGTCCAGGACGTTTCCGGTCTGCTCTGCCACCCAGCGGGTGATATCCGCCCGGACCTGGGGGCTGACCGTCACCAGCACCGCCGCCGACAGCACCAGCACCAGCAGCACCGCCGCCGCATGCCGTGCCGCCGTGCGCAGGGCGGGTCTCCTTCGGCTCCTGGCCCAGGCCAGGGGGTCCCGCAGCATGGCCCGCATGCTCCGGCCATGGCGGGGCGACAGCTCCGGCGGCTCCTGGGGCAGGGCCTCCGCCTCCTGGGCGGTGGCGTCCAGCAGCGCCCGGCGCATCATCTGATCCAACTCCTGATCGGTCATGGTTCGATCCCCTCCTCCTCAAAAATTTTCCGCAGCAGCGCCCGCCCCCGGGAGATCCGGGTGTTCACGGCGCTTTCCGTCAGGCCCAGCCGCCGGGCGATCTCCGCCCCGCTGTACCCCAGGAGCAGCTTCATCTCCAGGGCGGCCCGGTATGTCTCCGGCAGGCGGGCAAACAGCGCCACCAGCGATGCGTAGTCCGGCGCGTCCCGGGCCTGGCGTTCAAAGCCCGCCCAATCCTCATCCAGGGGCAGATGGTCCCGCCGCCTGCGCAGCATGGTGATGGCTTCGTTCCTCACTATAGTAACGAGCCAGGCCCCCAGATTCTTACAAGGAATTTCATAAATTTTTGAAAAATTTTCAATCACCCGGATAAAAGCCTCCTGCACGGCCTCCTCCGCATCGCGCGGGTCCTGCAGAATGGCCAGAGCCGTCCGCTCCATCACCCCGTGATAGCGGCGGTACAGCGCCCGGAAATCCTCCTTGTCCGCGGCGCTTTCCAGGGCGGACAGATAGAATGAAAGCATGATGTCAGGCACCTCCTGTGCGCCCTGCCGGGTCCGGCAGGGTGTCTCTATCCTACCATACGACCCGGGCCAATTCAAGAACCCCTGCTTTCAACAGGAGAAAGCAGGGGCTTCTTGACGCTTTTTCGCGGGATTACTTGACGATCTTGCGGGCCTCGATATAATACCGCTTGTCCTGGGCGTGGCCCATGGAGAAGGTCTTGCGGGGCAGCACGCCGTCGGCCATGACGGTCTTGAACAGCTGCTCCTTGCCCATGGCAGGCAGCAGGAAGCCCATGTTGCCGGGCTTGGAGCCCAGCTCACGGGTCACGTCGTCGCCGTGGATATAGTCCACCTCGCCGCCGTTGTCCTTGAGGTACTGGTCGATGACGCCCTGGAGGGTGCCCACGGCCAGCTGGACCTTGGGATCGGGGACGGTGATGAAGTGGCTCTCGCCGTTCCAGACGAACTCGATGGTGTGGCCATTGCCCTGGCCCTCGTAGGCGTTGGGATAGGCGGCACGGAAGGCGTTCATGAACTTCTCGTGGTCCACGCCGAACAGCACCCGGTGGATGGGCTCAAACTGCAGGGCGTCGTCGTGGTTGTTCACCACCTCCACCAGGGCGAAGCGGGAGGGCAGGGCCAGGTACTCCTGGGGGGTCTTGCCCTTCTTCTGCTCCTCGTAGCAGGCCTTGGCGGTGGCCAGGGAGTGGTTGCCGTCGCCCACGGCGAACAGCAGGGGAGCCACGCCGGAGACGCCGTACTTCTTCTGCATGGCCTCGTCGGAAGTCAGACCCTCCAGAGCGTCGGCCACGGCGTTTACCTGGCGATTCGTCAGCTTATAGCCGCGGATATGACCGCCGTTCTGCATCAGGTCGAAGTCATACAGCGTCTCCATTTCGCCGGAGGCGGCGGTCAGGGGCTCGATAACGGTCTTGTCGGGGTCGTCGATCAGCAGCATCACATGGGGCAGCTCGATGGGAGCGTTGCGGCGCACCCGGGCCCGGGGCGGGATGCGGTCCAGCACGGTGCCCTCGGTGGCGCGGATCAGGGCGCCGGAGCCGGGAGTGAAGTCGTAGGCGTCCAGGTCCACCATGCCGATGAGGCCGTGGCGGATGCGGCCGTCAGACTGCTGGCGCTCGATGTATACCAAAGACTCGGGCAGCACCTGGAACACGCCCTCCGTCAGGTATTTGTCCATGGAGGCGTTGATGTCGGCGATGTACTCGTCCACATTGGGGGCCTTCAGGTTGGCCTCCGGCAGGATCAGCCGCAGGGTGGACGGCGCGTCGCCCACGGTTTGCTCCACGGCCTGCCAGTATTCCGGCTCGGACGTGAACTGGTCGCAGGCCACCACGGCCCACTTGGTCATGTCTTGATCCTTGGGCAGCAGGATGTCTGCCGGGTAAAAGCCCAGCTTCTCGAATTTCTTGTTCATGAAAAACTCCTCCTCTTTTGTTCCGAAAGGTTCGGTATGTTCGCTCATATGCCCTATTATACATATCCGACCCGGGGATTGCAATCCGAAACGGCAGAAATTAGAAATATTTTCAGCCTGGCAAAAACTTTTTGCATATTCCGGTCCGTCCGGGGCAGGCTAAGCCATATATCCTGTCAGGAAACGGAGGGAGACCCTTTGAAGATCATTGACCGCATCGCGCTGATTTTGGTCATCATCGGCGCACTGAACTGGGGCAGCGTGGGCTTTTTCGCCTTCGACTGCGTAGCATTTATCTGCGGCGGCCAGCTGGCGGCCCTGAGCCGCATCATCTATGCCCTGGTGGGCATAGCGGGCCTGTGGTGCATTACCCTGCTGTTCCGGGAGCGGGACAGCGAGGAATAAAAAAACAGCAAGCTGCGCTGCGCCCCCGGCTTCCGGCCGGGGGCTTTTGCTGTCATACGCCGGGACGAGCCCGCATACATTGGACCATCACACGAGAAGGAGCGTGGAACATGGACGAGAGCTATGCCATCCGGCGTTATGAGCAGGCGGCGGCACTGCTGCCGCTGCGGTGGCAGCAGCAGGCCCGGCAGCTGGCCCCGGGGCAGATGGCCCTGGCAGAGGAGCTGCGCCTGCGGGCGGGAAGACCCATGACGGTGCTGCTGCCGGAGGGAGAGGTGGTCCCGGGCCGCAGCGATCTGCCGCCTACGGTGACCCAGTCGGACCTGGAGCAGCTGTGCGACGCGGTGACGGACTATTCCCGCTACGCCGCCGGGGAGACCCTGAGCCGGGGATATCTCACCGCCCGGGGCGGATTCCGGGTAGGCGTGTGCGGCACCGCCGTGCTGCGGGACGGGATAAACACCAACCTGCGGGACCTGTCGTCGGTGACCATACGCATTGGCCGGGAGCAGCCGGGGCTGGGGGATGCCGTCCTGCCGCAGCTGTTTCGGGACGGGCAGTTTTGCAGCACGGTGGTGCTGTCTCCGCCGGGGCTGGGGAAAACCACCCTGCTGCGGGATCTGATCCGGGGCCTGTCCGACGGAACGGAGGAACTGCCGTGTCACCGGGTGTCCGTGGTGGACGAGCGGGGGGAGATCGCCGTGATGTACCAGGGAATCCCCCAGATGGCGGTGGGGCAGCACACCGACGTGCTGGACGCCTGCCCCAAGGCGGTGGGCATCCCCATTCTGCTGCGGGCGGCCAATCCCCAGATCATCGCCGTGGATGAGATCACCGTTCGGGAGGATCTGCTGGCCATGGCCGCCGCTGCCAACTGCGGGGTGCGCTTTCTGGCCACCATCCACGCCGCCGGCCGCCAGGAGCTGGGGCGCAGGCCTCTGTTCTCCCAGCTGCTGAAGGTGCGCGTGTTTGAAAAGGCCGTCACCATCCGCCGGGAGGGAGGCCAAAGACAGTACATCGTGGAGGAATTGTGGTAGGAAAGCTCCTGGGCGGGGGATTGGTGCTGCTGGGGACGGCACTTTTGTGCCGGGCTGAGACCCGGACCCGGCGGCAGCAGACGGAGCGGCTGGCGGAGCTGTCGGCGGCCCTGTCGGAGATGGCGGCGGGTATCCGCAGCCTGCGGCGGACCCTGCCCTGCCTGCTGCGGCAGCAGACCCGGCGGCCTTTGTGCGGCGCATATTTCGGCGCCGTGCTGGAGGGCCTGGAAAGCGGACAGCCCCTGCCGGACGCCTGGGCGGATGCCTTCCGGCAGCTGGAGCCGCCAGAGGCGGGCCGCGTGCTCCGGGATACGGAGCTGACCGGCGACGAGGAGCGGATCGTATCCGCCCTGACGTCCGCCGCCTGCCGGCTGGACCGGCTGGCGGATACCCGGCGGCGGGACCGGCGGCAGCAGGAGCGGCTTTTGTGGACCGCCGCCCTGTCCGGGGCGGGACTGTTTATCATCTTACTGATGTAGAGGACGACACATGGATGTGGATCTGATTTTCAAAATAGCCGCCGTGGGGATTCTGGTGGCGGTGCTGAACCAGCTGCTGGTGCGCAGCGGACGGGAGGAGCAGGCCATGATGACCACCCTGGCGGGACTGGTGGTGGTCATGATGATGCTGGTGCGGCAGATCAGCGATCTGTTCCAGCTGGTAAAGTCCCTGTTCGGGCTGTGACCATGGAGACGGTGCTGCAAATCGCCGCCGTGTGCCTGGTGGGCGCGGTGCTGGCGGCTGTGCTGCGGCAGCGGAGCCCGGAGGCGGCGCTGCTGCTGGGCCTGGCGGTATGCGCGGCGGCAGGCGCCCTGCTGCTGCGGGGGCTGGCGGACGTGCTGGACATGCTGGAGGATCTGGCCGCCGCCGGCGGCCTGCCGCCGGAGCTGCTTGCGCCGCTGGTCAAGACCCTGGGTATCGCCCTGGTGTCCCGGTTGGGCACCGAGATCTGCCGGGACGCGGGACAGGGGGCCATGGCGGCGTTGCTGGAGACTGCCGGGGCCTTCGGTGCGGTGCTGGTGTCCCTGCCCCTGGTCCGGGCGGCGTGGGAACTGCTGAGGTCGCTGGTATGAAGAAGGCTATTTTGCTGCTTTTGCTGCTGTGGGCGCTGACGGTGCCGGCCTGGGGAACGGAGCTTCCCCGGGAGGTGCGGGACGCCCTGCCCGCTGCGGCAGAGGATATTACGGAGCATATGGACGACTCCGCTTCCTTCTCGGAGGGACTGAGCCTCCTGTGGGAGCGGGCCTGCGGCTATCTGACCGACGCCCTGCGGGAGAGCATCAGCGGCGGGGTGCTGCTGCTGGCGGCGGCAGTGCTGTGCGCCCTGACGGAGGAATGCATGGACGCCGCCGGAGGAAAGGCCCACTTTGTGCCCATGGCCGGGGCTCTGGCCGTCACTCTGGCGGCAGCGGGCAGTGTAAGGACCATGATGGGCCTGGGCCAGGAGACGGTGGAGGAGCTGAACACCTTTTCCAAGGCGCTGCTGCCCACCCTGTCCGCCGCCGTGGCCGCCAGCGGGGGCATCCTCTCTGCCAGTATCCGGCAGGTGGCCACGGTATTCTTTGTGGACCTGCTGCTTTCGCTGATCCGCGGGCTGCTGCTGCCGCTGGTGTACTTTTATGTCGCCGCCGCGGCGGCGGACGCCATGCTGCCGGGGCGGCATCTGGCGGGGATCAGCACCGCCATCCGCAAGGGCACCGTCTGGCTGCTGACCGGAGCGCTGGCACTGTTTACCCTGTATCTGACGGTGTCCGGCGCGGCGGCGGGCTCCGCCGATACGGTAACGGCCCGGCTGGCCCGGGGCGCCGTGGGAGTGTTGCCGGTGGTGGGCAGCATCCTGGCCGACGCGGCGGACGCCGTACTGGCCGGGGCGGGAGCCGTGAGAAATACGGTGGGCGTGGCGGGACTGCTGGCGGTGCTGGCGGTGTGTCTGCTGCCCCTGGTGCGGCTGGGGACGCAGTATCTGGTATACAAGGCAGCGGCGTTTCTGGCGGGAGTCCTGGGGGCCGAGCGTCTGACGGGGCTTATTGACGCCCTGGGCGGGGCCTTCGGGCTGATCTTCGGCATGACCGGGGCCTGCGGACTGCTGCTGCTGATCTCCATTTCGTCGGCGTTGGGGGTGGTCACGGGATGATGGATGGAATCCGGCAGTGGCTTCTGGGCGTGCTGGCGGCGGCCATGGCCCTGAGCCTTCTGTATGCCCTGCTGCCCAAGGGAGCGGTGCGGGGCGCGGCCAGGGCCACCGGGGGCCTTATCCTGCTGCTGGTGGTGCTGGGGCCTCTGGCGGGGCTGGATCTGTCGGATCTGGCCCTGCGGTACGAGGACCTGAGCCGGGACATGGAGCGGCAGGCGGAGGCGTACCGCCAGGAGGGCCAGGCGCAGCTGGAGCTTGGCATACAGCAGCGTACTGCCGCATATATATCGGAAAAAGCGGCGCAGCTGGGACTGAGCTGCCGCCCCCGGGTGGAGACTGCCTGGCGGGACGGTGTGCCCTATCCCAGCGGCGTGACGCTGGACATCGCGGAAAACCAGGCCCTGGCGGAGGTCCTGACGGATGAGCTGGGCATTCCGCCGTCGCAGCAGCACTGGCTGGGGTAAGGAGCGTATGAAAAAGTGGAGCATTGGGAATTTATGGAAAAAGTACAAATATGTGGGTCTGGTGGTGCTGGCGGGGATCGTCCTGATGGTGCTGCCCGCCGGGACGAGCGCACCGGACCCGCAGAAGGACAGCGGTGGGTTCTCTCTGGAGGACACCGAGCGGCGGATGGAGGAGCTGCTGGGCCGCATGGACGGCGTGGGGCGGGTGCAGGTGATGCTGACCCTGAAAAACGGCTCCTCTCTGGAGCTGGCCGAGGACGCGGACAGCACGGAGCGAGACGGCGAGACCCGGGCTCAGCGGGAACCGGTGACCCTGAACCGGGGCAGCGGCTATCAGGACGTGGTGGTGACCCGGGAGACGTATCCCGTATACTTAGGCGCGGTGGTGGTGTGTCAGGGCGCGGGCAGCAGCGGCGTTCGCCTGGCGGTAACGGAGGCGGTGGCGGCACTGACGGGCCTTCCCGCCGACCGCATCACGGTGGTGCAATGGAATTCATAACAGGAGGGACGGATATGAAGAAACGATGGAAGAAGCCGGCGGTGGCGGCGGCGGTGCTGCTGCTGGTGTGCGCGGCGGTGTACATGAACTGGCGCTACACGGACGATATCCAGAAAAATGCCGGAAAGACCCTGGGTCAGACCACTCTGGTCAGCTCCCAGGACGGGGAGAAGGGGACGGAGCCAACCGCCGCGCCGGCGGAGGACGACTATTTCGCCACGGCCCGGCTCAGCCGCAAACAGGCCCGGGACAACGCCATCAGCATGCTCAAGGAGGCGGAGCGTGATGAAAACGCCCAGCAGAGCGTCCTCAACGAGGCGTCCCAGACCCTGCAGGTGCTGGCGTCCTACACCGTGGCGGAGTCCCAGATCGAGAGCCTGGTAACGGCCAAGGGCTACGCCGACTGCGTGGTATTCATGGGGGCCGAAAGCGTCAGCGTGGTGGTGGCTCCGCCGGAGGGCGGCCTGACGGCCACCGACGCCGCCCGCATCAAGGACATCGTCATCAGCGAAACGGACTATACCGCCCAGCAGATCAAGATCATGGAGGCAAATTAACAGTTGTAATTCCCGGGGAGAGATGGTATACTACTCTTATATTGGGACTCTATTGAAAATACGAATGAGGAGTTTTGCAAGCTATGGCTGATAATAAAGAATACATGACCCATCAGGAGAGCATGGGTACCATCCAGATCTCCGAGGATGTGGTGGCCTCCATCGCCACCTCCGCCTGCCTGGAGGTAGAGGGCGTGGGCGGTCTGATGAACGCCAACGTTTCCGACTATGTCACCGGGAAAAAGATGACCGCCAAGGGCATCCGGGTGGAGATGGACGGCGAGGGCATCGTGGTGAACCTGTTCATCCTGCTGCGGTACGGCTGCGCCGTGTCCGAGGTGGCCCAGAAGGTCCAGAGCAGTGTGTTTGCCGCCCTGGAGGGCATGACCGGCTTCCAGGTCAATGCGGTGAACGTTCACGTGGGCGGCATCAGCTTCGACTGAGCCCCGAATCCAGAAAGAGAAAAGGAATTTACGACTATGACGCGGAATACGGCACGGGAGATCGCCACCCATCTGGCATACGAGCTGAGCTTTACGGACCTGCCCATCCAGGAATTCCTGGATCAGCAGCTTTCCCGGGAGAATTTTGCCGCCCGGGCGGAGGAGTGCGGCCTGTATGCCGACACCCCCAACGACAAGCAGGAGAAATATATCCGCCGTCTGGTCACGGGCGTGGCCCAGCATGCGGCGGAGCTGGACACCTACATAGAGCAGTACGCCAGGGGCTGGCGCTTTGAGCGCATTTCCCTGGTGGCCTCTGCCATTATGCGGGTGGCCATGTTCGAGATCCTCTATATGCCGGATATTCCCCACGGCGTGGCCATCAGCGAGGCGGTGAACATCGCCAAGGATTATGAATCCCCGGAGGTGGTGAAGTTCATCAACGGCATCCTGGGCAGCTTCCTGCGGGCGGAAGTGAAGGAATGACCCACAGCAGGCAGAGCGGCAACGCTCTGCCTTTGTTTTGACGCCTGAAAGGAGGAACGCCCCCATTGGATCAGCAGCATATTTTTGCCGTGTCCGAGGTCAACGGTCTTATCAAGGACCTGATCGACGGCACGCCGCAGCTCTCCGGGCTTTACATCCGGGGCGAGCTGTCCAACTACAAGATCTATCCCTCCGGCCACCACTACTTCACCCTGAAGGACGGACAGAGCGCCCTGCGGTGCGTCATGTTCAAGTCCAGCGCCGTGAAGCTGCGGTTCCGGCCGGAAAACGGCATGCAGGCCGTGGTATTCGGCCGGATCAGCGTGTTTCCCCGGGACGGTGCATATCAGCTGTACTGCACCCAGCTGTCGCCGGACGGGGTAGGGGACCTGTATGTGGCCTTTGAGCAGCTGAAGCAGAAGCTCCAGCAGGAGGGGCTGTTTGACCCGGCTCACAAGAAGCCCCTGCCTTTGTACCCCCAGCGCATCGCCATCGTTACCAGCGGCGCCGGGGCGGCGGTCCACGATATGATCCGCATTCTGCGCCGGCGCTATCCCATCGCCAAGGTGCTGCTGCTGCCGGTGCGGGTCCAGGGGGCGGAGGCCCCACCGGAGATCGTGGGTGCCATCCGGTACGCCAACCGCTGGAAGCTGGGGGACGTGCTCATCACCGGCCGGGGCGGCGGGTCCATGGAGGACCTGTGGGCCTTCAATGACGAGCGGGTGGCCCGGGCCATCTACGCCTCGGAGATTCCGGTGATCTCCGCTGTGGGACATGAGCCGGATGTGACCATCTCCGACTATGTGGCGGACCGGCGGGCGTCTACGCCCAGCAACGCCGCGGAGATCGCCGTGCCGGATATGGCGGAGCTGCTGCGTTATCTGCGCGGGGCCGACAACGCCATGGCCCAGAGTGTGCTCCACCGGCTGGAGCGGGAGGAGCGGCGGCTGAAAATGCTGTCGGAGAAGCGGGCGCTGACGGACCCCATGGCCTTTGTTCAGGACCGGCGGCTCCAGCTGGATTATTTACAGGACAAGATGACGGCGGCGGCCCGGACCCATTGGGACCGGGAGGCCCGCCGCTTTGCGGGGGCCGTGGCCAAGCTGGACGCCCTGAGCCCCCTGAAGGTGCTGGGCCGGGGCTATGCCGTGGCCCGGACGGAGGACGGCGGCATTCTGCGCAGCAGCGACCAGGTGCAGCCCGGCGATCGGATACGGCTTCGCCTGGCCCAGGGGAGTCTGGGCTGCCGGGTGGAGGAGAAGGAGGATAACCATGGCGAAAAAGAGCTTTGAGGAAAACATGGCCCGTCTGGAGGAGATCGTGGCCCTGCTGGAAAAGGGCGACGCCCAGCTGAGCCAGTCCCTGTCTCTGTTCGAGGAGGGGACGAAGCTGGCGGCGGCCTGCCGCACGGAGCTGGACAAGGCCGAGCAGCAGGTGGTGCGGCTGATGAAGGGACCCGACGGCGCGCCCATCGAAAATGAATTTGTTAGCGAGGAATAAAAATGGAATTCAAGCAGCAGTATGCGGCCTATCAGCAGGCCATCGAGGAGTATCTGAACGGCATTTTCACGGCGGACAAGCCCTATGGCCGCCTGCAGGAGGCCATGCGTTACAGCATTTTGGGCGGCGGCAAGCGCATCCGGCCGGTGCTGACGCTGGAGTTTGCCCGGCTGGGGGGCATCGACTGGCATCTGGCGCTGCCCTATGCCTGCGCCCTGGAGCTGGTACACAACTATTCCCTGATCCATGACGATCTGCCCTGCATGGACGACGATGATCTGCGCCGGGGCCAGCCCACCACCCACAAAAAGTTCGGCGAGACTCTGGCGGTGCTGGCGGGAGACGCACTCCAGCCGGAGGCCTTCCGCCTGATCGCGGAGGCTCCCTGTATGTCCGACGGCAGCCGGGTGGAGGCGGTGCGGGTGCTGGCCCGGGCCTGCGGCGCCGACGGCATGGTGGCCGGCCAGGTGCTGGACACTCTGTACGGCATCCATACCGAGGAGCAGCTGAAGGCTATGTACCGGCTGAAGACCGGGGTTATGATCTCCGGCGCGGCGGAGCTGGGCTGTGTGGCGGCGGACATGCCTGCGGATATGCGGGCGCAGGCGGTGGAATTTGCCGACCGGCTGGGCCTGGCGTTCCAGATCCGGGACGATATGCTGGACGTGGTCGGCGACCAGCAGGTGTTCGGCAAGCCCATCGGCTCCGATAAGGAGGAGGGCAAGATCACCTATGTGGACGTAGACGGTCTGGAGGGCTGCGCCCGGGCGGTGGAGTCCTGCACTCAAAAGGCTAAGGACGCCGTGGCCCATTGGCCGGAGCACGACTTCCTGTTCGCTCTGGCGGATCAGCTGGTAGACCGGAAAAAGTAAGCGCATGCATTGATCTGTGAAAAATAGAGCCCGGGTCCGGCGCAATCGCCGGACCCGGGCTTTTCTGTGGATGCTGTCTGCGGCTCAGAAGCTGCCGATGGGGATGGAGCCGTCGTCGGTCCCCTTTTCGATGGAGAGAATCTTCAGCCAATAGCTCCGGCCGCCGCCCATGTCCACCTGGACCCGGTCTCCGGCCCGTTTCCCCAGCACTGCCTTGCCCACCGGGGACTCCTTGCTGATGAGTCCCTTCAGGGCGTCCTGGCGCAGGGTGGTCACCAGCTGGATTTTCCGGGTCCTGCCGGTGTTTTCCATGAGAATTTCCACCGTGTCATACAGGCCCGCCGTGTCCGCCCGGGAGCGATCCTCGATGACACGGGCGGTTTTGATCATCCGCTGAAGGTACCGGACCCGGCTGTCGTTGCGGTTTTTCTCCTGCTTGGCGCACTTATACTCAAAGTTCTCGCTGAGGTCGCCGAAGGCCCGGGCCGTCTGTACGTCCTCAATGAGCCTGGGCCGCAGCACCTGCACCCGATAGTCAATTTCCTCCTGCATTTTCTGGAGATCCTGCCTGGTCAATTCGTCATACATGATGGTTCCTCCCATATCTGCGCCAGACGGCGCAGTCCCTCCGGCAAGCGTTCCATGTCAATGCCGGCATAGTTGACAACTAAAATGTGCTGGGGTGCGGTGTCGGGCCGGCTGTAGTAGTCCGACAGCAGCGCCAGCCGCAGGCCCGCAGCCTCCGCCCGCTGCCGCAGGGCGCCGTCGCCGAGCTCCGTGTGCAGATGCATGAGAAAGTGCAGCCCTGCGTCCTGCTCCCATACCTCCACCCGTCTGGAAAGGGGACTGCTGCCGATGGCGTCGATGACGGCATCGCGCTTTTGCCGGTAGCGGGTTCTCATGCGATTGAGATGCTGCTCATACCGTCCCTGCTCCAGAAACCGGGCCAGGGTATACTGCTCGAAGCTGGACACGGTGCAGGCGTAAAAGCCCAGCCTTTCCCGGTACCGGGCCAGCAGCTGCGGCGGCAGGATCATATAGCTGATGCGAATGGACGGGGCGATGGTCTTGGAAAAGGTGTTCAGATAGATGACCCGCTGATTTTCGCTGACGGAGAACAGCGTGGGGATCGGCCGCCCCACAAAGCGGAATTCACTGTCATAGTCGTCCTCCAGAATGTACCGCTCCGGCTGCTCCGCCGCCCAGCGCAGCAGCTCCTGGCGGCGGGTTATGGGCATGACGATACCCGTGGGATAGTGATGGGACGGCGAGATGTGTACCACGTCCGCCGGCTGGCGGCGCAGCAGCGTGATGTCCAGCCCCCCGCCGTCCAGGCCAACCCGGCACAGGGGCACCTGGTGGGCCTGATAGATCTTGGCGATCTTGCCGTAACCCGGGTCCTCCACGGCGTACCGCTTGTCCCGGCCCAGCAGCTGGATGATGAGGGTGTATAAAAGCTCCGTTCCCGCGCCGATGATGATCTGCTCCGGGTCCACGTCCATGGCCCGGAACTGACGCAGGTGAGCAGCGATGGCCCGGCGCAGGGCCGGTGCGCCGTTGTATGGCGTGGAGCGCAGCAGCTCCGTGTCCTCCTCCAGAATGGTCTGCCGCATCAGCCGGGACCATACGGTGAAGGGGAAATACGACCGGTCCAGAGACCCGGTGGCCAGGTCCAGAAACACCGGCTCCGCAGGGCGCTCCGGCACCAGGGGCGGCGGAGCCGCCGGGGGCAGGGGACTCTCCAGCGGGCTTACATAATAGCCTTTTTTCTCCACGGTGTAAATATACCCCTCTGCCGCCAGCTGCTCATAGGCGTTCTTCACGGTGATGACGCTGACCTCCAGGTGCTGGGCCAGCGCCCGCTTGGAGGGCAGCTTCTGCCGGGGCGACAGGGTGCCGGACAGAATATCCCGGCGAATACAGGCGTACAGCTGGGTGTACAGACTCTCGCCTCCGTCCTTTTCCAGGGAATAGGTCAGCATGGGAACCTCCAATCTGGTATTATCAAATAATATCAATATGGTTATTTCAATAATACCAGTTTTTACTATAATACAGACAGAATCAAAACGCAAGGAGATTTTTCCTATGAGAGACATGAAAATCAGAAAAATGGTACTGGCCGCTCTGATGGCGGCGCTGACGTATGTGGCAACCATGGTGGTGCAGATTCCTTCCCCCATGCAGGGGTTTGTGAATCTGGGCGACTGCTGCGTGCTGCTGTCCGGCTGGATCTTAGGGCCCTGGTGGGGCGGCGCTGCCGCCGGTATCGGCTCTATGCTGACGGACCTGCTCAACGGCTATGCCCACTACGCCCCGGGCACCCTGGTCATCAAGGCCCTGGATGCCATGGCGGCGGCGCTGATCGTGAAGGCCCTGGGCCGCAAGCCCTACGCCTATGCGGTGGGCGGCCTGGTGGGTGAAATCATCATGGTGGTGGGCTACTTCGGCTATGCGGCGCTGCTGCTGGGCAAGGGCATCGGCGCGGCGGCCAGCATCCCCGGCAACCTGGTGCAGGGTGCTATGGGCCTGGTCATCGGTCTGGTGCTGTTCGTGCTGCTCAAGCGCAGCAAGGCTCTGGACAAGCTGAACATTCAGTGGTAAAATAATTCCGAACGGGGGTTCTCCCCGCGGAAAGGAAGTTATATCATGGCTGGAATCGTTCATGAAGTGGAAAATGCCGATCTGCTGGCCCGGGTGCGGCAGGAATCGGCCAACGCCGCCCGCCAGCTGGCGGAGGCCGCCCGCCTGCACAGGGGGCAGATCGTGGTGGTGGGCTGCAGCACCAGCGAGGTGGTGGGCCACCGGGTGGGCAGCTGGTCCACGCCGCAGGTGGGGCAGGCTATCTTCGACGGGCTGCACAGTGTGTTCGGGCCCATGGGCGTGTATATTGCCGCCCAGTGCTGCGAGCATCTGAACCGGGCCCTGATCGTGGAGCACGAGGCGGTGCCTCAGCTGGACATCGTCAACGTGGTGCCTCAGCCCAAGGCCGGCAGCTCCTTTGCCACCGCTGCGTATCACACCTTCCGCCATCCCGTGGCGGTGGAGGAGATCCGGGCCGACGCCGGTCTGGACGTAGGCGGTACCCTCATCGGCATGCACCTGAAAAAGGTGGCGGTGCCGGTCCGGCTGGAGCAGGACCACATCGGCGGCGCCATTGTGCTGGCGGCCCGGGTGCGTCCCAAGTTCATCGGCGGCGAGCGCGCCGTGTATGATGAAACACTGAAGGACGGCTATCCGGAATTCTGATACGACACGCGTAAAAAGGGACTGGCTCAAACGGAGCCGGTCCCTTTCAGCTTGTCAAAAAAGGGCTTTGCCCTTTTTTGACACAATCTTCTTATATCCCGATCAGATAGAAGAAGATCAGGTTGTGCAGCAGGTGCGCCCAGGCCAGCGTCACCAGCCCTGCCCCCTTCTGCCGCAGCAGCAGATAGTATGCAGCGATGGCTGTGCTGATACACAGCTGGATCACGTTGCCGTTCATGAAAAAGTGCAGCCCACCGAACAGCAGTGCCGGAACGGCTGCCGTCAGCCAGGGCGGCAGCGCCAGGGTCTCCAGCTCCTGGGGCAGGAATCCCCGGAAAAACAGCTCCTCCGCCCCGGCAATGAGCGCCTGCAGGACCACGGTGCCCAGCACGGCCCCGGCGGCATAGTCCCTGGGCGGCAGAAGGGAGACGGGGCGGCCCATCAGAAGGAATCCCCCCGTCAGCGCGGCGGCAAAGCCCAACGCAATGGCTGCGCCCCACAGCAGCTGCCGCCGCAGGGACCTCCGGCCCTGCCGGGGTGTAAACAGCAGCAGCGCCGTGCCGCCCAGCAGCACATTATATAGAACGCTGGCCCCTGCGGTGACCCGTCCCCGGAGAAGCAGCGGCAGTCCCACCAAAAACACGGCGCATACTGCCGCCAGACGCAGCCATCGCAGCCCCCGGCTCACAGGCTGCCCTCCTGCACATAGTGATCGTACCGCTCCTGGAGCCAGGCCTTCAGCTGCTCCACCCCCTGGTCGTCCCAGGGGAAATCCTGCTGCTGAACGTCGTTGGCCGCCTCGAAGCAGTACACGGTGTACACCGCTGTATGCAGCACTCCGGCGTCCTTGTCCATGGCAAAGCGGTAGCGGAAGTCGCCGATGCTGCCGGTGTACACAAAGGCCCGCTTGAACCAGCGGGGGGTCAGCTCTGAAAATTGCGGATGCATAGAATCGCCCTCTCTTATATAATGATGTCACACCAGGTCATACAGCTGCCGCAGATCCCGGATCTCATAGTCGATCCGCAGATCACCCGGTCGAGCCGCCTTCTTGGGATTGTACCAGCAGCAGGGAATCCCGGCGTTGTTGGCGCCGCGTATGTCGCTGGACAGAGAGTCTCCCACCAGCAGGCAATTGTCCCGGGTAATGCCGTCGATATGGGAAAAGACATAGTCAAAATAGGCGGCGCTGGGCTTGCTGGCTCCGGCCTCCTCCGAGATAAAGGCTCCGGAGATATACGACGCAATGGCGCTGCCTTCCAGCCGGGACCGCTGCACCGACGCAACGGCATTGGTGACGATGTACAGCCGGTGCTCCTGGGACAGCATCCGGCATACCTCCTGGGCATGGGGCAGCATCAGGGTGTTCTGTCCCAGCACCTGCAGATGCAGGTCGTTGCACAGTACCGGGTTCCGATCCAGTCCCATCTCCTTCAAAAAAAGCCGAAACCGCTCTACGACCAAAAAGTCCTTGGTACACTCGCCTCGGTCAAAGGCTGTCCACATGGCATTGTTGCACCGCTCATAGCACAAAAAGCTCTCATCCGTGTCAGGGATGTCATACCGGGCGCATACCTCGTGGAACGCATGCCGGTTCCCAGCGTCAAAATCAAATAGCGTGTTGTCTGCATCCAGCAGCAGATAGGGGTATTTCATGTCATTGCTCCTATAAATATAAGGTATATAGGAGTATATCATAACCGCAAAACAGTTGCAAGAGAAAAGACATAACCGCATCTTCTGGCAGGAATAAAAAAGATGAAAAAAGAGGGAAAAAGGTGTTGACAAAAGGGGGAAGGGGTGGTATTCTAACAAAGCTGTCGGCGAGAGCGGGCGGCAGGGACACGGACGAGCGAAAAAAGTTGAGGATTCGATAAAAAAGTTCTTGACAAAGCGGCTCGGATGTGATATCCTAAATAAGTCGTCTGTGGTGGCGGCTAACGACAAACGGTTTCAGAAATGTAAAGAACGTCGAAAAAAGTTCTTGACAAACGAAA
>CDZR01051391.1_pt1 | contig 18580 bp, 7 predicted proteins | sample 554781 | NCBI WGS metagenome assembly CDZR01 (sample SAMEA3182065, study PRJEB8094) | gut metagenome | biome: human; feature: gut; material: Stool; isolation source: human stools | place: Canada | collected 2013-01-28
TCGATCACTTTGAATTCAAGTTTCTCATCCAACTGAGCTTGTGAACCGTCTTCTTTTACAAGGTGTTTCGGAGTTGCGAAACCTTCTACACCGTAAGGAAGAGCTACAACAGCACCCTTATCCAACATTTCGATGATAGTACCTTCGTGTACAGAACCTACAGTGAATACTGTTTCGAATACATCCCAAGGATTTTCTTCGAGTTGCTTGTGACCAAGGCTCAAACGACGGTTTTCTTTGTCGATTTCCAATACCTGAACTTCGATGTCAGCACCAATCTGAGTAAATTCTGACGGGTGTTTTACTTTCTTAGTCCAAGAAAGGTCAGAGATGTGGATCAAGCCGTCAACACCTTCTTCGATTTCTACGAATACACCGAAGTTAGTGAAGTTACGTACTTTTGCAGTATGCTTGGAACCTACAGGATACTTTTCTTCGATAGTTTCCCATGGATCTTGTTTCAGTTGTTTGATACCCAAAGACATCTTACGTTCTTCGCGGTCCAAAGTCAGAACTACAGCTTCTACTTCGTCGCCCACCTTCATGAAGTCCTGAGCAGAACGCAGATGCTGGCTCCAAGACATTTCCGATACGTGGATCAGACCTTCTACACCTGTAGCGATTTCGATGAATGCACCGTAGTCAGCCATAACGACAACTTTACCTTTCACCTTGTCACCTACCTTCAAGTCAGTGTCAAGAGCATCCCATGGGTGCGGAGTCAGTTGCTTCAAGCCAAGAGCGATACGTTTCTTTTCGTCATCGAAGTCAAGGATAACAACGTTGAGCTTCTGATCCAGTTCAACCACTTCTTTCGGATCGCTAACGCGGCCCCAAGAAAGGTCTGTGATGTGGATCAAACCGTCTACGCCACCCAAGTCGATGAACACACCGTAAGAGGTGATATTCTTAACAGTTCCTTCAAGAACCTGTCCTTTTTCGAGCTTGCCGATAATTTCTTTCTTCTGTTGTTCCAGTTCAGCTTCGATAAGAGCCTTGTGAGATACAACAACGTTTTTGAATTCCTGGTTAATCTTAACCACTTTGAATTCCATTGTTTTGCCAACGAATACATCATAGTCACGGATCGGTTTAACGTCGATCTGAGAACCCGGCAAGAATGCTTCGATTCCGAATACGTCTACGATCATACCACCCTTTGTGCGGCACTTGATGAATCCCTTGATAATTTCTTCATTTTCCAGAGCAGCGTTAACGCGATCCCAAGAACGAGTAGCGCGGGCTTTTCTGTGTGACAGAACGAGTTGTCCTTTTTTGTCTTCCTGGTTTTCGATGTATACTTCTACAGTATCACCTACCTTCAGGTCTGGATTGTAACGGAACTCATTCAAAGGAATGATACCGTCTGATTTGTAACCGATGTTCACAACTACTTCACGCTTGTTCATTGCGATTACGGTTCCGTCAACAACCTCACGGTCGTTCACTTTGTTAAGCGTACCGTCGTAAGCTTTTTCTAGTTCTTCGTGGCTTGCGCTTGTTACAGCTTCGCCGTTTTCATAAGCATCCCAGTTGAAGTCCTCAATAGGAGCTACGTTCTTTAAGTTTTCCATTAATAAATAAATTGTTTAATACTTTAATTGAATAAGACATTATATTATCTATAAATCGGGCGCAAAGGTAGGAATATTTTCTTGACCGACAAAAGAATACCCAAAGAAAAGATGGTAATATCCGTATTTTTTGTAATATTGCAAATCTAATATTATACGACTTTCAACATGAACGGAACATTGGACAAAATCAGGGTGCAGTTTGATTATCTGCCACTTATTAATTTCGCGATGCAGCAAAACAAAGTATCGGTCATCCATCAGCTTTCGATTGAAAATATGACGTCCGAACCCTTCAGAAACATTCAGGTACAAATCACGGCCGAGCCCGACTTCGGCAGTATCACTCCTGTGATGATGGAAGCGATTCCCGCCAATAATTCCGTGTGTCTGCAATCGTTCAGCCTGGTCTTGTCCGCCAATTATTTCGCCCAGCTGACCGAGCGTATGTCGGGAAGTCTGAAAATAGAAATCCGCTCCGAGGCGGAAACGATCTTTACCCGGACCTACCCCATCGACATTCTGGCATACGACCAATGGGGCGGAATCAATATATTCCCCGAGATGCTGGCAGCATTCATCACCCCGAATCATGCCGTGCTCACTCCTATTATCAAGAGAGCCGCCGCGATTCTGGAACAGTGGACCGGTACTCCGTCACTGGACGAATACCAAAGCCGCAATCCGGACCGTGTGAGAAAGCAGATGGCAGCTATCTACACCGCCCTCACCGAACAGCAGATTATTTACAGCACCATTCCCGCCAGCTTCGAAGAGCACGGGCAGCGTGTCCGGCTGACAGATTCCGTACTGGCACAAAAGCTCGGAACTTGTCTGGATATGGCACTGCTTTATACTTCCTGCCTCGAATCCATCGGACTGAATGCCCTCATCGTCATCACCAAAGGGCATGCTTTCGCAGGCGGCTGGCTGGTGCCGGAAACCTTTCCGGACCCTGCCATCGACGATGTATCCTTGCTGACCAAACGAACCGCCGAAGGAATCTACGACATCACGCTGGTAGAAACCACCTGCATGAATATGGGACATAATGCCGACTTCGACAACGCCGTGAAAAGCGCTAACGGCAAACTGAGCGATCCGGGCAGTTTCATCCTCGCCATCGACATCAGAAGGGCCAGGCATTCGGGAGTCCGCCCGATCCCGCAGCGCGTACTGAACGGACAAGTATGGGAAATAAAGGAAGATGAGGATATGAACAGAAATACCACGCACGCCACTCCGCAAAGTGTGAATCCGTATGATTTGTCGGGCAGCGAAACTCAGACAGTCCTCACCAAACAGTTGCTTTGGGAGAGAAGACTGCTGGATTTGAGTCTGCGCAACAACTTGCTGAATATCCGGATTACAAAGAATACTCTTCAGCTGATTCCGGCAAACCTTGCCTGTCTGGAAGACGCCTTGGCGGAAGGAGATGAGTTTCGTATCCTCCACCGTCCCGCCGAATGGGAGAATCCGGCGATGGAGTTTGGCATTTATTCTTCCATACCGGAATCGGATCCGATAGCCGACTTCGTTAATTCGGAGCTTTCACAGAAAAGGTTACGTTTTTACTTGCCGGAGAATGACTTGGGCAAAGCACTGACTCACCTGTACCGTTCGTCCCGTACTTCTATCGAAGAGAACGGAGCGAACACGCTTTATCTGGCTCTCGGACTTCTGAAATGGTACGAAACGCCTTCCAGCGAGCGTCCCCGTTATGCACCGATATTGCTGCTACCGGTCGAAATCATCCGCAAGTCAGCCGCCAAGGGGTATGTGATTCGTTCGCGGGAAGAAGAAACGATGATGAATATCACCTTATTAGAAATGCTTCGTCAGAATTTCGGCATTTCCGTACCGGGACTTGATCCGCTTCCGACGGACGAAAGCGGAATCAACGTAAAACTGATTTATTCCATCATCCGGCACTGCATCAAGAATCAGCGCAAATGGGATGTGGAGGAACAGGCTATTCTAGGTATCTTCTCCTTCAACAAGTTTATCATGTGGAACGACATCCACAACAATGCTCACAAACTGACTCAAAACAAGGTGGTCTCCAGCCTCATCAACGGAAAGATCGAATGGGACGTAACTGCGGAAGAAGTGGATGCCGCCTACATGGACAGGCAGTTATCTCCGGCAGATATTGTGCTGCCCATCATTGCCGATTCATCTCAGCTGGAAGCGATTTATGAAGCGGTGCACGACAAGACTTTTATCCTGCACGGCCCTCCGGGAACCGGAAAGTCCCAAACGATAACGAATATCATCGCCAACGCACTTTATAAAGGTAAACGAGTCTTATTTGTTGCCGAGAAGATGGCAGCCCTCTCCGTCGTCCAAAACAGACTGGCGGGCATAGGGCTTGCCCCGTTCTGTCTGGAGATTCACTCCAACAAGACAAAGAAATCCACTGTCATCTCGCAACTAAAGGAGACAACCGAAATCATCAGACGAACTCCTCCCGAAGAGTTCAGGAAGGAAGCCGAACGCCTGCTGAAGTTACGAACGGAACTAAACAAATACATCGAAGCCTTACACAAGGAATATCCTTTCGGACTTTCCCTCTATGATGCGATCATCCACTACCAGTTAACAGACGTTGAACCCTGCTTCGATATCTCGTCATCTTATCTGGACAATCTGGACAAAGACCGATTCTCACATTGGGAAGATGCCATCGAATCTTTGGTCAGTACCGCCAATGCTTGCGGCCACCCGTATCTTCACCCATTGACAGGGATTTTCATTCGGGAATATTCGTCCGCCATCAAAGAGGAAGCCTTACAAACGCTCGCCACTTTCATCGGCTTATTGACTGCCATACAATCGAAACTGCCTGTCTTTTCCGCTTTACTGGAAAATACGGACATTCATCCCACCCGCAAGGATTTCAATATAATCAGCGCCATTATCCGAAAAATACTCGATATTCCGGAACTGACGCCCGAACTGCTGACCACTCCTTTATTAAATGAAACGCTGGAAGAGTACCGGAAAGTGACGGAACACGGCAGGAAACGCGATGAAATCAAAGCAGAAATAGAAAACGGATTCACCAAAGAGGTACTGAAGATAAACGCCGGCCCCATGCTGGCCGAATGGAATCGGGTATCCGTCCAATGGTTTCTCCCACGATATTTCGGACAAAGAAAAATAAAAAAGGTGATTCGTCCTTACGCTCTGCAACCGGTAAAGCCAGAGACAGTCCAGCCTTTGCTCCATCAGGTCATCCGGTATCAGGAAGAGCTTGATTTTACAGACAGATACGCCGCCAAGCTGCCTTCTTTATTCGGAAGATTCGGAAGAGATGAAGAGTGGCCCATCATCGATCAGATCATCCATGAGGTATCTTCGCTTCATTCCCTGTTACTGAGTTATTCAAAAGATGTGGCGAAAACATCCCGAATCAAACAGAACTTAGCGTTACAACTGACAGAAGGTATCCGGACATTCAGAGATATCCATTCTCATTCTCTGAATGAATTGTATCAGCTGGTCGACACGCTTACGGCAACCGAGCAACGGCTTTCCACCACTCTGGGCATAACCGTAGAGACGCTTTATACAAACTCCGCCGACTGGATCGGCATCGCCCTACAGCAAGCCGGAATATGGAAAGAAAATCTGGACAAACTCAAAGACTGGTATCAATGGCTTCAATCCTACAACAAACTGAACGAGTTGGGTCTCGGATTTATCGCAGAAGAATATAAGGAAAAGAATATTCCTACGGATTTACTCACCAGCAGCTTCCGCAAGAGTTTCTACCAAGCCGTTATTCACTATATCATCGCCAAAGAACCGACGCTGGAATTATTCAACGGCAAGATATTCAATGATATTATAACCAAATACAAGCAGGTATCCGCCAACTTCGAGGACATTACCAAAAAGGAACTGTTCGCCAGACTGGCTTCCAACATTCCGTCCTTCACCCACGAAGCCATTCAAAGTTCAGAAGTCGGAATATTACAAAAGAATATACGCAATAATGCACGCGGAATATCCATCCGCAAGCTATTCGATCAAATACCTATCCTGCTGTCCCGTATGTGTCCGTGTATGTTGATGAGTCCTATATCGGTTGCCCAATATATCGATGCCGATGCAGAGAAATTTGACTTGATCGTCTTCGACGAAGCTTCACAGATGCCGACTTACGAAGCGGTAGGTGCCATCGCCCGAGGCAAGAATGTAGTTATCGTAGGCGACCCCAAACAGATGCCGCCTACCAGCTTCTTCTCCGTTAATACCATTGACGAAGACAACATCGAGATAGAAGATCTGGAAAGTATCCTTGACGATTGCCTCGCTCTCTCTATCCCTTCCAAATACCTGCTGTGGCATTACCGAAGCAAACACGAAAGTCTTATCACTTTCAGTAACTCCGAATATTACGATAATAAGCTGATGACTTTCCCGTCACCGGACAATATTGAATCGAAAGTCAGAATGGTCGCCGTAGACGGTTATTATGACAAAGGAAAATCCCGTCAGAACCAAGCGGAAGCGCAAGCCATAGTAGACGAAATAGCGAGAAGGCTGAGGAGCGAAAAATTAAGGAGAAAAAGTATGGGGGTAGTTACTTTCAACGTGGTTCAGCAGGCGTTGATAGAAGATTTGCTATCCGATCTCTTCGCCTTTCATCCTGAACTGGAAACCTTTGCGCTGGAATGTGAAGAACCCCTGTTCATCAAGAACCTTGAAAATGTGCAAGGAGACGAACGGGATGTGATACTGTTCTCCGTCGGCTATGGTCCCGATGCCGAAGGGCGCGTCAGCATGAACTTCGGTCCGTTGAACCGTGCGGGAGGTGAAAGACGGTTAAACGTAGCCGTCTCCCGTGCCCGATACGAAATGATCATCTTTTCTACGCTGAGATCGGACATGATTGATCTGAACCGAACTTCTTCTATCGGAGTAGCCGGGCTGAAACGCTTCCTTGAATATGCGGAGAAAGGAACCAAGCGCATACTGAATACCTCGACTAATATTCGGACCTCGGAAGAAGAAACTTCTATCGAAAAGATTATTGCCGACAAGTTACGTTCTTCGGGATATACCGTACATACTGATATAGGCTGTTCCGGATATAAGATCGATATTGGCATTGTCGATACTCAAACCCCGTCCAACTACCAATTAGGTATTATCTGTGACGGAAAGAACTACAGACGTACCAAGACTGTCCGTGACCGGGAAATTGTTCAAAACAATGTACTCAAAGCACTGGGATGGAATATCTGCCGTATATGGACGATGGACTGGTGGGAAAAGCCGGATGAAGTGATGGCGTCTATACAAGCAGCGATTGCTCAGGATATGAAAGCGGAGAAACCGGTTATAGTAAAAAAGGAACAAGAAAAAAGAGAAAAGAATGTGCAGGAAACGCCGATGCAGCTAAAATCTGCATGCGCATACACAAACTTTTCCTTTATCTCCGTACAAAATTATAATAGTACTAAAATACGTCCGTTCCTGTACGCTGCCGACGACATCTTCGCTAAAAGAAATAATCCTATTATTGTCTCCCAAGTCCAAAAGATAATAGAAAATGAAGCCCCGATCAGCAAAACCTTACTTGGAAAGAAAATCATATCCGAATGGGGAGTCAACCGTGTAGGACCACGAATAGATGCTCAATTGGAAATAATATTCGACACATTACATCTTTACCGCATAGAACATGACGGGCTTATCTTCTGCTGGAAAGATGAAGCGCAATACCGTTCTTATTCAGAGTACCGTCCCGATTCCGACCGAGATGCAGCGGATCTGCCACCCGAAGAAATAGCCAATGCCATCCAACAAATATTAATCAATTCCATCAGCCTGCCTTTACCCGATTTGGCAAAAGCATGCGCACAAGTATTCGGCTTCACACACATGGGGTCAAACATCGAAGCATCCATGCTCAGAGGGATTCAGGAAGCGGTAAAAAGGAATTATGCCAAAGTTGAAAACGGAAGGGCAACGATCATCGATTAACACGGTAAGGCAGACACAAACAGCCGCCACCCGTCAATACCCCTTCTGCAAACGTTTCAGAGCAGCAATAGAATCAGCTACATACGTATTATCCGGTTCTATGGAACGCCAATAACAAAGCGACCCTATCAACCGTTTCAGATAGGCAGGATCATGGGAGCCGATTCTGCGTTGATGTTCCGCCAGCCCCTTTGTCAAAATGAAATAGACATTCTTGCGAATCTCTCTCTTTCGGGCTTTAGGAATGGTCAGCTTCACACCGGAGCTGACGGATACGCCCGTGATTATCTTCCTGTCATTCTCATTCAGAAAACGAGTTTTCTGATGATTCGGTTCAAACTTCTCTTCCCTGATGATTTCCTTGACCCGGGCAAGCACCTCCTCTTTCGGAAAGACATCGCCCGAAAAGGTGAGGTCGTCGGCATAACGACTATAAGTCAGCCCGAATTCTTCCGCCATCACCGCCAGTTTCCGGTCCATCTCATAAGCGATGATGTTACTCAGTACCGGACTGGTAGACGCTCCTTGCGGCAAATGCCGACGCATACAACACAACTCGCCCAGCACTTTCGATATATTCTTCGGATAGCCGATCTTTTCGAAAGTCTTTTTCACCCTCGGACTACGTATGGAAATAAAGAAATCATGGATATCCGTCTTCAAGACACAGCGTTTTCCCAGATGAGGACGGACGTTATCGACGATGGAATGCTGACGCCGGAATCCCGTAGCGGCAGGATGCACATTTACAGACAGTAATATACGATGATAAATAGTATCCTGAATGGCTTTCAGTTCCTTGTCCGGAGCAGAGATCATACGGTATCCTCCTCTCCGCTTTCTGATCCAGAACTCCCGATAATGCGAAGAGACATCCTGCAGTATCTCTTTCAACCTCATCACCTCTATTCCCAACAGATTGGCACACCACACCACCGCCTCTTCATCAAATACAGGACATGTTCTCATTTTAGGAGTGACTACTCCTAAAGCATGCCTGAGCCAGGCTCCATGTTCCCATTTGTTTTTGGAAGTCTCTTCGTTAGTAGTATTACCGCTGCCTGTTGCTTTCCATCTCTTATATCCTTCCTGTTTCCGGCTCGAAGAAATCAATTTATAAATCAGAAAACCGGTAACAATAAGTATCGTAATTAAAATTCCGTCCATCTTGTTGTTACATATATAAAAAGGAGAAGAAGAGGATGAGATTTTACTAAAATAAATAGAGGTATTTATACCAGAGATTTATTTTCCAGGAAAATACCTGTGCCTGCGAGGCGACTACACCTCTTTTCTGCTAAATTTTTCCTCATCCTCTTCCTCACAAAGATATGTATTTTCTATACATTATGCAACTGTTATGAAGAAAAAACTATCGGTTAAACAACTCGAAAGTAAATTTACATCCGATCCCGCTGAACTTCCAGTTCTCACTGCTGACGAATACTCCCACATCAAAGACATGCGTACCGATACCATAACCCACTTCCAGATATGGCTGGAGATGCGGCATAGAGAGCGCACTGATATAAAGACGTTCGTTCTGCACATAGCGGGTATATTTCATCAAATGCCGGAGAATAAGGAAAGGAGCCTCGTAAGTGAAATGTCCGCGTACATAGCGGCGGGAGGAGTTGTACCAACGTCCGTCGAGCACCTGAAACACACCACCGATTTCATCATTCCACCCTACCGGCAGATTATGACGGGCAAAATTGGCAAAGTCCACAAAGTACAGTTCATCCTGATTGGTAAACGCCCCGAAGCCGAAACGATAATAAATATTTCGCATCAGCCCCAGCTGAATCTTATGTTGAAGGTCGAATTCTATCCGTTCATATTCTCCAGTACTTTTAAATACTCCTTCTATTCCCCGTTCATAGTCCACCGAAAATGTCGGATAGTCAGAGCGGAGATTGATCTTACGCTTTCCGTTCATATAATAATAAAGCGCTGGAGTCCATTCCACCCGGATGCGCGGGGCAAAGCTGATATAGGTATTTCTGAAGCGTTCCATAAATTCCGGCGGAGGCATCGGATAGTCACCCGTAATCACAAAACGGGATTTCTCGACAGCTGTTCTCTTGTGTGCCGAGAAACCGAGGCTGATATCCAGTCCGTTGGTAATTTCAAAACTATGACGGAAGTTGAAATACAAGTCCTTGAAATAATCCAGATGGATGAGGTCGAAATTAAAGATACTGTCCGGCATCGCTTTCAGTTCGTCCAGCATCTTGCTGCTATAGATACGGTTACCATTACCCACACTCAACCGGAAAAAGCCCCGTTTCTGCGGCCAGTACTCAAAGTCGGCATTCAGCGACCAGTAGAACTCTTTCCGTGTAAAGTTATAACCCAGTTTGGGTACGATGCGGAGCCACTTGTCGCCTCTGAAAATCCGGTTGTAACGGAAATCCTGTCGGTATGATAATCCGTTGCTTCCGCTATAACTGAACAAAAGCGGATTGATAAACGGCGAGAAGCGGACACTTCCGATATTGGACAGATTGAATTTATAATCTTCCACCATCAGGTCGCCCATCGTTCCCCAGAAAGCCTGACTCTTGGTTTTCTGTTGCACCGACACGGTATCCCGCCTGTATGTATAATCTTTGTAAAGTTGCTTTTCTCCTTCACTCAAAGGGATGGGGCGTAGCACGCCGAACGTGGACGCATCTGTTTTATAGGCATTCGTATCGCACTGCAAGGAGAATGATTCCGACAGATTATACTTTTTCTTCTCTTTCTTCCGAACCTTTCTTTCTTTCAGTTCTATCGATTTATAGTCCAGCGAGGCGGTATAATTGCCGTCCACCTTATTGCCCAGGAACTTAAAAAGGGCCTCCACGTCATAACGTATCGGGAGAAATTCATCTTTCTTTCCTACTTCCCCCATCTTGATCCAGCAAGTAAACGTAATCAGTTCCGACCGTCCCGAAAAACGGATTTCACGCACGCTCCATACATTGCTGCTGACAATCATATAGCCACCCACCAACTGGTCGCTCTTGGTACGGGGAATGAAACGTATCCGGTAGTCGAGATTATTGGGATCGCCCATCACACTGTCTATCCGGTATTTGTAGTATTTCTGCCCGTTCTTGGCAAGCGGAGACAGCAAGCGTTCGTCATTCAGAAGAGAAGATGAGTAGATATTGACACTAAAATATTCAAGTAATCCCGGCAGTCCCCTGTTTCCTCTCACAGTGCCTTGTGATGCCTTAACTTTCTGGTCATAGATATTGGGAGCTGTATAATGCAGGTCACTATACGTTTCGAGCAAGTATTCACGTACCCCCTTCTGCAAGCGAAACATCGAAGGAACGTACCGGAGGATAAAATTCTTCTTCTGAATATTCATCTTACCCTTTATATATAGGTTCGCGCGATAGTCGCTCACTATACTTTCATAAGAGGGAGCAAAAGTCATGACACGCTCAATGATGGAATCAGCAGATATCTCCTGACTTGTATAAGGATTAAGAACAAGATTGGCTGCCCCCTTCGGAATAAAAGAGAACAAGCACAACATACATCCTATCAATATCTTATATTTCAATCGTCGTATCTCCTTGTTTATTGTAGGCAAATATAAAAAAGAATATCGAAAAGCAAGGGAATTAAGCTGCAAAAAAGCGTTAGCAAGGAAAATCCTTTCTCAATGCCACGCATCATATCAGTTTTCATGGACATTTTTCTACTTATTAAATCCACTTCCCAATTTCTTCAATCATTACAGTAGAATACAATAAACATTTTCTCTATAAAAAATAATATCTTCAAGTGCATGAATTAATTCGTCCGGCTATAGGCAACGTTTCGTCCGCCTATAGGCAAACGCAACGTCGACTATAGGCAAACTTGCATCCGGCTATAGGCGGACGAATTAATTTATGCACTCCAAAGTATTATTTATTGCACAAGCCGGGACTAAATTTAGTATAGGATAAAAAAACGCATATGCAAATGAACGCCTCGATGGGAAAACATTTACAGTTCCTCACCCAAATGGCTATGGACAGTACTACAATGAAGCTGCTATACAGAAACATAAACAAGCATTATATGCAGGTAGAAATACTAGTCAAACAGATGGCTGCAGAAATCGACCGACAGAAAAACAAGGACGGACAGCAGGAAATACTGGAATCCATCTCTTAATCGGTTATAATCAAAAAGTGCCGTGATGGACAAAAGGTGATTCAGAGACGAATCAATCCTATAAGGAGGGGGTATTCTTCAGAAAAATATATCATTTTCCGAAAATACCCCCTTTAAAATAGGGGTACTTTCAGAAAAAACATATATTTTTGCGCCATCAACCGATAAAAAGAAGACGATTTATGTCAAAAATGAGATTTTACGCATTACAAGAACTTTCCAACCGGAAGCCGCTGGAAGTTACTGCCCCTTCCAACAAACTCTCTGATTATTATGGTAGCCACGTATTCGACCGCAAGAAGATGCAGGAGTATCTTCCGAAGGAAGCCTATAAGGCTGTTACCGATGCAATCGAAAAAGGTACACCGATCAGCCGTGAAATAGCCGACCTGATTGCCAACGGCATGAAGAGCTGGGCCAAGTCGCTCAACGTCACCCACTACACACACTGGTTTCAGCCTCTGACAGACGGAACCGCCGAAAAGCATGACGGCTTTATCGAATTCGGCGAAGACGGCGGAGTCATTGAACGATTCTCCGGAAAACTGCTGATTCAGCAAGAACCGGACGCTTCTTCTTTCCCCAATGGCGGTATCCGTAATACATTCGAAGCTCGCGGATATACCGCATGGGACGTTTCTTCTCCGGCATTCGTAGTAGATACCACGCTCTGTATCCCTACGATCTTTATCTCTTACACAGGCGAAGCGCTGGATTACAAGACTCCGCTTCTGAAAGCACTTGCTGCTGTAGACAAAGCTGCTACGGAGGTTTGCCAGCTATTCGACAAGAACGTAACACGCGTCTTTACCAACTTAGGATGGGAACAGGAATATTTCCTCGTAGACTCCTCCTTATATAATGCACGTCCCGACCTTTGTCTGACCGGACGTACCTTGATGGGACACTCTTCCGCCAAAGACCAACAGTTGGAAGACCACTATTTCGGCTCCATTCCTCCACGTGTCACCGCATTTATGAAGGAACTCGAAATCGAATGTCACAAACTGGGCATCCCTGCCAAGACCCGTCACAACGAAGTAGCTCCCAACCAGTTCGAGCTGGCTCCCATCTTCGAAAACTGCAACCTGGCAAACGACCACAACCAGCTTGTCATGGACTTGATGAAGCGTATCGCACGCAAGCATCACTTCAATGTATTGCTGCACGAAAAACCATATAGCAGCGTTAACGGCTCCGGCAAACATAATAACTGGTCGCTCTGCACCGACACCGGCATCAACCTGTTTGCCCCCGGAAAGAACCCGAAAGGCAATATGCTGTTCCTTACTTTCCTGGTAAACGTACTGATGATGGTATACAAGAACCAGGACCTGCTGCGTGCCTCCATCATGAGTGCCAGCAACAGCTACCGTCTGGGAGCGAACGAAGCTCCTCCCGCCATCCTCTCCTGCTTCCTCGGTTCACAACTCTCGGCAACCCTCGACGAAATCGTACGCCAGGTAGGAAATGAGAAAATGACACCGGAAGAAAAGACTACGCTGAAACTGGGAATCGGACGTATCCCGGAAATCCTGCTCGATACTACCGACCGCAACCGTACTTCTCCTTTTGCCTTCACCGGAAACCGCTTTGAGTTCCGTGCCGCCGGCTCTTCTTCCAACTGTGCCGCCGCCATGATCGCCATCAACGCCGCCATGGCCAACCAGTTGAACGAATTCCGCGCATCAGTGGAGAAACTGATGGAAGAAGGAGTGGGCAAAGACGAAGCTATCTTCCGCCTGCTGAAAGAAACCATCATCGCTTCCGAAGCCATCCGCTTTGAAGGCGACGGTTACTCCGAAGAATGGAGACAGGAAGCTGCCCGCCGCGGACTGACCAACATCTGCCACGTGCCGGAAGCGCTGATGCACTACGTAGACAACCAGTCGAAATCGGTACTGATCGGCGAACGCATCTTCAACGAAACCGAACTGAACAGCCGTCTCGAAGTAGAACTGGAAAAATACACCATGAAGGTACAGATCGAGGGGCGTGTATTGGGCGACCTCGCCATCAACCACATCGTGCCGACGGCTGTCACCTACCAGAACCGGCTGCTAGAGAATCTGTGCAAAATGAAAGAAATCTTCTCTCCGGAAGAATACGAAGTATTGAGCGCTGACCGCAAAGAACTGATTCGTGAAATCTCGCACCGGGTGACTTCCATCAAAGTACTGGTACGCGAAATGACCGAAGCCCGAAAAGTAGCCAATCACAAAGATAACTACAAAGAGAGGGCATTCGAATACGAAGAAAAAGTGCGTCCTTACCTCGATAAAATCCGCGATCATATCGACCATCTGGAGATGGAGGTAGACGACGAAATATGGCCGCTGCCCAAGTATAGGGAACTCTTGTTCACCAAATAAAAAACTCCTGAAGATTGCACGAAAGAACCTACTTTTGTGCAATCTTTTTATAGATTCGTTCATTTTCTCATTTTTTCTTTCTACTTTTGTGCTGTATAACACAGTTTTGTAGCACCCATGGTAAAAATGAACATGTCAGACATCGATATTTCGGAACCATTATCCGATTTGTTAGCTCCTTTGAATAACGAACAAAGGGAGTTTCTGATGAACAATTATACGATACAGACCTACAAAAAGAACGAAACCATCTACTGCGAAGGGGAGACTCCCTCTCATTTGATGTGCCTCATTACCGGCAAAGTCAAAATCTTCAAAGATGGTGTAGGAGGTAGAAGTCAGATTATCCGCATGATTAAACAGCGGGAATACTTTGCGTACCGTGCATACTTCGCAAAGGAAGACTTCGTAACTGCCGCCGCCGCTTTCGAACCTTCTGTTATCTGTCTCATCCCCATGACTGCCATCACCACGCTGGTCGCTCAAAACAACGATTTAGCCATGTTTTTTATCCGCCAGCTTTCTATCGATCTCGGCATTTCCGACGAACGTACCGTCAGCCTGACACAGAAACATATCCGTGGACGTCTGGCAGAATCGCTGATTTTCCTCAAAGAGAGCTATGGACTGGAAGAAGACGGATCGACATTGAGTATTTATCTTTCCCGTGAAGACCTGGCAAATCTGTCGAACATGACCACCTCGAACGCCATCCGTACCTTATCACAGTTCGCTACGGAACGTCTGATCACCATTGACGGAAGAAAGATCAAGATCATCGAAGAAGAAAAACTCAAGAAAATAAGCAAGATAGGATAATACAGACCTTATACGATCATAAAAAGTGATCTGAAACTTTAACTGGAAGCCGATGTTCGTCACATCGGCTTTTTTATTTCTATACTGTTGGAACTTACCAATTAAACAAGTACATTTGTCCTGTCAATATATTAATAACTTAACACAATTTCAGACCATGAAGAAAAGTATTTCCCTTCTTCTTTTGTCCTTGCTCATGATTACCCCCAGTTGTCAGAAGCCAAAAGAAGTGACGAACGAGTACAACATCGTTCCGCAACCCAACCAGCTTGTTCCCAAAGAAGGCCGCTTCGAACTGAGCAACAAGGTCCGGCTGGTAGTTCCGTCTGATGCTCCGGAAGTTAAAAAGGTAGCCGACGGCTTTGCCGAACAGCTGAAACAGACTGCCGGAATCTCTCTGACAGAGGCCGAAAGCGTGGATGGAAAGCCTGCTATCAGTTTCGTACTACAAGAAGGTATGCCTAAAGAAGGTTACAAGCTGTCTGTCACCCCCACCCTTATTACAGTCACAGCTTCCCAGCCAAATGGATTTTTCTATGGTGTGCAGACTATTTATCAGCTTCTTCCTCCCGCCGTATACGGAAAAGAGCTGAAGAAGAAAGCCGACTGGTCTGTTCCGGCTGTAGAGATCGAAGACGCTCCCCGCTTTGTACATCGCGGACTGATGTTGGACGTTTGCCGTCATTACGCACCGATAGAGTATATCTACAAATTTATCGACCTGCTGGCAATGAACAAGATGAACGTTTTTCACTGGCATCTGACGGACGATCAGGGATGGAGAATCGAAATCAAGAAATATCCGAAACTGACAGAGATAGGTTCCAAACGCGAAAAAACGCTGGTAGACTATTATTATGTGAACTATCCGCAAGTATTCGACGGAATAGAACACGGAGGATATTACACACAGGAACAGATAAAAGAGGTGGTAGCTTATGCTGCAAGCAAATATATCAATGTAATCCCCGAAATAGAAATGCCGGGGCATGCATTGGCGGCTCTGGCTGCTTACCCCGAATTGTCTTGTGATTCTACACAGACATATAAAGTATCACCTACGTGGGGCGTATTCGAACAGGTATTCTGCCCGAGCGAGACCACTTTCAAGTTCTTTGAAGGAGTCATGGACGAGGTAGTCGAATTATTTCCCAGCGAGTACATTCATATCGGAGGAGACGAATGCCCCAAAACAGCCTGGAAGAACAGTACTTTCTGCCAGCAGTTGATTCGTCAGTTAGGCTTGAAAGATGACGCGACTCCCAGCAAAGTGGACGGAGTGAAGCACAGCAAGGAAGATAAACTGCAAAGTTACTTCGTTACCCGCATGGAAAAATACCTGAACGGTAAAGGACGCAATATCATCGGCTGGGACGAGATTTTGGAAGGCGGCCTGGCTCCAAACGCCACTGTCTTGTCATGGCGTGGCGTTGAAGGCGGATTGAATGCGGCCAAAGCAGGACACAACGCAATCATGGCTCCCATGCCTTATGCTTATCTGGACTTCTATCAGGAAGATCCGGAAATCGCCCCGACTACCATCGGCGGATACACAACGCTGAAGAAGACTTATAGCTACAATCCTGTTCCGGATAATGCCGACGAACTGGTGAAGAAACATATCATCGGTATGCAAGGCAACCTCTGGAGAGAGTATATGAAAACTTCCGACCGGGTAGATTATCAGGCCTTCCCACGTGCGATGGCTATCGCGGAAACGGGATGGACACTGGATGCCAACAAAAACTGGAAGAGTTTCTGCGAACGCATGGTTACGGAATTTGAGCGCCTGGAAGTCATGGATACCAAACCCTGCCTCAACTTCTTCGACGTAAACATCAATACGCATGCGGATGAAAACGGTCCGTTGATGGTATTGCTGGAAACATTCTACCCGAATGCGGAAATCAGATACACCACAGACGGCAGCGAACCGACTTACGGTTCTACACTGTATGAACAGCCTTTCGTGCTTGAAGGAAACATCGACTTGAAAGCTGCTGCTTTCAAAGACGGCAAGATGCTGGGCAAAGTTACCAACAAGCCATTGTATGGCAATCTGCTGGCAGGAAAACCATTTACCGTCAATTATACAATGGGATGGACAGGGGATATTTTCGGCGACAATGATGTATTGGGAGCTGACAAAACAACTTTCGGTCTGACAAATGGAAAGAGAGGTAACAATGCTTCTTACACTCCGTGGTCCAGTTTCGCAATCGTAGAAGGTAAAGACCTGGAATTCATCGTCCATCTGGACAAACCGACGGAAGTAAGAAAAGTGGTCTTCGGCTCCTTGTTTAATCCTGCCATGAGAATGCTCCCTGCCGGAGGAGTTGCCGTAGAAGTATCTGCCGACGGTCAGCAATATACTCAGATAGCCGAAAAGGCCTTGAAGCATGATTGTCCGGAAACGGGAAGAATCGCATTCACCGACTCTATCGAATTTGAACCGACACAAGCCACTTTCCTGAAAGTAAAAATCAAAAATGGCGGTACCTTGCGTAATGGCGTCAATTTCAAAAAGAACAACGGTCCGGAAGTCATTCCTGCCGAATTGTGGATAGACGAAATCGAGGCATATTAATGCCTGTGACATAACAAAAAACGGTGGACATGCAGCTTGTTGCTCATGTCCACCGTTTTTTTTATTGATTCAGTTCTTATTTATTCCATGCAAAGCATTCCGCCTTGCTTCATCTTTAAATAATTCCCTTTGCAGAAAGATAACGTTCCGCCTCGATAGCAGCCTTACAGCCACTTCCCGCTGCTGTAATAGCCTGACGGTAATGCGGATCAGCCACATCTCCCGCTGCGAATACTCCGGGAACTTTCGTACGGGGGCTGTCACCATCTGTAATAATGTAACCCACTTCGTCAGTGTCGATATACTCTTTGAAAATATCCGAATTCGGTTTGTGACCGATAGCCAGGAAGAAACCGTCGATAGGCAGGCTGTAACGTTCTTCGTCCGATTCGCCCCAACGCTTCACAACATTCATACCTTCTACGCCGTTATCGCCAAACAGGCCGACTACATTGTGTTCGAAAAGTACTTCAATCTTCTCGTGCTTCTGCACACGTTCCTGCATAATCTTCGATGCACGCAGGTAAGGTTTGCGAACCACCAGATATACTTTGGATGCCAGACCAGCCAGATAGATCGCTTCCTCACAGGCTGTATCTCCACCGCCCACCACTGCAACGACCTTCTTCCGGTAGAAGAAACCGTCACAAGTAGCACAAGCGCTGACTCCCATTCCGGCGTATTTCTTTTCGTCTTCCAGCCCCAGGTATTTGGCCGTAGCTCCGGTAGAGATGATCAATGCTTCCGTTTCAATCACCTTATCGCCGTCAATCGTTATTTGATAAGGAGCTTTGCTCAAATCTGCCGCTGTCGCAATACCGAAACGGACGTCCGTTCCGAAACGGCTGGCTTGCGCGCGTAAATCTTCCATCAACTGCGGACCACTGATTCCTTCCGGATAACCGGGGAAGTTCTCCACATCCGTGGTAGTCGTCAACTGACCACCGGGCTGCAATCCTTCATAAAGCACCGGACAAAGGTTAGCACGTCCTGCATAGATCGCTGCCGTATATCCGGCAGGCCCTGAGCCTATAATCAGGCATTTTACTTTTTCTATTTCTGCCATTTTA
>CDZR01045668.1_pt1 | contig 18568 bp, 19 predicted proteins | sample 554781 | NCBI WGS metagenome assembly CDZR01 (sample SAMEA3182065, study PRJEB8094) | gut metagenome | biome: human; feature: gut; material: Stool; isolation source: human stools | place: Canada | collected 2013-01-28
TGATAAGCTCAGAAGTCTTGTTCATGTTGAGAGTTGTTAAAATGTAAATCAATTTGCCCTTGATGGCAAGCCGTGTGAGCTGAAAGGTTCATGCACGGTTTAGGGCGGGGGAAAAGTTGGAGATAACATCAAAATCTTACCTATCGCCACTCAGCACACCCAAAGAGGACGGCACATTCAGCGTTTATAACGACCTGAAAGAAAAATTGATGGAAGCCGGAATCCCGGAGGAGGAAATCGCCTTTATCCATGATGCCAACACGGAAGCACGCAAAAAGGAGCTGTTTTCAAAGGTGCGCTCCGGCCAGGTGCGTATCCTGATGGGCAGCACCAAGAAGATGGGCGCAGGAACCAATGTCCAGGATCGGCTGATTGCTTTGCATGATCTGGACTGTCCCTGGCGTCCTTCCGACCTTGCCCAGCGACTGGGCCGTATTGTGCGGCAAGGTAACATGAATCCAGAGGTTGAAATCTTCCGGTATGTCACGGAGGGAACCTTTGATGCCTATCTGTATCAGCTTGTGGAGAACAAACAGAAGTTCATTGCACAGATCATGACTTCCAAAGCACCGGTGCGCGTGGCAGACGATGTGGACGAAACGGCTCTGAGCTATTCTGAAATCAAGGCGCTGGCTACTGGTAATCCGCTTATTATTGAAAAGTGTAATCTGGATATGGATGTGGGTAAGCTCAATATGCTGAAAGCCAGCTATTTGAGCCAGAAATACGCGCTGGAGGAAATGGTGCTGCGAAAATATCCCGAAGCCATCACCCGCCTGACAGAGTGGATTGCCGGATACCAACAGGATGTGCAGCTTGCCGCAGCGCATCCGAAACCGAAGGATGGATTCGTAGGAATTACAATTCTGGATCAGCCATATGCCGACAAGGAGGCGGCTGGCAAGGCGATTCTGGATGTATGTACAAAAATGACTGGCTCCAATGCTGTTTTCTTAGGACAGTACCGAGGCTTTTCTCTTACCCTGTCCTATGACGGAACCAGTAATGAATATCGCATGACCATGAAGGGTACGCTCTCCCATACTGCGGTGCTGGGAGCAGATGTCTTTGGTAATCTGACCCGTATGGATAATGTGATTGATGGACTGCCCGGAAAGCTGGAAGCAGTCCGTGCAGAGCTGGCAGAAACTCAGGTGCAGATCGAAAATGCCCGCAGTGAACTGGCAGCGCCCTTTGCCAGAGAAGCAGAACTGACCGAAAAGACAGCGCGATTAAAGGAACTGAACATCCTGCTGAACATGGATCAGAAGGACAATGCGCTGATTGATGACGCACCTGATGAAGAAGCGCCGGAACGTCCAAGGTCAAAAGGAATGGAACGGTAAACAGAAAAAGGCAGGAGCAAGGGATTGCAGACTTGTTCCTGCCCCTCTGTTTGCAGTATGATTTGTGTAAGGCGAAATATCGAAGCAATCCATAGCTTTAATAGGATACCGGCAACTGGGTACAATAAATGAAAAAGAAAGAAAAGGTGAACACCATGAGCGAGACATATCTTGACCTTCCATCTCGATTGGAAGATGCGTTTCCGGAAATCGACAATGATATTGTACTGGAACTGCAAAATGAAAACGAAGAATACGCCAAGCTCCAGAAGAGAATTTCTGATCTGAAACGGCAAGAACCATTTCTGATGAATCTGTTGGATGGCAGCGACGAAATCAGTTTGACTGCCGAGGAACACGCAGCCTTTGTGCAGTACCTGCATCTAGTGCGTGAGCGGGATGATATGGAGCGACAGCAGATTTACTTCCGTGGTCATACCGATGCGGTGGCATATCTCAGAAAAATCAAGGCGATTTGAATGTGCATAGAATTGGAGATATTGGTCATACTATATATAAGAAATATTTTTGCGGCAGTAAAGCAAGATTACTGCCGCAAAAATATTGACAAAAGTGTTTGACATGAATATACTGTTATTGTAGCGGCAGCAAATAGCGTTTACTGCCGCAAAAATAATCAGATGGAGGTGTAGGAATGACCGATTCGAGATATTTTGAAGGCGTAAAGAATCAAAAATGTTTCAACAGGCAACAAGTATTACAATCGTTCCGTAACGCTGGATATAAATTAAGCGATGCTTCCTTTTATAAGAGATTTGCGTCAATGGTTAAAGATGGTGATCTGGCTCGTGTTGGTAACGGCCTGTACTGCCTTCCTGGTAATAATGCAAGACCATATGACCACGAATACTCTGATCTGGCGGTAGAAGTGGCATCTTTGGTACAGGAACAATATCCGCTGGTAGATTTCTCTATCATGGAACTGATTCAGCTCAATGATTTTGTAAATCATCAGCTTGCACATAATATTCTGTTTTTATCTGTGGAATCTGATGTAATAGAATTTGTGTTTGATATGCTAAAGGATCAGTATTTTGGAAAAGTGTTTATTAACCCAACGCTGGAAATGTATCACCAGTATTGGAGCGACAATATGATTGTTATTAACAAGCTCACAACAGAGGCACCGAAAAGTGCTGGAATCTCCTGGCATACCCGGTTGGAGAAATTGCTTGTTGATATAGTTGCAGATCCGTTACTGCTTGATTCTGTCAGTGAGAGTGAATATCCGACCATATACGAGGATGCATTTTCCATGTATGTGGTAGATGAGAGTTGTCTATTTCGATATGCAGCACGCAGAGCCGTTGATAAAAAAATAAAGAAACTGATTAGAGAGAAAACAAACATCACATTACGAACAAAGAGGTAAAGATATGCTGTTACAAGAGAATTTTGCCGAAGAACATATTAGAGAGCTGCAAAGAACCAGTCGCAGAGATCCTGTACTTTTGGAACGCGCTGTATATGCATTTGGACTGTTGGAAGCACTTGCGAAGGTTGGTATGCCCTTTATTTTCAAAGGTGGCACCTGCCTTATGCTACTGATGGAACATCCGCGCCGGTTATCTACAGATATTGATATTATTGCTGAACCGGGTACAGATTTGGATAAGTATTTGGATCGAGCATCGGAGATTTTCCCTTTTAAAGCTGTTGAGGAACAGAAGCGGATTGGAAAGAACAATATTGAAAAAAGACACTTTAAGTTCACCTATGATTCCCCAATCAATAACAGACCATTCTACATTCTTCTGGATGTTCTGTTTGAACACAATCATTACTCAGAGCTGGTTCAAAAAGAAATTCAGAATGATCTTCTTTTGACAGAACCGGAATATCTTACTGTTTCCCTACCGTCAGCAAACTGCATTCTGGCGGATAAATTGACAGCATTTGCTCCGCACACCACAGGTATTCCGTTAAATTGCGGAAAAGACATGGAAGTCATGAAGCAGTTCTATGATGTATCTTCTCTGCTGGAGATATTTACAGATTTTCAGCAGATAGGACCTACATATGGGAAAATTGCACAGGCGGAAATCGCTTATCGAGGAATCGAAAGCAACAGTAAAGATTGCTTGTGGGATACTTTTGAAGCTGCCTTGTGCATTGCATCCCGTGGAAAAGTGAGCAAAGAGGAATATCCGATTTATGTAAAGGGTATTCGGGAACTGAGAAGCCATATTTATGCCGAGAACTATACGCCAGAAATTGCCGCAGGGAGAGCTGCTAAGATTATGTATATGGTTGCGTGCTTGCTGTCAGATACAGAATATCTGCGCGTGGATGACTATGCGGAGTTCTTGGACATGAAGATAGAGCAGGAAAAATTGACTTCTCTGCGCTATATGAGAAAAGTCAATCCTGAAGCATACGCTTATGTTATAAAAACCGACAGGTTGTTGGCTGAGTTACAGGGCTGACATAAAAATTCATATACATAGCCGATTGGTTTTCTTCGGAGAATCAGTCGGCTATTTCTATATCAGGAGGTATTGTCGCATGACCAACGAAGAATTGAACACAGCATTATATCAAAAGATGTTTGCCGAGCAGAAAACCTATCGGGAATGGCTGCTTTCCCAGCCTTCGGAAGAAATTCTGAACCACACCTATGAGTACACGGTGCGGGAGGATATTCTTCTTTCGATGGAATACAATGATCTGCCGGATGCGCAGGCCAAAGCGCTTCTGAAATCTCCCACCCCCCTCGCCGACATATTTAAGGATTGGGAACACAAAGAAACGGGCTATATGGAGGACATCTGGCAGACCGTAGCGGATCGGGCCAAGTCCGAAGTGCAAAAACAAAAGAAGAAAGAGGATAAAGAGCGATAACTGCTCTGGGCCGGTTGGGTAATCCAGCCGGCCTTTTTACATAGCCAGGCTGCTTTCGGGCAGCCAATTCATGACTATGGAAAGGAGGATTTTTATGCCATATATTCCACCGGAGGTCGTTGCAAAGGCCAAGGAGATGGACCTGCTGACCTATCTGAAAAACTATGAGCCGGGTGAACTGGTGCATTTTGGAGGAAGCACTTATTGTACCAGAACCCATGACAGCCTCAAAATCTCCAATGGCAAATGGTGCTGGTTTTCGCGTGGCATTGGCGGTCGGACAGCTTTGGACTATCTGATCAAAGTCAGGGAAATACCGTTCATTGAAGCGGTTGAGATGATCGTGGGACAGGCAGCAATTCAGCCGCCAGTCTACACTCCCGCACCTATGAAGCCAACGGAGAAAGTTCTGCTTCTCCCACAGGCCAATCAATCGGCGGTTCGTGCAATCAGCTATCTGAGAGGGCGTGGCATTGACTGCGAGATCATCAATTTTTGTATCTCGACCGGACGACTCTATGAAAGCAGCGGCAGATACCACAATGTAGTTTTCGTAGGCCATGACCGATACGGAAAAGCGCGATACGCCAATCTGCGAGGGATTGGCTCTGATTTCAAGGGCGAATGTAACGGCAGTGACAAGCGGTTTGCATTCAACATTCCGGCAGAAAACAGCGAAGTGCTTCATCTGTTTGAGAGTGCCATTGACCTGCTTTCCTATGTCACGATTTGCAAGATGAAAGGCATGGATTGGAGAAAAGAGCACTTGCTGTCACTGGCGGGGGTGTATCAGCCGAGAGAGAAAATGGAAGAAAGTGCTGTGCCGTTGGCGCTGAGTCAATACCTGCGCGACCACCCGGAAATCAAGTCGATTATTCTGCGTTTGGATAACGACAGAGCAGGCAGGTTGGCGGCAAAGGCACTGATGACTGTTCTGACAAAGGACTTTGCCATTGAGGCACGTTTTCCACCCACGGGAAAGGATTATAACGATTTCCTGTGTACGCACATGGGAATTCCCATCACCCGGAGTAAAGAGGAAAAGCAAGAACGATAGGAGGAATACAACATGAGAGAATTTGAAGTCACTTTGAATGCCATTTCCAGAAAGATTTTTAAGCTGCGGGCAGATTCCAAGGAGGAGGCTATCTTGCTGGCAGAAGCCATTCTGGAAAATACCGATTTGCTGAGTTTTTCCGATGAGGATGTGAGCAGTATGGATATGACCTGCGAGGAGCAGTGCGGTGGTGTCTGCGAAATCTGCAGCCGTGCTTGTGAGAACTGCGGCGATTGCACTGGGCTGGAACAGGAATGTGGCAGCCCGGATTGGGATTGTAAACGCCGTTGTCCTGCCTGCGGCAGCTGCATGGCGGACATTGAGGATGATTGAATCTGTTTTCAGCAGGTTTCAAATTATGTTCGACCACCCAGGGAGAACAGAACTGCGATATACCAGCAAGCATCGCCTTTTGGGGACAAAAGGCAGCTTGTCAGGGGCAATCCCCTGAAACCCCACAAAGAATGGAAGGATGTGACCTATGCGTGAAATGATGTTTTTGACAATCGGATTTCTGACAGGCAGTCTGAACGGTATCATTCTGATGTGCCTGCTGCAGATCAAACACATTGGAAAGGAGTCGGAGAATGAGCAAACGAAATATTGAAATCAAAGTTCGCCTGAACCGAAAAGAAGCAGAGATTCTGAATAAGCGGGTAAAGAAAAGCCGTCTGTCCCGTGAAGCCTATCTGCGCCATCTGATTGATGGTGTGGTGCCGCAGGATTCCCCTCCACCGGATTATTATTCCATGATGCGGGAGCTGCACGGCGTAGCCAATAACCTGAATCAGATTGCACAGAAAGCCCATGTGCTGAATGTTGTGGATGTACAGCGTTATGATATGGCCGTGCATCAGGTGGAAGCTGCGATCAAAACCATCACGGATGCGGTTATCCTGCCCCGCCGCATGGATGACCGGGTCATGTGATTCTATGGCAACCACATCAATCTGGCGGGTTAAGGGCTGGCTTGGTAAGGTCGTCATTTATGTGGAAAACCCGGATAAAACGGACAATCCTGCTTTTTACGAGAAGCGGGATATGTCAGACCGGCAGGTGCAGGGACTTTCGGATGTCATTGACTATGCGGTAAATAATGAGAAAACTCAGACGACAGACGAAGCGGCTGATGTCGTGCAGCAGTTTGTTTCTGGCGTCAACTGTCATCCCGGAACCGCTCGTGAAGAAATGCTGGCAGTGAAGCGGCAATTCGGCAAAGAGGATGGCACCGTAGCTTACCACGGTTATCAGTCCTTTGCTCCCGGTGAAGCTACTCCGGAGCTGGCGCATGAGATTGGCGTGAAGCTGGCTAAACAGCTCTGGGGCGAAAAGTATCAGGTGATCGTTGCCACGCATCTGGATAAGTCCAACCATCTGCACAATCATTTTGTGGTTAATACGGTATCCTTTCTGGACGGCATTAAGTATCATCGCACGGGGCAGGATTATCGCCAGATGCGGGAAGCCTCGGACGCTCTGTGCCGGGAATACGGCTTATCTGTGATTGACCAGCCGGAGCCTGGAAAATCAAAACAGTATGGCGAGTGGCGGGCTGAACAGGAGAATCGTCCTACCTGGAGAGGAATGATCCGCGCTGAAATTGATGAAGCAATTCGCCAGTCCATGACGGAGCGCCAGTTTTTTGAGAATCTTCGCAAGCGTGGTTATGAAATCAAAGTGGGCGCAGATATTTCAGTTCGGCCACCGGGCAAGCCGCGCTTTGTGCGTCTGAAACGAAACTTCGGAGAGGACTATACGTTGGAGAATATCCGCCGTCGTATCCTTGCACAGCAAAGACCAGAGCGTCCCCTGCCGGAACCAGAGCACAAAACATATCATGCCAGACTGCACGGCGATTTCAAAAACGCAAGAAAAATCACAGGCTTTCGGGCACTGTATTTTCACTACTGTTATCTGTTAGGGATTTTTCCAAAGAACCAGCCCAAACGCAACAAACGCATCCATTTTCTCCTTCGGGAAGATTTAGCAAAGATGGATGCTATATCGGAAGAAGTTAAGCTGCTTGTCGGAAATCACATTGATACCGCTGAGCAGCTTTCTTCGTATAAGGAAGGACTGGAGTCAAGAATTGAATTGCTGACCGCTGACCGCAAGAGTCTGTACCGAAAACAGCGCACCGTATCTGTAAAGTCGGATGAGGAGGCATTGACCAAAGTTAAAGCACAGATTGCCGATATTTCCAAAGAACTGGCAGCGCTCAGAAGGGAGGTGAGATTATGTGAGGATATAGCCATACGCTCCGGCGTAATCAGGGAGAAAACCAAAGCCATCCGGGAGGATGAGCAATCTCAGGGAAAGGAGAACAAACGCAATGAACAATTCAGGCGACGCAGCGGAGCAGGTCGTCAGGCTTAGCCTGGAGGGAGCCGAGGTTGCACTCAAGCTTTCCGGCTCCGCTGCAAAAAACATTGCCGCTGCGATCTATGCGGTGATGAAAAACCGGGACAAGAACAAAATCAAAGGCAGGCAGCGTCTTACCGCTATGCTGAAAAGCGGAAAAGAACTCAAGGTGTTTACCATTTCCGAAGAACACCTGAAACAATTTGCCACCGAAGCCAAGCGGTACGGCGTTGTTTACTGTGCCCTGCGCGGAAAAGAAAAATCCGCTGATGGCATGGTCGATGTGATGGTGCGTGCCGAGGACGCATCAAAGATTAACCGCATTGTGGAGCGATTCCACCTTGCTACCGTGGACACGGCATCTATCAAGCATGAAATTGAAAAAGCGAGGGCTGAGAAAAGCACCGGGGAGAAAAAGGAAACTCCTACCGTTCCTGAAAAGGAACAGCCCGAAAAGAATGATGCAGACAAGCTACTGGATGAGCTGCTAGGTGTACCCACCCAAAAGGAGGAGCCGACACCGATAAACCCCTCTGCGGCGAGGATGGAAAAATCCCATCCGTCCGCGCCTATCTCAGAGCCGCCCAGCAAAGCCGCCGAGGGTGCTGCTAAAAGCGCCGAGCGTCCTTCTGTCCGCAAGGAGCTGAGGGACATTCAGGCACAGCGCAGGCAGCAAGAAGCGGCAGCGCCTGTCAAAGAACCGGAACGCAGAGCAAAGCCGGAAGCTCCGGCCATTCAGCACAAACAGCCGTCCCGAAAAAAGAAAAAAGCAAAGGAGAGATAAGCCATGAACAGTTTTGATGATATTTTTGAAGGCCACATTTCTCAGAGAGGCCAGACTAACCAGCCTTTTGACAAGGAGGCATGGGCGGAGAAAAAACAGGCAGAGCGCCAGTCGGTCTATGACCTTGCCGATACGACGGCTGTGGAAGTCAGCGCGGATGGAAGTAAGTTTCAGTCATACCTGGATGTACAGACTCGGTTCAGCCGCTATTCCGCCACCAACGTTCTTCTGATTTTGGCGCAGAAGCCGGAGGCAACACAGTTGAAAGACTTCAACGGTTGGAAAGAAGCCGGTGCATCCATTAAGCGTCAGCAGAAAGGTATTTCCATTCTGGAACCCGGCGAGGAATATGAGCGCGCGGACGGTTCTATTGGCACTTCGTACAATGTAAAGCGGGTCTTTGATATTTCTCAGACCACGGCACGAGCTAAGGTGCAGCCTGCAATCAGTGTGGATGATCGACTTCTTCTGAAAGCGCTGATTTCCCGTTCCCCTGTACCGATGCAAACGGTGGATGATCTGCCAAACCATATGGGCGCACTGTATGACCATGATCAACAGGTGATTTTTGTTCGTCGTGGCATGGATTCCGCTGATATTTTCCGCAGCGTGTCTAAAGAACTGGCTCATGCGGAGATTGCGGGCATGGAAAAGGATTATACCCGCGAAGGTGCAGCTTTTGCCGCATACAGTGTTTCCTATATGCTCTGCAAGGAGTACGGAATGGACACCGGCGGTTATGATTTCAGTCGCCTGCCGGATGGTTTTCGGGAGAGCGATGCGCAGGGCGTCCGAGCCACATTGTCAGAAATCCGGGATGCGGCTGCAAACATTTCTGGCCGTATGACCCGCGCACTGGAGCAGAACCGTCAGCCGAAATCGAAAGAACAGGAGCGATAACATGGAAAAAGAAGAAAAGCGAGTCCTTACACTGGACAGATATGAGCATGGCGTTGTGGTCAATGCGCTTAATGAACTGCGAAATGACCTTTTGGAGGAACAGCGGTCCACAGATATTGTGGACGAGGTGCTCCTGAAAGCCATTGATGCCCCAACGAAAAAGGTAAAGTGCCGAGATGAAGCAAGATAACCGACAAGCACAGCTGATTCTCTGCCTGTTCGGTATTATTCCTGTGATATGGCTGGGGCTTCTCATAGCCCCGGCTGTATCGGGCGGATTGCCGGAAATCATTACAGTATTTCCGACGGCAATGAATAATCCCTTCCATATCGTGTTTTGCGAGGACAGCCTGAAAACTGTCCTCATTGTTCTATGCGCATATGGTATGGGCATCGGTGTCTATCTATCCACCCGACGGAACTATCGCAGGGGCGAGGAACATGGCTCTGCCAAATGGGGCAATGCCAGAGCTGTGGACAAGAAATACCGGGACAAGAGGCCGGAGCAGAATAAGCTGTTTACGCAAAATGTGCGTATGGGATTGGACGGGAAAAAGCACCGGCGAAATCTCAACACCGTTGTGGTCGGAGGAAGCGGCGCGGGCAAGAGCTTTAATCTGGCAAAGCCGAATCTCATGCAGGCGAATACCTCTTTTACCGTGTTGGACCCCAAAGGGGAACTGGTGCGAGATACCGGCTATTTACTGGAGCAAAAAGGATATGAAGTTCGCGTATTAGATCTTCTGAACATGGAAAAAAGTTTCTGCTATAACCCTTTCGTGTACCTGCGGGATGACAATGATGTGCAGAGGCTTGTCACAAACCTGTTCAAATCCACGACGCCCAAAGGCTCACAGAGCAATGACCCTTTCTGGGACACAGCAGCCAGTATGCTTCTGTTGGCACTTGTGTTTTATCTGAAATACGAAGCGCCGGAGGATGAACAAAACTTCCCGATGGTTATGGAAATGCTGAGAGCTGCAGAAGTCCGGGAGGACGATGACTGCTACCAGTCCCCGCTTGACGAGCTGTTTGAACGATTGGAGATGAAGAATCCCGATCACATTGCAGTCAAGTATTATAAGGATTATCATTCCGGCAGTGCCAAGACCCTGAAATCCATTCAGATTACCCTTGCGGCAAGGCTGGAGAAGTTTAACCTTTCATCCCTTGCGGCACTGACTGCGGCTGACGAATTGGATTTGCCAAGCTTGGGCGAAAAGAAGGTGGCATTGTTTGCCCTGATTCCGGACAACGATACCAGCTTTAATTTTCTGGTGTCTATTTTGTATACGCAGATTTTCCAGCAGCTGTTCTGGCTGGCAGACCACAAGTATGGCGGAAGCCTGCCGGTTCCCGTCCATTTTCTCATGGACGAGTTCGCAAACGTTTCATTGCCGGATGATTTTGATAAGATTTTGGCGACCATGCGTTCCCGGAATGTGAGCGTAACCATTATTCTGCAGAACATTGCCCAGCTAAAGGCACTTTTTGAAAAGCAGTGGGAGAGTATTCTGGGAAACTGTGACGAAATGCTTTATCTTGGAGGCAATGAAACCAGTACGCATAAGCTCATTTCAGAATCGTATCTTGGAAAATCAACGATTGATATCAACACCTATGGCAAGTCCAGCGGTCGCAGCGGCAATTACAGTACCAACTACCAGATTACCGGGCGTGAGCTGATGACGCCGGATGAGGTGCGTATGATGGACAATCGTTATGCCTTGCTGTTTATCCGAGGTGAGCGTCCAATCATGGATGAAAAGTACAATCCATTGAAGCATCCCAATGTGGCATTGACGGCATTGGGCGGCGCACCAAGCTATGAACATGGAAAAACTGACCATGTGACTGCAACAATTTCTATCGGCGCAGTGACCGGAGCCAAACTGACGGAATCGGAAAGTACTGCAGACGATACCATGGAGCTTCTATCCAACGAGGAGATAGAGGCTCTTTTTCATTTGAATCAATAATTTTAGGAGGATACTCAATATGAAACATCTGTTTAACAAGCTCACCAAGAAAGAAACCAAGTCCGTTCCGCACAATTCCCGCCTGGAACAGAAAGTAAAGCGTGGCTACCGTTGGTACTGTGCTGCTGTCATGGCTCTGACCTTCATGCTTGTCAATGTCATGCCTGCTTTTGCCGCCAGTGACCCGATTACGGTGGTCAATAATCTGTCTGATTTTATCTTTGGTCTGATTCGCGCTGTAGGTCTGATTCTTCTGGGCTGGGGCATTGTTCAGGTAGGTCTGTCCCTCCAGAGCCACGATCCCAGCCAGCGCAGCAATGGATTTTTGACTCTGGCAGGCGGCATTGTCATCACCTTCGCTAAGGAAATTCTGACGCTGATTACCGGTTGATTTTCGGAGAAAACACACAAAGATAAATAATCGCAGAACACGGCGGGACTTCGGTTTTGCCGTGTTCTGCTGAAAGGAGGAAATTGCTTTGAGTGATAACTGGGTAGTGCAGAATTTAGAGAATGCCCTGAATACCTGGAATGAAAAGCTGGCGGAAATCTGGACGATCATCACCCAATCGCCGGAGAATTTCAAAGGCGGAACCATTTGGAATGTGATCGTAGGCATTCATGGCGCGTTACAGGCCATTGGTCTTGCCCTGCTTGTCTTGTTTTTTGTGGTAGGTGTCATGCGTACCTGCGGCTCTTTTGCCGAAACCAAGAGGCCGGAGACAGCGTTGAAGCTGTTTATCCGATTCGCTCTGGCAAAAGGCGCTGTCACTTACGGTTTGGAGCTGATGATGGCTTTGTTCCGTATTGTGCAGGGCGTGATTTCTACTATTATGAACGCCGCAGGCTTAGGTTCTGCACAGCAGACAGTGCTGCCATCAGAGATTGTCACGGCGATTGAGGACTGCGGCTTTTTTGAAAGCATTCCCCTGTGGGCAGTGACATTGATTGGCAGCTTGTTCATTACTGTATTGTCTTTCGTGATGATTATGACCGTCTACGGAAGATTCTTTAAGCTGTATCTTTATACCGCCATTGCCCCGGTGCCGCTGGCAAGCTTTGCCGGCGAGCCATCACAGAATGTGGGCAGGAGTTTTATAAAAAGCTACGCTGCCGTCTGCCTGGAGGGTGCCATCATTGTGCTGGCCTGTATCATTTTTTCTCTTTTCGCTGCTTCACCGCCGGTTGTCGATCCGGATGCAGCGGCAGTGACAATGGTATGGAGTTATATTGGGGAACTTATTTTCAATATGCTCGTTCTGGTCGGTACCGTCAAAATGGCAGACCGGGTAGTACGGGAAATGATGGGATTATAAGGAGGAATTCATTTGGAAGTCAAGATCAATAAGGAAATTCGAAACTATACGGAATCTATGTTTTTCGGACTGTCCCTGCGGCAGTTCGTTTTTTCTTTGCTGGCAATCGGTGTGGCTGTAGGGCTGTACTTTATCTTGAAGCCTCATGTGGGAACCGAAACGGTGTCCTGGATGTGTATTCTCGGTGCCGCTCCCTTTGCTGCATTGGGTTTTGTCAGCTATCACGGTATGACTGCGGAGCAGTTTTTGTGGACCTGGCTGCGTTCGGAGGTCATTGAGCCGAAACGATTGTACTGCAAGCCTACAAATCTTTATTACGAAGCTCTGAAAGACAATATTGCAGCCCATGAAAAGGAACAGGTCAACCCGGCAAAACAGAGAAAGCCAAAGTACACCGGACAGTACACGAAAAAAGCGGTTCGCCGCCGCAGAAAGGAGGATAATCGCCATGCTTAAAACACTCAGCAACCTGTTAAAGGTGGATAAGGAAAAATACAAGGTGCCTCGCCGTGTGCAGGATGTGATTCCGATCCGTCGAATCTGGTCGGATGGGATTTTCCTGTGTGGCAATCAGTTCTGCCGTACCTGGCGCTTTTCTGATATCAATTATCAGGTAGCCAGTGAGGACGATAAAAAATATATGTTTCTGGATTACTCGGAGCTGCTGAATAGTTTAAGCGCTGGTTCTACCGCAAAGATCACGGTCAACAACCGTACCCTGAACCGGGTGAACTTTGAACAGACCGTCCTCATGCCTATGCGGAAAGATCAGCGAGACTTTTACCGCAAGGAGTATAACGGTGTGATTATGAGCAAGGCCACAGCGGGAAATGGCATCGTTCAGGAAAAATATATTACCGTGTCTGTACCAAAGAAAAACATTGAGGAAGCCCGGATTTTCTTCTCCCGTGTGGGCGCAGATCTGGCGGCGCACTTCTCCGCGCTGGGTTCCAGATGTGTGGAATTGGATGCCACCGAAAAGCTGCGGGTTCTCCATGATTTCTACCGTCAGGGCGAAGAAGTGGATTTCCACTTTGATGCACAGGATATGATGCGCAAGGGGCACGACTTCCGGGATTACATCTGCCCGGATTTCATCGAACGCCACAGCGATTATCTTATTCTCGGCGGGAAGTTCTGCCGCACTCTCTATCTGAAGGACTACGCCAACTATATCCGGGATTCCTTTGTGTCGGAGCTGACCGATCTGAATCGCAATATGATGCTGTCGCTGGACATTATCCCCATTCCAACGGATGAAGCTGTTCGTGAGGTGGAAAATCGCCTGCTTGGGGTGGAAACCAATATCACCAACTGGCAGCGTCGCCAGAATGCCAACAATAACTTTTCGGCTGTAATTCCATATGACATGGAGCAGCAACGCAAGGAAAGCAAGGAATTTTTGGATGATTTGACTGCCCGTGACCAGCGAATGATGATGGGCGTGCTGACTATGGTACTGACTGCTGATACGAAAGAACAGCTTGATACAGATACCGAGCAGATTCTGTCCCTGTCCCGGCAAAAGATGTGCCAGATGGCTGTGCTCAAGTATCAGCAGACGGATGGTCTGAATACGGCGCTGCCTATCGGTACCCGACGCATCAATACGTTCCGTACCTTGACCACAGAATCACTGGCTGTATTTATGCCTTTTAAGGTACAGGAGATTCAGGATAAGGGTGGTATTTATTTTGGAGAGAATGCCATTTCTCACAATTTGATTCTCTGCAATCGTGAAAACCTGCTGAACCAGTCGTCCTTTATTCTGGGTGTCCCAGGCTCCGGCAAATCGTTCTCTGCCAAGGAGCTGATTGCTTTCCTGATTTTGAACACAGAGGACGATATTTTGATCTGTGATCCGGAGGGCGAGTTTGCTCCGATGGTACAGGCGATGGGCAGCGACATTGGAACGGTCGTTCATGTTGCCGCCGGTGGCAGAGACAGGCTCAATGCCATGTATATGGTAGAAGGCTATGGTGAGAACAATCCTATCGTGGAGAAATCTCAGTTCATTATGTCTCTGGTGGAGCAAATTGATAAGAACGGTGTCGGTCCGCAGCACAAGTCTATCATTGACCGATGCACCGGGCAGATTTATCAGGAGGCAGCGGAAACCGGCATTGTGCCGACTCTGTCCACATTGAGAGAAAAACTGCTGGTGCAGCCGGAAGCGATTGCGAGAGAGATCGCATTATCTCTGGAGTTGTTTACCACTGGTTCTCTGGACATCTTCGGTCATGCCAGCAATGTAGACCTGGATAAGCGTGTGGTGGTGTTCAACATCCATGATCTGGGCGAACAGCTCAAACCGACCGGCTTGCTGGTCATCACCGATACCATGCTCAACCGCGTTACGCTGAACTGGAAGATGGGCAAACGTACCCATGTATTTATTGATGAGTTCCATGTGGTTTTTGAGAATGAGTATAGCGGTAACTTCTTCAATTCTGCATGGCGGCAGTTCCGTAAACGAAATGCTTATCCGACGGCGATTACTCAGAATGTGGAGTATCTGCTGGATTCTGTGCAGGCCAGCACCATGCTCTCCAACTCAGAGTTTATCATCATGCTGAACCAGGCGGCTTCCGACCGAGAGAAGCTGGCGAAGCTTTTGAATATTTCCAAGGAACAGATGAGCTATGTTACCAATGCCGATGCCGGCTGTGGCTTGATTAAGTATGGTTCGGCATTGGTGCCTTTCGTCAACCGTTGGCCGCGTCAGACGAAGCTCTATGATCTGATGACCACCCGTCCAGGCGAAGGCGTATTTGGAGGAGAAAAACAGGAGGTACAGGAATGAGAATCCATTTTGCATCGAGGGAACATCGAGATTTCTATCATGATATGATGGCGCAGAGCCGCAGGCAGGACTGCTATCACCAGGCATTTTTCTATGTGATGGGCATCGCCCCGGAGACACGGGCGAATATCCGGCATATGTTTAATTTTCAGCAGGACTGCATTGAACCGGAAGGAATGCACGGCGGCTGGCAGACCAGCGGTACCGTTCGGGTGTGCCAGTTGGCCTTTAATTTGTGGAATGGTTATAGCGAAGAACGGCAGGGTGACGAGTTTACCCCGAACGACCTGTTTTGCTGTGAGTTTGCGCCTTATTTCATGGAGGGAATCAAATTGCGTTACCCGGAATATTGCCGGGAGCTGACTGTGGCAAAAAATGAAAAAGCACGATAATATGGAGGTATTGCAATGAATCCAAAGTTAAAAACAACGATTTCCCTTTGTGGGGCGGCAGTGTTTGCCGCCCTTTTTCTATTTTCCAGTGTGATGCTGGCCATTCAGTATGCCGATAAAAAGCAGAGCGCAGAGGCATTTGATGAAATTGCAGCGCTGATTCAGGAGGAATCGAAACAGCCGGAGGCATCTGAAGAATCCACTGAAAAAGAAGGCAATCCGGCAGCTGAAACAACGCTTACAGCTCATGAGAAGTACGATGCTGTTTATGAACAGAACCATGATTTTGTGGGTTGGATCACGATTGAAGGTACCAATATCAATTACCCGGTGATGCAGACTCCGGACAATCCAAACTTCTATCTGAAGCACGCATTTGATGGTTCGTACAGTAACTATGGAACCCCGTATGTGCAGGAAAATTGTATGGTAGGCAGTTCGGACAACCTGATTTTATATGGCCACCATATGAACAATGGTTCTATGTTTGCTGAACTCTGCAAATATGAAAACGAGAAATTCTATCGGGAGCATTCCACCATTCACTTTGACACATTGGACGGATACGGCGATTATGAGATTGTTGCGGTATTCAAAACAGTTGCCTATTCTCAGGATGGTTTTAAGTATTATCATTTTGTAGCGGCTGATTCCAGGGAAGATTTTGATGCGTTTATGGAGCAGTGCAAGGCGCTGGCTCTTTATGATACTGGAATCAGTGCCGAGTACGGTGACAGCCTGCTCACACTCTCTACCTGTGAATACAGCCGCAACAATGGCCGTATGGTGGTTGTGGCAAAGCGGATTGCTCCCTCCCCTGGGGAGGTGAATACCGATGCCGGAGATTAAGACACGCGATGCGGTAAAAGGTACCATCAAGACTTTGGACAAAGCAGTAATAGCCGGAGATCGGATGAAACAGGTGTATGTCCGTACCAAGGATAAAGCGGAAAACAGCATTTCTGCATCCGAGCGCAACCCGGAGGAATATGCCTCTGACCGCATCTCCGGCAATGCTGATGCCATGGTTCATGAGGCAGTTCATCAGTTTGACCGGCATGGCCGTAAAGCGGTCAAAACCACGAAGAATAATATCGACACCGTTCGGGAACGTATGGAGCAGCGCAGAGCTGAACAGCCGAAAAGAGCAGCAAAGAAGCAGGCGGAAAAGCGGACAAAGCAGCAGGCTGCAGAAGCTGTTCGCTCCGTCCAGACACATCCATCTTCGTCTGGTTCAAGTCCCCTGCCCTCTGATACAGAAATCTGGCCGCAAGTAAAAACACGGGGCTGGAATACAGCCACAATCAAGTCTGCACAGCAAAGTGGCGTCAGTGTTCGGCAGACAACCAAATCTACCGGGAACGTTGTTGCTAACGTAAGAAAAGGTACAATCAAAACAGCATCACGCTCCATTAAAAGTGCTGAGCGAACAGCCAGCGCCGCTGCAAAGGCTACGCAGGCAACATCAGCGGCACAAAAATCGGCGCTTGTTGCAGCAAAGACTTCCAAAAGGACGGCCCAAGCTGCCCAGACAGCGGCAAAGAGAACAGCGGAAGCGACCAAGGCCGCTGCAAAAGGTACTGTTTCTGCTGTCAAGGGCATCATTGCCGGAACGAAGGCATTGGTGTCTGCTTTGCTTGCTGGCGGTTGGATTTCTGTAATGATTATTCTGATTGTTGTACTGCTTGGCTGTGCCGTTTCCCTCTTTGGTGGTGGCAGCAGTAATTCCTACACGCCAGTCAGCGCTGAGGTGGAAGCCTATGAGCCATTGATTCGTCAGTATGCTTCCCAATATGGTATTCCGGAGTATGTGGAGCTGATTAAAGCAGTCATGATGCAGGAAAGCGGTGGCCGTGGCCTTGACCCCATGCAGGCAGCAGAGGGCAGTTTTAACACAAGGTATCCACATGAGCCAAATGGGATACAAGATCCAGAATATTCGATTCAATGCGGCGTACAGGAGCTGAAAGCAGCGATCATCTCTGCCAAAGTGGAAAATCCCGTTGATATGGAGCGGATCAAGCTGGCTTTGCAAGGATATAACTTTGGCAATGGCTATATCTCCTGGGCGGTGAGCAATTACGGCGGCTATTCCTATGCCAATGCCGTGGAGTTTTCTGCGAGGCAGGCAGAGCGATTGGGATGGAGCAGTTATGGTGATACCCAGTATCCCAACCATGTGCTGCGGTACTACCCTTATGGTCGGGCCTTTACGGCTGGTAGCAATCAGGTGATTGTAGAAGTAGCGCTGACACAGCTTGGCAATGAGGGCGGTGCACCTTATTGGAGCTGGTATGGATTTGACAGCCGCGTGGAATGGTGTGCCTGCTTTGTAAGCTGGTGCGCTGATCAGTGCGGTTACATTGAAAGCGGTGTTATTCCGAAGTTCTCTGCCTGCGTGGATGGTGTAAGCTGGTTCCGGAGCAATGGTCAATGGCAGGATAGAAATTATGAGCCGCAAGCCGGTGACATTATCTTCTTCGATTGGGATGGAGATGGTACTTCCGATCATGTTGGAATCGTGGAAAAGTGCGAAAATGGCGTGGTCTATACCGTGGAGGGTAACTCCGGGGATGCCTGCCGTGGAAGACAGTATTCTGTGGGAAGTGGTTCTATCCTTGGATATGGCGTGCCCGCTTACTGAAAAAGAGAGGCTTGGAGGTTTGCACCTCCAGGCCTCTCTTCTGCTCCGAAGGTTTCAAATCAAGGGCAATCTTTCACATTCGGCATATCACATCACCCTATTACATTCTATTGTTCATAGGATG
>CDZR01030977.1_pt1 | contig 18435 bp, 17 predicted proteins | sample 554781 | NCBI WGS metagenome assembly CDZR01 (sample SAMEA3182065, study PRJEB8094) | gut metagenome | biome: human; feature: gut; material: Stool; isolation source: human stools | place: Canada | collected 2013-01-28
AGTATATGCAAAATACTAGGAAAAAAACATTTCAAGATGATTAATTTTATGACAAAAACAAAAAAATTACACAAACCACTTGAAATCACAAAAAAATGTGATATAATAATAAACATAAAAAATAAAAAGACAAAAGTAAGGACAACAAAAATTATAAAATATCTTAAAGAGAGCCAAAGAAAGCTGAGAATTTGGTAAGTAAAAATAATTTTTTATCACCTTAACTGTTTTTAGACTGAAAGCTCAAAAGCAAATAAGTCTAAACGTAAATCTGCGTTAAAGAAAAATGAGAAGTTATCTAAAAATAAAAGATAAATAATTAAGGTGGTACCGTGAGATATATAGCCTCGCCCTTATGCTGAAAAAAGCATGATGGCGAGGTTTTTCATTTTTCTACCATCGAATGAGGAGGAAATTTTATGTACAAAAAAGTTGAATTAAAAAATGGCTTTGTTGGAATGGAAAACGAAGTTGCAGATTACTGGAAGAAAAACGACATAATCAAGAAAAATTTTGATATGAATAAAGGTCAAAGATATTTTACATTTTATGATGGACCTCCAACAGCAAATGGAAAACCACACGTTGGACATATCGAAACAAGAGTTATGAAAGACATAATTCCTAGATATAAAGTAATGAAAGGATACCATGTTGATAGAAAAGCTGGTTGGGACACACATGGACTTCCTGTTGAACTTGAAATAGAAAAGAAACTTGGTATTTCAGGAAAACAACAAATCGAAGAATATGGTGTAGAAAAATTCGTAAAAGAATGTAAAGAAAGTGTTTTCACATATGTTCATATGTGGGAAGAAATGACAAACAAAGTTGGTTATTGGGTAGATATGGAACATCCATATGTAACATACCACAATGACTATATTGAATCTGTTTGGTGGGCTTTAAGTCAATTATGGAAAAAAGGACTTTTATATGAAGGTCACAAAGTAATGCCATATTGCCCAAGATGTGGAACAGCTTTATCTTCACACGAAGTTGCACAAGGTTATAAAGATGTTAAAGACTTAACTTGTATTGCAAAATTCAAAGTTGTAGGAAAAGATAACACATACATCTTAGCATGGACAACAACTCCATGGACATTACCTTCAAACTTAGCATTATGTGTAAACAAATCATATACTTATGCAGAAGTTAAAGCAAATATTGGAACAGATGATGAACCAGTATACGAAAACTACATTTTAGCAAAAGATTTAATAGAATCAGTATTAAAAGAAACACCATATGAAATCGTAAAAGAATTCAAAGGTGAAGAATTATTAGGAACAAAATATGAACAATTAATGCCATTCGCAAAAGTTGATGGAAAAGCTTTTGAAGTAATTCATGGAGATTACGTAACATTAACAGATGGTACAGGAATAGTTCATATTGCACCAGCATATGGTGAAGATGATAGCTTAGTTTCTAAACAAAATGGTATAGCTTTTGTAAACTTAGTTGACAAAACAGGAAAATTCGTATCAGAAGTAGAACCATGGGCGGGTAGATTTGTTAGAGATTGTAACGAAGATATTTGTAAATGGTTACAAGATGAAAATAAACTATTCAGCAAAGAAAAACATATGCACTCATACCCACACTGTTGGAGATGTGACACACCATTACTTTACTATCCAAAAGAAAGTTGGTTTGTTGCAATGAGCAAACTAAGAGATGAATTAGTTGAAAACAATAATAAAGTAAATTGGTATCCAGACACAATTAGAACAGGAAGATTTGGAAAATTCCTAGAAAACGTAATAGATTGGGGAATTTCAAGAGACAGATATTGGGGAACACCACTTCCAATTTGGACTTGTGAAGATGAAAATTGTGGACACCAAGAATGTATTGGAAGCATTGCAGAATTAAAAGAAAAAGCAATAGACTGCCCAGAAGATATCGAATTACACAAACCATATATTGATAATGTACATTTAAAATGTCCAAAATGTGGTAAAAGAATGACAAGAGCAAAAGAAGTTATAGACTGCTGGTTTGACTCTGGTTCAATGCCATTTGCACAATTACATTACCCATTTGAAAACCAAGACTTATTTGAGAAAAACTTCCCAGCACAATTCATATCAGAAGCAATAGATCAAACAAGAGGATGGTTCTACACATTAACAGCCTTAGGAACAGCATTATTTGGAAGAACACCATTTGAAAACTGTATAGTATTAGGACACGTACTAGACTCAAAAGGACAAAAAATGTCAAAATCAAAAGGTAATGGAGTAGATCCAATGGTATTATTAAACGAAGTTGGAGCAGATGCTACAAGATGGCATTTCTACACATGTAGTGCACCATGGTTACCAACAAGATTAGGACTAGAAAATGTACAAGAAACACAAAGAGGATTTTTAAGTACATTATGGAATGTATACTCATTCTATGTTCTATATGCAGAAATAGACCAATTCAATCCATTAGAATATAAAGATTACAAAGTAACAAACATAATGGACAAATGGATTATCTCTAAATTAAATACATTAGTAAAAGAAGTAGATGAAAAATTAGACAAATATGATATAACATCAGCAGCACTTCAAATTGAAAGCTTTACAGATGAACTTTCAAACTGGTATGTACGTAGAAACAGAGAAAGATTCTGGAGTCAAGAATTAACAGATGAAAAGATAGGAGCATATGTAACATTATACAAAGTATTAGTAACATTAAGCAAAATATCAGCACCATTTGTACCATTCATGACAGAAGAAATCTACCAAAACTTAGTAGCTGGATTAGACAAAACAGCACCAGAAAGTATACACTTATGCTCATGGCCAGAATATGATGCAACAGCAGTAGATACAAAACTAGAACAAGAAATGGACTTAGCATACACAATAGTAAAACTAGGAAGAAGTGCAAGAAATTCAGTAAATATCAAAAACAGACAACCATTATCAGAAATGTTAATATCTGTAGATACTTTACCAGAATATTATTCAGACATTGTAAAAGAAGAATTAAATGTTAAAAAAGTTGAACTAGGAGCAGAAATGTCAGACTACGTAAACTTTGAAATTAAACCAAATTTACCAGTATTAGGAAAAGAATACGGAAAATTAATCCCAAGAATAAAAGAAGAAATAGCAAAGAAAAATCAAATGGACTTAGCAAACACAGTAAAAAACGGTGGAGTTGAATACATTGAAATAGATGATACACAAATTGGTTTAAATTCAGAAAACTTATTAATAACAATGAATGGAAAAGATGGATTTGCATTTGCTGGTGAAGGTGAAATAGGTGTTGTATTAGATACACATATCACACCAGAATTAAAAGAAGAAGGTTATGTAAGAGAAGTATTATCAAAAGTTCAAAATATGAGAAAAGACAAAGGTTTTGAAGTATTAGATAAAATAAATCTTTATGTATCTGGAAATGAAATGTTAGAAAATGTTATAAAACAAAATGCTGAGTTAATTAAACATGATACTTTAGCAGTAGAAATCGTTTATGATTCAGATAGAGCAGATTATACAGATACAAATATCAATGGTGAAAACTTAAATATTGATGTTGAAGTTGTGAAATAATAATTAAATAACATTCTTAAGCACAGTTTCTTTAATTAGAAGCTGTGTTTTTAAATTATCAAAAATAATTTTTATAAAAAGATGTTGAAGTGAACATAAAAAAGTGCTATAATCTAAGCATGCCAAAAATGGCAAATAAAATTTAAGGAGTGTTATTTATGGGAAGAAAGATTGAAAAAGAAGAATTTTTACGGTTTGTACCAAAATTAACAAAAAGTCAAATAGAAGATTATGGTATTAGTGCTTCTAAATATGATTGCGTCTATAGCTTTATAAACTATTTTGCTATAGTAGAGTTAAATGGCAAATATGGTTTGATTAACAAAGAAGGAAAAGAAATTGTTGAAACTAAATATAATTATGTACGCAGGTTTGGAGAAAATTTTACAGCAAATTTGGAAGGTAAAATTTACTATTTTGACAAAAAAGGAAAAGAGATTAATCAGCCTAAATGTTAATAAGTAGAAAATCTTATAACAACTGAATAACACATTCTTAGAGGGGCTGTAAAAAAAGTCCCTTTTTGAATTATTAAAAATATTTTTTTAAAAGGGGTTAAAGTAAACATAAAAATGTGCTATAATTTAAATATGTCAAAAGACAAATAAAATTAAGGAGAGTTATTTTATGGCAGAAAGATATAAGACAAAAAAGTTTGATAATGGGAAATATGGTGTTGTTGATGAAAATGGTAAGGTAGTAATTGAACCAAAATATGATGGAATCTATGAGCTTGAAGGTAGATTTGCTAGAGTAAAAATTGGCGAAGATTATAAAATTATCGATCAAACAGGAAAAATAATTGAAACACAATTACCAGACTCAATAAAATAATAACAATCTTTAAGCACAGTTTCTTTTTTAGAAGCTGTGCTTTTTACTTTATTAGAATATAAAAATTTAAATTTCACAAATTTCTAGACAATTTCACAAAAATATTGTAAACTATATAAAGAAAAAAGAAAGGAGAAAACAAATGGCAATATTCACAATAGCGGACTTACACTTATCATTCAACACCAACAAACCAATGAACATATTTGGTACAAATTGGGAAAATTACGAAGAAAAAATAAAAAAAGACTGGCAAGAAAAAGTCACAGAAAAAGACTTAGTAGTATTACCAGGAGATTTCTCATGGGCAATGTATTTAGACGAAACAGAAAAAGATTTTGCATACATAAACTCACTACCAGGAAAAAAGATATTATTAAAAGGAAACCATGACTATTGGTGGTCAACAGTAACAAGTATGAGAAAATACATCAAAGAAAAGAACTTTGAAAATATAGATTTTTTAATAAACAACAGCTATGAATTTGAAAACAAAATAATAGTAGGAACAAGAGGATGGGCTTTAACAGAAGATGCAGAAGATAAAAGATTAACACAAAGAGAAGTAGCAAGATTAGAACTATCAATAAAAAGTGGAATCGAACAATATGGAACAGAAAAAGAGATAATAGCATTTATGCACTATCCACCAATAACAAAAAACAATTTAAACACAGAATATATAAAAATATTAAAAAAATATAACATAAAAAGATGTTTTTACGGACATTTACACGCATCAGCAATTCAAGATGCAATAGAAGGAAATATTGATGGAATTGAATTTAAATTAGTAAGTGCAGATGGCTTAGATTTTAAAATATTAAAAATTTAAAAGATGCACCAAACTTTAAAGGAGCAAAAGATGATTAATTTAAATAAAGATGTAAAATATATAAAAGGTGTAGGTCCTAACAGGGTAAAACTCTTAAATAAATTAGGAATTTTTACATTAGGAGATTTAATTACATATTTTCCAAGAGATTATGAAGACAGAAACAAACCAAAAGAATTGTATGAATGTTTTGATGGAGAAGAAGCAACAATTGAAGTTATTGCAGTATCTAGACTAACAGATACTAGAATTAGAAATGGAAAAACTATGCAAAAATTGCAAGTAAGAGATGAAACAGCTACAGCAACAATAACATGGTTTAATCAATCATATTTAAAAAGTAAATTTGAAATACGGTAAAAAATATCGTTTCTTTGGAAAAATAAGTAATAAATATGGAAAAATAGACTTAACTTCACCAGTGTTTGATGAAATAGAAAAGAAAAACAATACAGGAAAAATAATTCCACTATATCCATTAACATTTAGTTTATCTCAAAATACAATAAGAAAAATAATAGAAAATGGTTTAAAAGATGTAGAAGAAGATGGTGGGTTAAAAGAAACTTTACCACAATACATATTAAATGAATATAAATTAGAAGAGATAAATAAAGCAATAGAAACAGTACATTTTCCAAAAGAATTTGCAGATTTTGAAATAGCTAGAAAAAGATTTGTATTTGAAGAATTACTATCAACACAATTAGCTTTATTGCAATTGAAAAATAGCAATTTAAAAGACCATAAAGGAATTAGCTTTAGTAAAGATGCACATATGTCTGATGTAATAAATTCTTTACCATTTAACCTAACAAAAGCTCAATTACGAGTATTAGAAGAAATAGATAAAAATATGGAGCAAGACAAATCCATGAACAGATTATTGCAAGGTGATGTTGGTTCTGGAAAAACAGTAGTAGCAATGATTTCTACATATAAAGCAGTTAAATCAGGCTATCAAGTAGCTGTACTTGCACCAACTGCAATACTTGCAACACAGCATTTAGAAAATTTTCAAAAAATATTAAAAAAATTTGATATAAGATGTGAATTATTAATTTCTGGAATAACAAAAAAGAAAAAAACAGAAATATTAGAAAAATTACAAAATGGAGAAATAGACATATTAATTGGAACACATGCAATGCTTGAAGAAAATGTGACTTTTAAAAATTTAGGACTAGTTGTTACAGATGAGCAACATCGTTTTGGGGTAAAACAAAGAACAACTATGGCACAAAAAGGAGAAAATCCAGATGTTTTAGTAATGTCTGCAACACCAATACCAAGAACCTTAGCACTTATATTATATGGAGATTTGGATATTTCTGTAATAGATGAATTACCACCAAATAGAAAGAAAATAGAAACTTTTGCAGTAACAAAAGACTTAGAAGATAGAGTGAATAACTTTGTAAGAAAACAAGTAGATGAAGGAAGACAAGCATATATAGTATGTCCATTAGTAGAAGAAAGTGAAGAAAATGATTTACAATCTGTAATAAGTTTATATGAAAAATGCAAAACAGAAGTATTTCCAAATTATAGAATAGAGTACATTCACGGAAAAATGAAACAAAAAGAAAAAGATGATATAATGGAAAGATTTAAAAATGGAGAAATAGACATACTAATATCAACAACAGTAATTGAGGTTGGAGTTGATGTGCCAAATTCAAGTATAATGGTAATAGAAGATGCGCAAAGATTTGGACTAGCTCAATTACATCAATTAAGAGGAAGAGTTGGACGTGGAGAATATCAATCTTATTGTATTTTAAAATATGAAGGAAAAGGCAAAAATACAAGAGAAAGAATGAAGATTATGACTCAGACAAATGATGGTTTTGTAATTTCACAAAAAGACCTAGAATTAAGAGGTTCAGGAGATTTCTTTGGAACAAATCAACATGGTATACCAGATTTTAAAATTGCAAACTTGTTTACAGATATAGATATCTTAAAATTGGCACAAGAAGCGGCAATCAAGATTGTAAATGATGATGAGAAACTAGAAAAGCCAGAAAATGATTTACTAAAAGAATTAGTAAAAGACAAATTTACAGACAGAATAGAAATATAGAAAGGAGCAATGAAATATTATGGTAATATTTGGAATAGATATAAGAGTATATTTTTTACTATTCATGCTATATTCATTTATAGGATGGTGTATGGAAGTAACAGGAAAATTAATTCAATATAAAAGATTTATAAATAGAGGATTTTTAGTAGGACCATATTGCCCAATATATGGAACAGGAGCAATATTAATAACATTTTTATTAAATAGATATACAAACGATCCATTTGTATTATTTATTATGGCAATATTAGTATGTGGAACACTTGAATATTTAACAAGTTATTTTATGGAAAAAATTTATCATGCAAGATGGTGGGACTATAGCCAAAGAAAATTTAATATAAACGGAAGAGTATGTTTAAATACAATAATACCATTTGGTTTATTAGGATTATTCATAATGTATGTATCAAATCCATTTTTAATAAAACATATAGAAAGTTTACCAGAAGTATGGTTAAATGGACTATTTTGGACTATTTTAGTAATATACTTAATAGATAATATAATATCAGGAAAAGTTATAACATCATTAAGTTCAACAACAAAGAAAGTAGGAAAAGAATTAGACAATACAGAAGAAATAACAAAGAAAGTAAAAGAAATATTAATGAACAAATCTATACTACATAGAAGATTCTTAAATGCATACCCTAGAATACAAGCTGTAAAAGTAAAAATAAAAGAGAAAAGAGAAAAAATAAAAGAACAAGTAAGAGCTAGCCAAGAAGAAATAAAAGAAAATGTTCAAAAGCAAAGAGAAAATTTAAAACAAAAAATTGATGAAAAAATAGAAGAACATAAAGAGAATGATAAATAAAAGGAAGTATTATGAAAGAGAAAATAACAAAAATTTTTAAAGAAGTAATGTCAAATATGGAAAAAGACCATATAAGTGAATATTCTGCTCAATGTTCATATTACACAATATTATCATTTATACCATTTGTTATATTACTAATAACTTTAATACAATATACAAATATTGAGCAACAAACCTTATTTGATGCAATATCAAAAATAATACCAGCAACTATGAGTGGTTTTGTTCTAGATATCGTAAGAGAAGTATATTCAAAATCTATAGGAACAATTTCAATATCAATTATATTTGTATTATGGTCTGCTGGAAAAGGCTTATATGCCTTAATGAAGGGATTATACGAAGTGTTTAAAATAGATGGTAAAAAGAAAAAATCTGTTATTTATTTAAAATTGATGTCACTATTGCAAACAATTATATTTATAGTTATAATTGTACTCGGACTAACTTTCTTAGTATTTGGAGATAGTTTAATATCAATAGTAAAAAAATATTTTGGTGGATTTGAAAACTACACACTTTTATCAAGTGTAGTAACAGAACTTACATTTATTTTTGCAACATTTATAATATTCTTATTTTTATACAAATTTATGCCTAAAAACAAAATGACTTTTAAAAGTCAAATTCCAGGGGCAATATTTGGAGCAATATCACTTAATGTAGTTTCTTTTGTATTTGCAAAATACTTAGATATATTTAAAGGATTTTCAATAACTTATGGAAGTTTAACAACATTAATGCTTATAATGATGTGGACTTATTCTTGTTTTTACACATTATTTTTAGGAGCAGAAATAAATAAATCAATACAAATTAATAAAACAAAGAAGGAATAAAAATGCAAGATTTAGATACAATGACAAATGTAATATTAAATAATGAATACAAATTGCATGAAGAAGAACAAAAGACAAATTTCGAATCAGGCAATAATGGAAATAATAATCAAAATAACAATAGTAATAAAACGAAGAAAAGAAGAAAAAAGAAAAAAACATTAAAACAAAAATTATTATTAGTCCTAAAAATAATAATTGGATTAATAATACTTTTTGTACTATTCATATTTTTATTTTTTAAAACTTCATTATTCCAAAAATATAAAGAATTATGGGTAGAAACTGCAATGTCAACAATGAACCATCAATATTTAGCAACTTGGTTTTTATCTGATGAAGAAATTCAAGAAATATTATCTAACCTAGAAGTACAAAATAATGAAGATTCAAATTCAAATGAGATAAATATAGACTATGCAAAAGAACAAAAAGAAGAAGAAAATATCACTGTTGAAAAAATAAAGGGAACTAATTATGTTGGTTATGTAATGATAGTAAAAAATCCAACAAAAGTAAAATATGTAGATGCTAGAAAATCATCAAGAGGAACAAAATTAAGTCAAATAGTAAAAGAAAATAATGCTATCGCAGGAATAAATGCAGGAGGTTTTGCTGATGATGGAGGCGTTGGCGCAGGAAATCTTTTGTGTGATGCAACAATAATAAATAAAAAATTATTATATGGAAATAAAAACAGTAGATATAGTTTTATAGGGTTAAGTAATGAAGGAAAATTGGTACTTGGAAAATATACATATCAAGAAGCTCTAAATGCTGGAATACAATCAGCAGTTGAATTTGGACCTTTTATAATAGTAAATGGAAAAAATCAAATAAAAAATTCAAACTCAGGTGGAATTCATCCAAGAATGGCAATTGGTCAAAGAAAAGATGGAACATTTATATTTGTAGTTATTGATGGAAGACAACCAGGTTATAGTATAGGAACAAATCTATTAGAATTACAAAACATATTTAATAGATACGATGCTTACAATGCCGCTAATTTAGATGGAGGTTCTTCAGCAACAATGTATTATAATGGAAAAGTAGTAAATAAAACTTCAACTCCAATAGGAGAAAGATATTTACCAAATGCAATTATAGTTGAAAAGTAGTTCAAAAAAGAACTACTTTTTATAATTTTATTAAAGACACAGTAATATTTGAAGCAGTGGCTTCAGTTTTTATCATAATATCAAAACCAGCATCATTTCTAAATTTTAAATCATAGCCTCCATAAGCAACAGCAGCATCTTTACCCTTAGAAATATAAGGAACTTTATTACTATGTTCATGTCTTTCTATAACAGTCATATTAGGAGTTTTAAGAACAGCATTATACAAAGTTGTGCTAACTTGGCAATTACCGCCACCTAATCCTTTTTTCTTATGACCTTCTTTATCAAAAATATCAGCTTTTTGGTAGCCTTTTTCACTTGTTGCAGGCCCTATTGTATCACAAAAAGAAAAAGTTGTGCCATTTCTAACTATAGAATTATTCAAAGTATTACAAGTTATTTTTATATTATTTTGTCTAGCACTATCTTTATTATAAATTTTAGTTGTAAAAGTTGCTACAATTTCTTCTTGAGCAGGAGCTGGAGTAGTTTGAGTTTTATTTTCAACTTGATTTTCAGTTTTGTTTTCTATTTGTACTGTTACATTATTTTTGGAAGAATTATAATCTGAATTTGAATTATTAACAGAAGAATTTTGTGAAGCTCTATCAGCTTGATATCTAGAATTATTGTCCTTTCCTTTATTATTATAGAAATATACTATTCCGCAAATAACAATTACAATTAAAATTAAAATACCAAAAATCCATAATTTATTTTTCACATTAATCACCAATTATAGTTTAACCTAAAAAAGAGTATATATGCATAAAATGAAGCATATAATATATAAAAAAGAAAGGAATTACAAATGAAAAATCCAGATGAAATTTTAAGATATTTTCCAAATTCTTTATATGAAAACTTATCAAATATATTTAAACAAAATCCAATAATTTGGGACAGGTTGCAAGAAATAAGAATACGTGTTGGAAGACAAATTATATTAAAATTGAGAGAACAAGATATATTGTTAGAATATACGGTATCGCAATCAGAAATATTACAAATGTTAGAAAGACTTTGTGAAAATTCTATATATGCATACAAAAATCAAATATGTGAGGGTTTTATAACAGTAAAAGGTGGACATAGAGTTGGAATAGCTGGTTCATGTGTAATAGAAAATGGAAAAATCATAAATGTAAAATACATATCAAGCTTAAATTTTAGAATAGCAAGAGAAATAATAAATTGCAGTACAAATATTTTAAGAGAAGTAATAGATAAAGAAAATGAGACAATATTTAACACAATAATAGTAGCACCACCAGGAAAAGGAAAAACAACAATATTAAGAGATTTAATAAGGATTTTGAGTAATGGAATAAAAGAAATAAATTTTAGAGGTATGAATATGCGGTGTTGTTGATGAAAGAGGAGAGATAGCCGCTTGTTATAAAGGAATTCCTCAAAATGATATTGGAGTTAGAACTGATGTTATAGAAAATGTAAGTAAAGATAAAGGAATACATATGCTTATAAGGTCAATGGCACCACAAGTAATTGCCTGTGATGAAATAGGAAGTAAAGAAGATATATTAGCAATAAAATATGCTTTAAATTCTGGTGTAAAAGGATTATTTACAATGCATGGTAAAAATATTGAAGATGTTAAAAATAATAAAGATGTTTATGAACTTATAGAAAAGAAAAATGTCGAAAAGGTGATTTTTTGTTGACAATTTAATCAAAAAAAAGTATAATAATAATGTATTATTTAAAAAGGAGAAAAAATCATGCTAAAAAAATACTGGAAAAAAATTGGAATGTTAATATTAATAATAGCCTGTGTATTTAATGTAATGAACAAATTAGTACATAAATTATCATTAAACAAAGAAATGTTACAATCAGCACAGTATATATTTAGTCAAGAGAACAAAGAAAAATCAAAATAATACTTGAAATAATTTTAAAAATATGTTATTATAAAAAACAGTCATGTTATTAAAAACGAAAAAGAGGTGAAAATAAATGAAAGAAGGAATACATCCAACATATAACCAAACAACAATCACATGTGCATGTGGTAACGTTTTAGAAGTTGGTTCAACAAAAACAGATATAAAGGTTGATGTTTGTTCAAAATGTCATCCATACTGGACAGGAAATTTAAGACAAGAAACAGCTGGTGGTAGAGCAGATAAATTTAAAAAGAAATATGGTCTTGCATAAGAATGAGGTAGCAAAAAGCTACTTTATTTTTTTGCCTTTAAACTTGCAAAATACGACAAAATGTAATAAAATAGTAGCATAAAAAATAGGAGGAACTCACGTGGAAAAAATAAAAGAGATAGAAGAAATTAACTTACAAAAAGAATATATAGAGAAAGTAAAAAAAATAAACGAAAATAAAAATTTAAAATATAGTATACTAACAATGGGATGTCAATTAAATGAAAACGATTCAGAAAAATTGTGCGGTATGTTAGAAGAAATGGGTTATACAAAAACAGAAAATCAAAAAGAAGCGGATTTAGCATTATTTAACACATGTTGTGTAAGAGAAAATGCGGAAGACAAGTTATTTGGTAAACTTGGAGAATTGAAAAAAATAAAAGAAGAACGTGGAACTATAATAGCAATTGGTGGTTGCATGATGCAAGAAAAACATATAACAGATAAAATAAAAGAAAGTTACCCATATACTGACATAATCTTTGGAACACATACATTACATAAGTTTCCACAAGATTTATATGAAGTTATAGAAAACAAAACAAAACTAGAAGACATATTAGACATAGATGGAAAAGTATATGAAGGCTTACCAATAAAAAGAGATAGTAGCATAAAAGCATCTGTAACAATTATGAATGGATGTAATAACTTCTGTAGTTATTGTATAGTACCATATGTACGTGGTAGAGAAAGAAGTAGACAGCCAAGAGCAATAATAGAAGAAGTAAGAGAACTTGCAAAACAAGGTTATAAAGAAATAACTTTATTAGGACAAAACGTAAATTCATATTTAAGAGTAGAACGTGAAAAAGGAATAGAATTTGAAGAGTATGAAGGTGTAAATTCTTTTGCAACACTATTAAGAGCTGTAAATAAAATAGATGGTATAGAAAGAATAAGATTTGTATCACCTCATCCAAAGGATTTTACTGATGATGTAATAAAAGCAATAGCAGACTGTGAAAAGGTGTGTAAATTAGTACATTTGCCATTACAATCTGGAAATACAAAAGTCCTAAAAGAAATGAATAGAAAATATACAAAAGAACAATATTTAAATTTAGTAGAAAAAATGAAAGCAGGAATACCTGGTTTAACACTATCAACAGATATAATAGTTGGTTTCCCAGGAGAAACAGACGAAGAGTTTGAAGATACATTAGATGTTGTAGAAAAAGTAAAATTTGAACAAGTATATATGTTTATTTATTCAAGAAGAGTTGGAACACCAGGGAATAGAATGGAAAGCCAAGTACCAGAAGAGCAAAAACATATAAGATTTGATAAATTAAAAGCTTTAGTTGAAAGTCAAATAGCTGAAAATAATCAAAAGTATGTTGGAACAATACAAAAAGTTTTAGTTGAAGGAACAAGTAAAAACAATGATGATATGCTTACAGGTAGAACTGATAGTAATAAAGTTGTTATTTTTGAAGGTGATAAGAGTTTGATTGGAAAAATGGCTGAAATTAAAGTTGTTTCTGAACATATGTGGTATTTAAAAGGAAAAATTTTATAATGCTGTCAACGGGGACGCCCTTTTTTGACATGACAGCGCTTGAAGGAGGAAATAAAAATGGCAGAATTTTCACCAATGATGCAAAGATATCTTGAAACAAAAGAACAATATAAAGACTGCATCTTATTTTATAGACTAGGAGATTTTTACGAAATGTTCTTTGATGATGCAATAACAGCATCAAGAGAGCTAGAATTAACACTAACAGGAAAAGATTGCGGACAAGAAGAAAGAGCTCCAATGTGTGGAATACCACATCATGCTGCTGAAATATATATATCAAGATTAATTGCAAAAGGTTATAAAGTTGCAATATGTGAACAATTAGAAGACCCCAAAACCGCAAAAGGAATAGTAAAAAGAGGTGTTATAAGAGTTGTAACACCAGGAACTGTAGTAGAAAGTAATATGCTAGAAGAAAGAAAAAATAACTTCATAATGTCAATTTTTAAATCTGGAATATACTTTGGAATTAGTGTATGTGATATTTCAACAGGTGAATTTTATTCTGCAGAAATAAAAGATAATCAAAATTTTCCATTAGTATTAGATGAAATTGCAAGATATATGCCATCAGAACTTGTAATAAATAGTATGATGTCAAATTGTCAAGAAGAAATGAACAAGATAAAAGAAAGATTTGATGCATATATTACAAGATTTAATGATAAGTTCTTTACAGACGATGCAGAAAAAATAAAATATAGATTTAACTTTGTTGATAGTAACCAACAAGAAATAAAAAATATTGAAGAAAAAACATTAGCAGTATGTTCAATAAATGCATTGATAGAATATATTGAACAAACTCAAATGACTACACTTGAGCATATTAATAAAATAACAGTTTACAATATTTCAAAATATATGTCTTTAGATATAAATGCAAGAAGAAACCTTGAAATTACTGAAAAAATGAGAGATAAATCTAAAAAAGGAACTCTTTTATGGGTACTTGATAAAACATCAACATCAATGGGGGGAAGAGCTTTAAGAAGATGGCTAAATGACCCACTTATAGATACATTAGAAATTAATAGAAGACTAGACTCTGTACAAGAATTAAAAGATGATATTATCCTAAGAGGAGATGTTGTAGAAAATCTAAAGAAAGTATATGACATTGAACGTCTAGCAGGAAAAATGGCATATGGTAATGCAAATGCAAGAGATATGATTACACTAAAAAATTCATTATCAAAATTACCAGAAGTAAAAAAAGTTTTAACAAATTGTAAATCTAATATGTTAAAAGATTTATACGAAAATTTAGATGAATTACAAGACATTTATGAACTTATAGAAAAATCAATAGTAGAAGATCCACCAATGACTGTAAAAGATGGTGGAATAATAAAATTAGGTTATGATGAAGAAATAGATAAATTAAAGACAGCAACAACAGAAGGTAAAAATTGGATTATACAATTAGAGGCTGAAGAAAGAGAAAAAACTGGAATCAAAAACTTAAAAGTTGGATTTAATAAAGTATTTGGCTATTTTATAGAAGTTACAAAATCATATTTAGACCAAGTTCCAGAAAGATTTATAAGAAAACAAACACTAACAAATGCAGAAAGATACATAACAGAAGAATTAAAAAACTTAGAAAATCAAATACTTGGAGCAGAAGAAAAAGTTGTAAACTTAGAGTATAATGCTTTTACAAAAATTAGAGAAGAAATAGCTAAAAATGTAAAAAGACTACAAAAATCAGCAAATATTGTATCAACATTAGATGTACTTGCATCTTTTGCGACAGTAGCAGAAGACTTAAATTATTGTAAGCCAGAAGTTGATGATTCTGGAGTATTAGATATTAAAGGTGGAAGACATCCAGTAATAGAAAAAATGTTAGGAGCAGGATGTTTTGTAGAAAATGATACATATCTAGATAAAGAAGAAAATAGATTATCAATCATAACAGGGCCTAATATGGCTGGTAAATCTACATATATGAGACAAGTTGCATTAATAACACTAATGGCTCAAGTAGGCTCATTCGTTCCAGCAACATCAGCAAAAATAGGTGTAGTAGATAAAATCTTTACAAGAGTTGGTGCATCAGATGATTTAAGTATGGGGCAAAGTACATTTATGGTAGAAATGATGGAAGTTGCAACAATACTTAAAGAAGCAACACAAAATAGTCTGGTAATATTAGATGAAATAGGAAGAGGAACATCAACTTATGATGGACTTTCAATAGCTTGGGCAGTAGCAGAATATATAGCAGACAAAGAAAAATGCGGTGCAAAAACATTATTTGCTACACATTATCACGAATTAACAGAACTAGAAGAAAAATTAGATGGGGTTAAAAATTACAACATAGCTGTCAAGGAAAAAGGTGAAGACATAATCTTTTTAAGAAAAATCTTAAGAGGTGGAACAGACGAAAGTTACGGTATTCACGTTGCTCGTTTAGCAGGTGTACCTAAAGCTGTTACACAAAAAGCAGATGAAATATTAAGAGGATTAGAAAGAAAAAATATCTTGACTGGAAAGAAACAAGAAAAAGAAAGTAAAAAGGCAGTAGAAGGTCAATTTGATATGTTTAATTATAAATTAGCAGAAATTGCGCACGAAATTGATAAAGTTAATTTAAATGAATTAACACCAATTGATGCTTTGAATACTTTAGTTAGAATAAAAGAAAAAATAAAATAAAAGGCTGAAAATACCAGCCTTTTATTTTTTAGAATTCTAGAAAGACTTAATACTAATCATGAAGCCGTAAACTTCTTGCAATATTACACAAAGAACGAATTTGGTAATACATAATCTGAATACTATTAGAATATTCAGGATAATGTTTTATACCATATTCACATAGAGGATAGATATAAGTTTCACACTCATCAACATATTTTTTAATTTCATTATCAGATGAGTTTATCAATGTTGTACAGGTGTGAGCCCTGTTAGAAAGTTTCAAAAGCATAACTTCTGGATACTGACTTAGAGTTTTGTAATATAAATCCAACGGATAATTTTCAGAGTTTGCCATAACTCTAATATAATCTAATATACATGGCTTCAAATGTTTGTCAGCAATTAATTCTGCTCCATGATATGGTAGATTACATTTTTTGATAATTTCATGTAATAATGCAGCTGCACAAATGTTATCACTATCAATCTTCAAGGCAATTAAATACGAACACACTCGTAAAGGGTGTATAATAAATGCGTCTCCACTTTTTCTTTTAAAATCCTTATAATATGATTCTGCAAGAGGTAAAGCTTCAAGTGTATTTGACATAGACTTTGCTACAGCGAAGCCCTTTATAAAGAAAAAAGTCTTTAAATAATTAACATCATCATTTATTATACCATCCAAATTTAATACGGATGCAACAGATTCACTAATCGATACAATCAAAAATTTCATAATTGTAAGGATTCTTGAAAAATCGGGATATTGATTTTTTGTCTTTGAAATCATTGGATAGAAATATGTAACAATTTCTCTAACATACTTTTCCATGCGCTTTTTGTTAAAAGCGTCAATAGTTGAACAATTGCTAACTCTATCAGCAATCTTCATTATAGAAGTCTGCCAACAGTTCCCAATTTGTTCGTAATACCCGTCAAGAGTATAACCAGGTGAATCTTTATGTTTGGTAAGAATTGAAACAAATTTAAAAACATCTGGATGTAGATTATATTTTGTTTCAAATTCAGCACCTTTTTCAGGCAATTTTTTCTCACAGTCCTCTAAAGTATCATGAAGTAACATTGATGCAAGTAAAATATCTAATTCGCTTTTTGTAGCTTCCTTAGCTAATTTTTTATTATGTAATTTATCCGAATTCATTGCAAGAATAGGATTTTTTACATTTAATAAAATAAGGTAATGAGTTGCTTCGAGTGGATGAATAATATATGGTTGGCCACCATCTCTATATTCTCCATAATGTAAATATGCCGCTAAGTCTACAGCAGCAAGGGTGTTTCTTAAATCATGCCGTTTAGCATATGCTACAATATTGTTGTAGTAGTTAGTAGCTTCATTTGATACAGCACCATCTTTATTGATGAAGTATTTTTTGTCAAGCATAGTAGTCCTCCGTTTCTTAATCCAAAAACATTTGTTACATAATTATTATACAAGTAAATATACATAATGTCAACAATTAAGGCGTTACATTTAAAGTTTTGTTATTAGTATAAATAACCATGCCAGGTTTAGAACCAGATGGCTTTTTAACAAAACGTACTTCACAATAATCAACAGGGACATTTGAAGAATTTTTTGCCTTACTATGTAATGCAGCAATTTTAGCAACTTTAACCAAAATATCATTATCAGGTAAAGGCTTAGAAGTATCAATTCTTAATATAGTGTGGCTACCATGAATATCTTTTGTATGAAACCATAAATCATTTTTATTTGCAAATTTTAAACTTAAATAATCATTTTCCTTGTTATTTCTTCCAACTAAAACAGTATAACCATCAACATTATATTTAATAGGATTAAATGAAACATCTTTATTTTTAGTTAAACTTGATTTTTTAATTTTGGATTTCTTTTTAGTTTTATATTTGGAGGTTCTTTCTTTAAAAATATCATTTTCAGAGATTTCTTCAAAAATATCAACAAGTTCATTAAC
>CDZR01023413.1_pt1 | contig 18267 bp, 12 predicted proteins | sample 554781 | NCBI WGS metagenome assembly CDZR01 (sample SAMEA3182065, study PRJEB8094) | gut metagenome | biome: human; feature: gut; material: Stool; isolation source: human stools | place: Canada | collected 2013-01-28
ATAGCCCAGGGCAAGCGAAGCGACACCCTGGGTCAAAGCACGTTCGTTAGTGACGCCCTGAAAGGGCAGAAGCTTTATATCTATTTCCAACATTGAATGCTTTTGCCCTTACAGGGCGTCAATACTATGGTAATCCGTAACCCAGGGTGTCGCTTCGCTTGCCCTGGGCTATGCGCTTGTTGGGCTTTCAGCCCGTGCATCATCGGCTGCACCTCAGCAATTCAAGCAAGCTTGATTGCGTTCGGTTTGCGATAATTCAGCCCATTTAGAACTAAATCCGAAACTTTTGTATATAATAAGGAGTGATTCATTGATAGGTTGGAAGTAAGCGTAATTGGTATGAGTTAGAAGTAGAATCCTAATCCAATACGCAAGCCTACTGTACTTTTCTGTGAGAAACTATCGAGCGACATTTTATAATATACGGAAGGCTCGATTGTAATGAAGCGATTTATAAAGAAGGCATAACCCACCTCCAAGGGAATCTGCACATCATTACTTTTAGGAGTAAAATGTACATACTCTGCACCTGCGCCCATAAACACGCCACACTGGTCGAAGTAATAACGAACACCTGCGCCCACTGCGACATCATTTATGTTGCGAGTGTGGTCATAGCTAATATTGCCACGAAGCATAAGACAGTCTGACACGAAGTAACCCGCCGTGGCTTCAACACCAAAACGAAACTTTTCGCTTGAGCTATAAGACAATCCGAGGCCAGAGAGAGACGTACCTACATATTTGGTACCTTGGTCAAACTGTGCATGTGCCGAAAGTGCCCCCGCGAGGAGAACAATAAATAAAAGAAGTTTCTTCATAATGAATATTAGTAATGAGATTGTTATTTCCTTAATTCGCTTATTTACATATAAATTCGATTTGTAAATGTTTAACCTCAAAAGTTAGGCTTATGAGAATTGTATGCGGACTTGAAGTGCACAAAGGTAGCATTTATTTGTGTATTCTGAGTAGCACGGGCGATATTTTAGAACAAGTTCTTGGCATTTTGACAACCCAACTTAAGGAAATGCGTGATTTGAGACTCAAGTACAACGTACAAGAAGATACATGTTACCTTTGCCGAGGAAATGATATTTGGTTTTTATAGAGGAAAGTATTTGTTGACCTGTCGTTATCTTACTGAAGTTTCGGATTTAGTAAGGGCGGGCTGAAAGCCCAATGGAGCGCATAGCCCAGGGCAAGCGAAGCGACACCCTGGGTCAAAGCACGTTCGTTAGTGACGCCCTGAAAGGGCAGAAGCTTTATATCTATTTCCAACATTGAATGCTTTTGCCCTTACAGGGCGTCAATACTATGGTAATCCGTAACCCAGGGTGTCGCTTCGCTTGCCCTGGGCTATGCGCTTGTTGGGCTTTTATTGACATCATCAGCTGCGGCTCAGCAATTCAAGCAAGCTTGATTGCATTCGCCTTGCACGATGATTCAGCCCGTTTGGAACTAAATCCGAAACTTTAATTATCTTATATTCCATTGTACATCTTACGTTTTGAAAATCATGATTAAGAGCTCTACCGCTGCCGTCCGGTAGAGCTACCGCTGCCGTCCGGTAAAGCTACCACTGCCGTCCGGTAAAGCTACCGCTGCCGTCCGGTAAAGCTACCGCTGCCGTTCGGTAAAGCTACTACTGCTCATCTTGTGATGGCAAAGACTAGTCAAAACGAAAGCGAAACAAAACGAAAGAGGGAAAGATTTCCTTTTATCTGCCCGACAATCACATATTTAGAGATAGAAGGCCATTCCTAAGGAATGCTTATATCCAAGAGAAAAGTCCTCGAAAACATTGGGGAAGCTTGTTAGAGGGATAATTTTGCTTTTGTAAAGCAATGGCTACATGCCCCATCGTGCGACGCAAGTTGAGTTCTATGCAAGGATGTAGCATAATGCCCGCCGTCGTCTTTACTAACATCATATCAATACCTAGCATGCCCACATAGCGACCAGCGAGAAAGGTGGATATTACTTTGCTGCAGACACGCTGCAAATTGCCTATCATATCGTCGGCTGTCTCCCGCAAACTTTCAATGTTGGAGCGGAGCTGTGCTATTTCCTTAGGAGATTTATTCATTTTCCACTGCGAGAGAATAAGCGTTTCAAGCATGGATTGCGGAGCTATGGCATTGCCGAGATAACCGCCCGTCTCACTCGTATGAAACATGGAGATGCCAAGAGGAACGACGCTGCCATCGGCTAGGACTTGAAATTCCAAAGCAAAGTCGAGCACGCCCTCATAGTAAGGCTCTGCCTCCACCCCACCCTGCTCACGAAGAAGTTTGTTTACGCGACCTTCTTCAGAGGGCGAAAGAGGACTAGCTACGCTGAACACACCGCGACCACTGCACGACCATAAACTTTTGAGCACCATGCGACCATAGCGCTGCATCAAGAGAGAAAGAGCGGACGCTTCGCGAAAAATAAAACTTTCGCCCACCGTAGCGATTTCCTCATCCGCCAAAGCCAAGCGTAGGGCAGGAAGCAACTGTGTGCAACTCTCACGACTACTCAATTGACGTATCTTCTGAAGCGAAGCATCAGTAGGCAAAAGACTCGCGGGACAAGCTTTGCGAGCGAGCGAATGAGCCACAAGCGGATCCCAACCCCATGGTTCTACACTCGCTATCTGCTGCCAAAAGGAAGGTTTGAGGTCACGCCAACGAACGAACTTACAAGTTGCTGCCGCAAGCTCTTCTGTGGAGAGTTCCACCTCATCGGGCAAACACACATAATCTTCGCTCGAAGCCCACAACGCGGGGAGCGTTGCCCACTGAGCAGACACTCTACGAGCGGTCTTTGAAGGACAATAGTAAGGACTACCAGAGGCTAGGGCCTCATCATGGGAGGGATTGAAGAGATAAAGTATGTGCATACATGCAAAGGTAGGCATTTCTTACGAAAAAGGGAAGTGTATACCTTTGTCCATTCCCCCATTCTTGACTGAAAGGTGGCTCTATTCATTCTGAATTGTTACCTTGATTCGCCTTCCAAGAAAGATGTTTTTGGGCATAAAACCAAATTTTTATAGTACTATGTCTTGCATAGTACCAAAGTAATACATACTTTTGCACACGAAAACGAAAACATTAATTCTCGACATTATGAATGTAGACAATGCAAAATCACAAATGCGCAAGGGCATGCTCGAGTATTGCGTGCTTCTATTGCTAAGTCGGGAGGCCAGTTATGCCAACGATATTATCGTGCGTCTAAAACAAGCTGAGCTCATCGTGGTGGAAGGCACGCTCTATCCGCTGCTCACTCGATTGAAAAAAGACGGACTGCTATCGTACGAATGGCGAGAATCACGCCAAGGACCGCCTCGAAAGTACTATGCACTGACAGATGAAGGACGATCGTTTCTCAATGGTTTGGACGATGCGTGGAACGAACTTGCCCGCACCGTAATGCTGCTAAAGAACATGGCTCCACAACTTCCCAACCAACAAGAAGAATCGCCTCTACCTCTCTAGTATTCCCCAACTCGCTAAGGAGGAGAAGACAAAAGTCCACTTGCGTGAGGGCATGACACACATGCTCTATGCCACAGAAGCTTCACTTTTCACGAACTCAAAAACCTTACCCTAATGAAAAAGAATATTACAATCAACCTTTTCGGTCTGCTCTACGACATCGACGAAGATGCCTGCAAACTTTTAGAGCAGTATCTCGACAATATGCGCAGCTACTTCAGTAAGCGCGAGGGCGGCGACGAGATTGCCGACGACATTGAGCACCGCGTAGCTGAGCTCTTCAGCGAATTAAAAGAACAAGGCACACAAGCCATCTCCATAGAACATGTGCAGAACATCATCCACCGCATTGGCAATCCTGAAGAGATGGACAGTGAAGCGGATATTGCTAGTGCCAACGATGAAGCATCAACCTCCCATGCTGAAAATACGCAATCACCCAACGAGAGTGAAGCCACAGACACGAGCGAGGGCACAACGGGCAAGCGCAAATCGTGGCTAGGCAAGCGCAAGCTCTATCGCGACCCGCAAGATCAGATGCTCGGCGGCGTAATGTCGGGCGTGTGCCACTACTTTGGAGGCACTGATCCACTGCCCTGGCGCATTCTCATGGTGCTTCTAGCCCTAAGTTCATTCTCCTTAATGGGCATCATCTACTTGTTGGCTTGGGCTCTCGTTCCCGCCGCAAAAACAGCAGAAGAGCGTCTTCAAATGAAAGGCAAGCCCGTCAATCCCGAGACCATCAATGAGGAACTAATGAACTACACTACGAAGGCCACCGATTATATAAAGTCGCCCTCCTTTCGTCAGGGGGCTCGCAGCTTTGCCTCTACGCTACTCAGCATTCTAGTGTTCTGTTTCAAACTATTGTGCATCTTCCTTTTGGGAGCCATTCTTATCACGCTCACCATCCTCTCCATACTTCTTATGGCGGGATGTGTGGAGCAGCCTTTGGACGACAATTGGGCAATGATTATCCATCAGTCGCCCATCATTGCTTGGTGGGGATGGGGCGGACTTATCTCAGGCTTCGTATGCTTTGGCATCCTATTTTATATTGCCTTGCGTTCACTGCTTAAAACGAAAACCACGCACTCTCTTCACTCGGGCACAGCCATTACGCTGGCCATCATCTGTCTGCTATCCCTAGCGGCAAGCATCGTATGCAGCGTAATGACGGGAGTGAACATAAAGCAGACTAAGCGCTCCATCAAACAGGCTTCGGGCATGGTAAACGGCATTTACATTGAAGACTCATCGGCCAATGCCCTCTCGCTTGAGGGATGGACGATTCAGCAAGCTGACAATTGCAACAAGGATGGCGACTTCATGGATACTACCGACGATTTCACCATGACTGATAGCAAGGAAGAGGCTTTTCTCTATTTTCAAAAGGACGATGAAAGCCGCGATATGAAGTTCCACGCTGTGAAGCGGGTGGTACTGCCGAAAGGGCACTACCACGTTGACGCACTTACGTCAATTGATGGTACGGGAGTGTTTATGAGTATACCATCAATACAGTATACGATTAGTCTTGTATCAAACAACATCAACAGAAAGGGCAACCTTTCACAACTGGAATACGACGCCGCTGCGAAACTCAAAATTTTCCCCGATACACTGAGCAACTCTTGGTGGCTACTGCATCAACGCGAAGAAGTAGACAAATGGTCGCTTACGCGAACAGGATCATTTTACCATCAAGGAGGACCGCTCAACATTGTCATCGAAGGCATACAAGGACGCGGAGCCGACGAAGCAAATATATTGCTTCGTGTGGTAAGCGAAGACAAAAAACCAGTTGACAATCTGCTCCAACGAGTGGGACAATAACCTCTCGTCTCAGCAGATAGACAACATTTCCCCTGAAAAAATAATTTAATGTTTGTAAGAAGAAGAGTCATTCCATGCGCTAATTCAGACATGGAGTGACTCTATTCTTTTAGTGTGAGGCATACACAAGCAAGAGGCTGCGTGAATCACTTCGCGCAGCCTCCTTCATTCATTATTTATCAATCTGTCGTGAGGAATTATTCCTCATCGTCGGTGGAATCCCATTCGGTGCTGTTCCACCCTTCTTTTCCATTTGAAAGAGCTTCCGTTCCATCAGCCTTTGTTCCGCTAAGAGCAAGCATTACATCCTCATCAGCAAACAAGGTTACCACGGTGGATGCGGGGGCAATATATATCTTTTTCATATCTGTGTGCATTTCTTTTACGTGGATTACTTTACAATGAATTTCTTACCATTTTGGATGTAGAGACCACCCTTCACAACTTTCACTACGCGACGACCGCTGAGATCGAACACAGGAGCAGCAGTTGCAGCATCGGCTGTGGCAGCGTGGATGCCCGTGGTAGTACCAAAGTTGAAGCTAAGAGCCTGAGCTTTACCTCCACTTACCACAATGTAAGCCTTGTTGGCATTCACCGTGTTGCTTTCTGAATTGAGGAGATAGAACTTTACTTCTTCGCCTTTCTTAGCTAAGATATAAGCATTGTCGGTCACGGCTGCAGCGGCAAGCGTACCCAGGAAGCCAGTCTCTTCTGCTGCTTGGTAAGCGGCAGGAGCAAAGTTGTAAGAAGAAGCATCTGTTGCTGTGAGCAACACGGGGGTATTGGCGGGAAGCACTTCACCGGCTTGCTTGTATGTAGTAAGACTTACTTCATTGCCAGAAACATTTCCTTTGTAAGCAGTTACACCAGTAGGAAGAGTAGCCGCATAGGGAAGTTTTAAGGTAGCATAGTTTTGGCCATCATTGCTCGCTGTAAAAGCTACAGTCTGACCAGCAAAGTCTGTGACGGGTTCGAAGTACCACTCCGTCGACCAAGAGCCTGAATTGCTGCTACCATCTGAGTACTGATTGAGAGATGATCCATCACTCTTAATGCAGACATTTGCGGTAAACTGCTCTGCGCTGACCAAGTTGAGTGCTCCAAAGTTGATACGACTGCGAGCTTGTAGATTGAATGTATTAGACTTCTTTCCACTCGAAGCGCCTTGTCCATTATATACCAAGTTGGCCTCATCTGCCAAGGAATTGACAAACTTAAACGTGCCGTTGGCCTGCTTCTGCACGATGTACACGTCGTTTTCGTTATGTTTCAAATATGCCTTTGTACCATCAGAGAACAAGCCGTACATCTTGTAAGCCTTACCATCTTCAGGAAGCTGCAGATCGGCAGCACTATAAGTAGCTTCGGCTGCCTTGAGTGTATTAAGGTCAGTTTCCGTAGCTCCTGTAGTTTTTTCCTCTGCAGTTGTAATGGCTGCTTGCAGGTTTGTACGAGCCTCACTTCCAGGCGTGCCGATACCAGTCTTAGCAAGGAGAGCCTTTGCTACAATCACTTCGTCAGCAAGAAGCACATTGTAGTCGGTTGTATAAACCACCTTTATAGTCTGACCATCTACAGATACAGTAGAATTGGTAGCATGGATGGTACTTGCCGTAAATGTTTTTGTAGAAGCATCTGAAAGCACAAAGAAGCCACCGTTATATACAGTAGGACAACCTGCATACGAGTCGTCGTTAATGGTCACAGATGCAGTAGTCCCATTGGGAACCCCCTCGAAGCTTACATTATATAATTTTTCTTCACCAGTGAGGGCTACAGCTTCAAATGTATACTGATTGGCAACGTTCTCCGCAGAGTATGTGGTGAGGAACAAAGGATTATTAGCAGAGTTATAAGCTGCATTGTTCTTAGTATAGTATGTTTGATTCGTACTATGAACATTAGGCCACAAGAAGTTATTCTCTGTATATTTTCCGCTGCTTGTAGAAGCACCTCTGAGGCTAATGGTGGTCAAGTAATCAGCAACTACATCATTGTACACCTTATTTTGCGCGCCCTTTGCCGGAGCCTTACCCATAGCACCAGTGATAGTAGCATTATTGCCATCGAAAGAAACCTTCCAATAATACTTGGCATTATCGCCACCATCATTCATAAAGGTTACATTCTTGGTATTCTCCTCTTGGAAGAGATACTTGCTTGTTCCTACATTCTTGATTTTGAACAAGCCTGTGGTAGAGGTAGGAGTTTTCAGCGTTATAGCCGATGTAGGAATAGCACCTTGGTAGATTTCTGATACATCTGTAGCCACATTGGCGGCAGCTGCTGCAGAGACCACACTATAAAGGGGGAAGCCCACCTTCTCGTTCGCTTCGCTTGTCACATCGACAGTTGCAAGCGCAGAGATATATTGTGATTTATAAGCAGAAATAGCTGCAGTCACATCGTCTGATCCGACTTCTGAAATCGTCCATTTATTATCATTCTCGCTATCATGACCGACCCATTGGCCGAGCGCACTGAGACTCCAATCGGAGTTTGTACCGCGTACATTCCAACTACTTCCTTTGCCATTGCCTGGCTTAATGTTGTTGCCAGAGATGAGCCATTTGGTATTGGCTTTGCTTGCATCCGAAGTCAGACCTATATTAGCATTGGCATCACTGGTGTTGATGTAGTACACATACTTCGTACGGTCGCCATAAGGCTGAACTGTGTAGTAGGTAGTTTCACCTTCTACTACGGGGGTTAACACAAACAAGTTGGCCAAAGACAGGGCAGTAGATTTTTCAGTTGCAGCCATCAGTCCAGTTTTCGGAAACGCAGCAGCACGCTTGCTATTACCTACATTTTGGAAGGAGTACACCTTCGATGCGTCATAGCTTTGAGCCGTTGCCGAGATGGCTGAAAGGCCGAGTGCTAATGACACCAACATGGTAGTTTTTCTCATAATGTTTAGTTTATATTAGATTAAATCTTGATTGTTCATCTCATGTTGTTTTCACATCTTCATCTTCACAGGAAAAAGATGAAAAACTTAGATGCAATATCCCAAGGCATTATCACATCTTTCGGTTGCAAATTTACGAAAGTGATGATAAAATACCCCCCCCGATTTGTTAATCTTATTTAAGTGTGATAATTTTTATTGAGAAATGGGAACAATCATGTAAAGGTAAGGACAAGGAATGTAATAAGATAGGATGAACAAACGAAGCACGGAAAGAAAAGGGAGACGATGGTGATTCGTACGGGAGTAAGTGCAGGTGTGTGGACGTGAGAGCAAATGAGAGAGTAAGTGAGAGAGCATAAAAAAAGAGTATACAAATCGTATACTCTTTTGGATAGTTGATGAGAAAGGGAAAACCTTGCAGCATCAAAATAAAATTGATTTACAACGTGCATTCTTAGCACAGGCGACTAAATAATATTACGCCTTTCAGTTTCTTACTTCTTAACGGAAGCACACTACTTCTTTAGCCATTCAGCAGCCTCATCGTAGGTAATGAGAATATGGATAGTGCCAGCAGCGTAACAATTCTTTACGTAAGGAGGATAAGTAAACACAATGCCACACTCTGTGAGGGCAGGACGTGGATACCACTTTCCTTGATACTGTTCCATCTGATGACTTACGACACTATAATCGTCGGGCGTAGGAGCTGGAATAACCTCGGCTACAGAGGGCCAAGTTTCCTCGTCGTTGGCGGCCTGCGGTCCGGTCTTGAGCTTTTCTCCCACGAGCGAGAACACTTGCGGAAGCGCCTCGGGCTTAAAGATATCAGTAAGCGAGAGCAGAGAGTCCGTCCGCTCGTTGAGCGTGAAATAGTAGTGGAATAAGATGCCATGGGCACCGCCGGTATAGGCTTCGTCCTCTATACTATAGGTGGTCAAGCCGCGATTTTTCCATTGCCACACAGGAGTAATACTTGTGCGGTAAGAATAGCTTGAGGGATGATATTCGAAGTGTTCTTCTTGCGCAGCCTTCTGCATGTCGGCTTGGTCGGCTTGGTAACCACGTTTTACACTTTCCCATTTCATTTCGAGCATCTTGCCAAGCGAGTTGAGCTTCCACTTCAAACGGTCTTCGGCGGGGAGCATAGCAGTGAGTATGCGACTGGTCATGATGCTATATCCCGAGCCCTTTCGCACTTCACCATTATTGTCGGCATCGGGAGTGAAGAGCGTGGCACTAAACGTTGCGCCAGCATTGGCATCAGCAGGGTTTTGCAGCGAATAGTCGGCGTTTTTAGTACTAAATTCGCTGAGTAGCTCATCGTTGTAAGAACAAAAGCCTTCATCGAGAGAATCTACGGCAACGGAGTCATCGGGCACATCACCTCCCGCCCAATCGGAATCTTCAAAGTAATCGTCGTCGATAGAGTCGGTCATGGCGGAATCGACCACGACAACAGTGTCAGGTTCCTCGGCCATACGGCCGGCGTTGCTATGTCCTTGTACGGGGATGGTGAATGCTAGGCAAAGCGCAGCAGGCACCAAGAGGATTACTTTTTTCATAACTGTGGTATATATATTTGTATGGGCGACAAAAATACAAAGCATATTCTGTTTGGCAAAGGGGAGAGAGAGGAATAATGCACTTTTTTAGGAACTTTAGGTTAGAGACACGAACCTAAAAACTGACATTATGTGAACAATAAGCATGTTAAAGCAACACGAATGTTGTTTAAAAAAGAGAAAATTTGTACTTTTGCCATCGTAACATGGCAGACAAGAGAGCCACTATCAAGGTTATAGGATGGTTCTATTCATTCTGAGAAATAAAATATTTCATTTCGGAATGAATAGAATCGCCTTGAAACAAATTAGCTTCCTCACTTGCTTACCAACTAGACCATCCATATAATAAGCGACATGACAGGACTCAACGACCTTCTGACCCATATCAACGGCTACCTATGGGGTGTGCCAATGATTGTGCTCCTACTAGGCACGCACCTTTATCTCACCATCCGACTGAAGTTTCCTCAGCGCTACATATTTAAGGCCATTCGCCTAAGTGTGAAACGCGACAAGGGTTCAACGGGCGACGTGAGCCAATTTTCGGCTCTTGCCACAAGCCTTGCAGGCACCATCGGCACGGGCAACATTATCGGTGTGGCCACAGCGGTGACAATGGGCGGTCCAGGAGCCGTCTTTTGGTGCTGGATGACGGGCGTACTGGGCATTGCCACAAAATATGCCGAGGGACTACTGGCCGTGAAGTATCGCGTACAGACGGAAGATGGCAAGATGCTAGGCGGCCCAATGTATGCGCTCGAGCGCGGTTTGGGGTGCCGCTGGTTAGGATGGGCATTTGCCTTCTTCACCATATTGGCCTCCTTCTTTATAGGCAACATGATACAATGCAACTCCATTTCGATGCTCCTCGAAGAGGGCTACCACATTCCGCCCTTTACCACGGGCGTTACGATAGCGCTGCTGACATGTGCCGTGATTATGTTTGGCGTGAAGGGTATCGCCCGCGTATGCGAGGGGTTGGTACCGTTTATGGCAGTGTTCTACGTGGGCGGATGCCTTTGGCTCTTGGGTGTAAACCATGCTTACGTGTGGCCTGCGCTAAGGCTCATCGTGACAGACGCTTTCAGTCCGCAGGCTGCTACGGGCGGTTTTGTGGGAGCAAGCATGATGATTGCCATGCGCTATGGTATTGCTCGTGGGCTTTTCTCAAACGAGAGCGGATTGGGCAGTGCACCTATCGTGGCAGCCGCAGCGCGAACGAAGAATCCCGTGCGCCAAGCATTGGTTAGCTCTACTTCGCCTTTTTGGGACACAGTAGTGATATGTGCTATCACGGGATTAGTCCTCGTAAGTTCCATTATGGCCAATCCCGACATCGACTCTACGGCAGGAGCCACGCTGACAAAGGTAGCTTTCGGACAGATTCCCACGTTTGGTCCATTTGTGCTGACGATGGGCATTGTTACATTCTCGTTTAGTACCATCTTGGGGTGGAGCTATTTGGGCGAGAAGGCACTTGAGTATCTCTTTGGTCGACGTGCGCGCTATGTCTATCGTGTGATGTGGATAGCAAGCACATTCGTGGGGTCTGTCACGGCAATCAACCTTGTGTGGAATCTTGGCGATACTTGTAATGCGCTGATGGCCATTCCCAATATTATTTCTCTTCTATTGCTCTCGGGCGTGGTAGTGAAGGAAACAAGGCATTATCTTTGGGAAAAGAGACTAGACGAAGAAGATACTTCGGAAGTCATTCGCAAATAATCTCTATCATACAGAAACGCATTACGGGCTTGCTTGGCAATGGCTGAGCAAGCCCGTAATGCGTAAAATCTCCTTATAAATAAGGATTACGTAGGCAGAAATATCGGTGTAACTTTGCACCCGAATTGAAAAGGAGAGAGGAACTTCACCGCTCTGCAACCAACACACTACGCAGCGGCAGCATCTTCCCGCCCCTATTTGTATTACTTATTACTTAAAAGAAAAGTGTTTCTACCCCTACTCATTTCTCTGCCTCTTGCGGCAGATTCACTCAAGAATTTTGACATAGAAGAAGCTGTGGTCGTGGCACAGCCTAAAGAGACTCGACAATTGCGTCAACAACCGCTCAGCGTATCACTATTTGACGCTACGTCGCTGCAACAGCGACAAGTGGAGAGCATGAAGCAACTCTCGACACTCGCCCCAAACTTTTTTATGCCCGACTATGGCAGTCGCCTCACTTCGGCGGTGTATATCCGCGGCATTGGTTCGCGCATCAACACTCCTGCCGTAGGGCTCTACGTTGACAATGTGCCGTATGTAGACAAGTCGGCCTACGATTTTACTTTTCAAGACGTGACACGTGTCGACGTGCTTCGCGGTCCGCAGGGCACGCTCTATGGACGCAACACGATGGGAGGGCTCGTACGTATTTTCACCGCCGACCCTTTGACACATTATGGCACCGACTTGCAAGCAGGCATCGGTACAGGATGGGGCGAACGCGCCATGACGCGCCATGCTTCGCTGACCACTTATCTACATCCTCGAAAGGGAATGGGACTCAGTCTCAGCGGTTACTATCAAGGCCGAGACGGCTACTTTATGAATCTTACCAACAGCAAGAAGCAAGACGACTCAGAAGCTGGCGGAGGACGCATACGCTGGACGTGGAAGCCTACCGACGTTGTGAAGATGGACTGGACGGCCTCTTACGAACATAGCAACGAAGGGGCATGTCCTTACTATCTATTGGGGCAGACTTCCTCATTTGATAAAGGCTTTGAGACTTCGGGCGGCGACAATCGAGACTGGGGCACATTGAATCAAAACCGACCGAGCAAGTATCGCCGTAGCCTATTCAACACGGGACTGGGCGTGGAGCATCAGTTACCTCGCCTTGTGCTGAGTTCGATTACTTCGTTTCAGCATCTCAACGATCGTCTCTTTATGGACCAGGACTTCTCGAGCAGCGACATTTTCTCACTCTGCCAACGCCAACAGATGAGCACGCTTAGCGAAGAAATTTCTGTAAAGAGCAAACCTTCTCAAGGCTCCATGCCCCGTTGGACCTGGACCACGGGAGCATTTGCCATGTACCAATGGCTATCAACGGATTGTCCCGTGACTTTCTATGGTGAAGGCGTGAGCTATCTTAATCGTCAGATTGCAGCCAATATGCCTCAGCGCCCTGCCGTGGGTGTGAGTTTTTCAGGAAGTGAAATTCCCTTCTCTGCCCATCTGCGTACGCCTTCGCTCAACGCGGCAGTATTTCATCAGAGTACGGTGCACCTCGTAGGCGGACTCTCGCTCACACTGGGGCTACGTCTCGACTACGACCACCGCGAACTTCATTTGCTTTCGGGCACAGAAAGTGGTGCAGCCGTTCCCTTCCGCTTTCAGATGGCAATGGGACCGACCATGCACTTCAACACGCAGCTAGAGGCCAATCCTTCACTCACGGGAGTACTCAAGCACGACGATTGGCAGGTATTGCCCAAAGGGGCACTCAACTATACACTTCCGCGCGGACTAGGAAATGTATATTTCTCCGTAGCGAAAGGCTATCGTTCGGGCGGCTATAATATTCAGTCGTACTCCGACCTGTCGCAGCAACAACTTCGCCGCTCAATGCTCTTGAGTGTGAAGGATTATAGCGTTCAGACAATTAACAACCTCCCCCTGCCCGAGGCCATGAAGCAAGGTGCCTTGGCTGGACTTTCCTCCGTGCTCGATGGCATCACGCCCAATGAGCCATCTGTGAATCAGCTCTACTATAAACCCGAATATACTTGGAGCTACGAGTTGGGCATCCATCACAACTTGGCAGAACGTGCCTTGCAGCTCGACCTATCAGGCTTCTATATGAAAACGCGTGATCAGCAGCTTGCCCGATTTGCCGAAAGTGGCATGGGACGTATCATGGTGAATGCAGGACGAAGTCGCAGCTACGGAGTAGAGGTGGGACTTCGCTCGCAGCTCCTTGCCGACCGCTTAAATCTAAGCGCGGGTTATGGACTAACGCAGGCAGAGTTTACTGCCTACGACTTGGGAGCCTCACAAGGTGGAGAGCGTGTAGACTATACGGGCAATCGCGTGCCCTTCATACCTCAGCATACGATGAACTTCTCCGTAGATTTTCGTCAGCCTATTGACAAGACGGAGAAAGCCGACTTCGTAAAAGCATGGTCGGTGGGCATGGCTATCAATGGGGCAGGCCGAGTGATGTGGGACGAGGCAAACTCTTTTTCTCAGCCTTTCTATGCCACCCTCTCTGCTCGTCTTGGCGCTGAACTCGTGCATGGCATCAGCATAGAACTTTGGGCACGCAACCTCACGGCTTCGCGTTACGCCACCTTTGCCTTCGATAGCATGGGCAATCGCTTTGCTCAGTATGGAGCGCCTCGCATGATAGGAATGGATCTGAAAATGAAATTTTAAGTATTAGGGTGATTCTGTTAATTCACTAAAGTTTCCCACCCCTATTTCTGGGGGTGGGAAACTTTTGTTTCTAAATATAAACACATCAAAGAATCCACTTTTGCGTTATTGTCCCTTCTAAAGAAATTGTATTATCAAGGATTATTCTAGGCCGTCCACAGATGTACGTTTTGCCATTCACAGATCTTCATCTTTCCGTCCCCATATACATTATAACGTGGAATGGTAAAGCACAACGGACCGACTTACTTTTAGCAAGTAAGCCGGTCCGTTGATGGTTTGTGTTATACACTGTATCTGTTAGGGAGAGCGTATTGAGTTAGTCTGCCCAAATGTCTTTGTCCGAAGGTGTTTCCCAAAAGTTCTTTACGTTTTCCTCCGTGTAGTCATCCTCTGTGAACTTTTTTATTGCCTCTGTCGAAGTAGCCATGATACTTGAGAGTTCTATCTCGATAACCTGACTCTTTGGTGCTATATATTTAAACTTTTTCATAAGTTGTGTAGTTATCTAATAAGTATTTTAGTTGCTTTTCCTCCGTGCTTAATGATGTTTATGCCCTTTTGCAAGCTGTTGATGCGACGGCCCTGGAGGTCATAGTACTCAGCATTGTCGGCATCTACGCCATTAAGAGTTTTGATGGCTGTTGCCTCGCCCTCGAAACTGAGTGAGAATGCGCGTGCACCCCCCTCTGTACCATCCTCCTGCATATAAGCGCGGAAAGGCTTGGTTCCTACTGTCTGGGTAGAAGTCTTACTCAGTACCATGGCTGGGTTCATCAAACTACCACCCTTGATGATAAAGCAGTTGTTGTCGGCAGTTTTGTCAAACACTTTTTGAGTGTATATTCCCGTCAGTTTATAACCACTATTCTCTGAGGCTTGAACTGTCTGTGCTTCTGGTGCAATAGTAGTTCCAGAGTAGGTAAAGCTTAGCGTATTCTCGCCTTCGTTCATCTTTATAACAACTGGCTTTCCAGCCTCTATGCTCGTCTTTACCTCTTGGAGCTTGATAATATCATCGGTAGCAGACAAAAGGTTAAATGCACGGAAGTTCTGTCCCTCGAGCTCTACGTTAAATGGCAAGCAGAGTGTAGCCCACGATGTGCCTTCCTTAAGAGTACGAGTGTATGTTGCAGTTTTAGCAGTAAACGGCTCATAAGCCTCAAAGTCCTTATCATCAGCAAGTGCAAGGCTTTCGGCAGTAAGCACTTCGCCCACAGCACCAATCTTATCGTTTCCGTTCTTTCCTACAAGTTTAGTGAAGTAACCTGTCTCGTAGTTGGCGTAGGTGTGGTCGGTATTGCTGGCATCGTAAACTGTTGCACCTTTGAGCAAGGTGCAGCCAGAGAACATACTATCTCCAGAACCTACACTTGTTGTAACAAACTTGTTGCTGACATAGATGGTTGTAAGAGCAGAGCAACCATTGAACATATCACTCATATAAGTCACGTTCTGAGTATTGAACTTAGAAAGGTTGAGTAAGGTAAGTTTAGAGCAACCACTGAACATATCACTCATATCAGTCACTTTCTGAGTATCGAACTTTGGAAGGTCGAGCGAGGTAAGACCAGAGCAGGCATAGAACATATGAGTCATACCTTTCACGTTCTGAGTATTGAAGTTAGAAAGGTCGAGTGAGGTAAGACCTGAACAGCCAGAGAACATCCCGTACATACCTGTCACGTTCTGAGTATCGAACTTAGAAAGGTCGAGTGAAGTAAGACCTGAACAGCCAGAGAACATCTCGTTCATACTAGTCACGTTCTGAGTATTGAACTTAGAAAGGTTGAGTAAGGTAAGTTTATAGCAACCACTGAACATATAACTCATATCAGTCACTTTCTGAGTATCGAACTTAGAAAGGTCGAGCGAGGTAAGACCAGAGCAGGCATAGAACATATTGCTCATATCTTTCACGTTCACGGTATTCAGGTTTTCTATACCCTCTATCTTGGTCAGATTATTACAGTTATAGAACCACATATTGCAACTCGTTGGTCTTGCATTAGCAAACGAGGCATCAAATACCACATTTTTAATGTGATCATTCATTCTCCAGTCTTTCCTTATCCACGCTGGTGCATTATCACCTTCATTCAAATCATAAGCACCTGCAGGCTTACTATCATCATAGCGGAAAGTAAGAGTGCCGTCAACTTCGTTAAATACGGCATAGGCAGAGGGCTTAAGTGTGAAATAGCCAGTCTTGTAGTTGGCGTAAGTGTGGTCGGTCTTGCTGGCATCGTAAACTGTTGCTCCTTTGAGCGAGGTGCAGCCTTTGAACATATCACCTCCTGAACGTACCTTTGTTGTAACAAACTTGTCGCTGACATAGATGGTTGTAAGAGCAGAACTTTTCCAGAACATATCGTTCATAAATTCCACATTCTGAGTATCGAACTTAGAGAGGTCGAGAGATTTAAGACCTTTGCACAAACTGAACATATACTCCATATTTGTCACATTCTGAGTATCGAAGTTAGAGACGTCGAGTGAGGTAAGACTAGAGCAATTATAGAACATAGAACTCATATCTTTCACGTTCTGAGTATCGAAGTGAGAGACGTTGAGCGATTTAAGACCTGAACAGGCAGAAAACATATCTTTCATGTTTTCCACCTTCTGAGTATTGAAGTTAGAGACGTCGAGCGAGGTAAGACTAGAGCAGGCATAGAACATAGAGTACATGTTTGTTACTTCCTCTGTATTCAGATTCTCAATACCTTCTATTTCGGTCAGATCGTAACACCTATCGAACCACATATAGCAACTCGTTGGTCTTGCATTTGCAAACGAAGCATCAAATACTACCTTCCTAATCTTATAATGTTCATCAGGGGCTTCATAGTTGTGTCGATCGTCCCACCACCCAGGTGTAGCGTTACCTTTGTTCAAATCATAAGCACCTGCAGGTTTAGCCCCATAGCGGAAAGTAAGAGTTTCTGAATCCCCGTCATATTCAGCATACGGTTGGTCTTGTGCCCGCAGCGAACTGGCCCACATGGGTAGACACATAAAAAACGCCAGAAGTAGTTTTAGCAACTGGGGGGGTAATTTTTAGGATTAAGCTTTTTCATAATTAAAAAGGTTATATTAAACATTCTGTGTTAGTTGCAGCATCATTTATTGATACGGCGCAAAGGTAATGTTTTTTTAAATACTTTTGCTTGCAAACTGTATTTATTTCATCCATTTGACGCTGCAATATACTAAAAATAACGCAACAGACCATCTCTACAACTTTCCAATCATCATAAAATGTCATTCTTGACAACTCCAGTAGTATATATTATTCAAGTTCGGATTTAGTCAAGACGGGATGAATTATCGTGCAAGTAGAATGCAATCCAGCTTGCTTGAATTGCTGAGACGCAGCCGATAATTCATCCCGTCCACAGATGTACGTTTTGCCATTCACAGATCTTCATCTTTCTGTCCTCATATACATTATAAAGTGGAATGGTAAAGCGTAACGGACCGACTTACTATTAGCAAGTAAGCCGGTCCGTTGATGGTTTGTGTTATACACACGATCTGTTAGGGAGAGCGTTGGGGCGGGGCAAAAACTAAAAAAATCTATTGCTGTCCGCTAAAAGTTTTCGACCGATATAAATTAGGGCTGGATTCCTCGCTTGGAATTCAGCCCTTTAAGTTACCTTTGTCTTTGCAAAATATAATTCCGGTAACTATGAACAAAGGTACACATTTTAACGGACAGCCGATGTATGGTCAACTGATTAGTTTGCTTGACAAGCATGAAATTCTCAAATTCAGTCGTGAAAAGAAAGGAGAACGCTATGTAAAGCGCTTTGATGCTTACCAACATCTTGTTGTCATGCTCTATGCCGTCATTAAAAGATTCGATTCTCTTCGTGAGATAACCGATTCCATGTTTCCAGAAGCTCGTAAGCTGGCACATCTTGGCATAAACATGATGCCAAGACGCAGCACATTGTCTGATGCCAATGCCCGTAGGCCAGAAGCCGTGTTTGAAAGCACATACCGCAGTTTATATGCACGTTACAAAGACGAACTTTCCTCGGACAGCCGAAAACGCCAGGTGCCATCC
>CDZR01015796.1_pt1 | contig 17882 bp, 15 predicted proteins | sample 554781 | NCBI WGS metagenome assembly CDZR01 (sample SAMEA3182065, study PRJEB8094) | gut metagenome | biome: human; feature: gut; material: Stool; isolation source: human stools | place: Canada | collected 2013-01-28
ACCAAAGGGCTTTCCGATCGCCCTTTGGAAACCTTCGGTGCTCTCCTAAGTTAATTGAATTGTATCGGAAGTTTTTTAGTTAGTGTGCTTTTCGTTCCTAAGCAGCAATACAAACCAATAAACAGGAGTGTGCACTGCGAAGGGGTCAAGGGGGCGACCGCAAAGCCCCCTTGTCGCTCCCGCAGGAGCGAAATCCCTGCGCAAGGCGAAAGCACATTCAGAAAGGTAAAAACAGCATGAATGCAAGCATCAGCGCGATAGCCGATGGAACATTACGCCAGATGTTCCATCACCCGCAGGCACATGCGGCTGTTGTGGTACGGACACTTCCACTCTTCCACAATCGGCTTGTCCGTCGGGACGCCGGATTCGGACAGCGACCAGAACCACTCGCTGTTCGGACGCGGGTCAACAAAGGCGCGGCGGATGTAGGCAAACTGCGCTTCCGCCTGCCTCAGCCAAGTGGATGCGCCCGTCAGCTCATAGGCATTCAGAAAGCCCAGCACCGTCTCCGCCTGTACCCACCAGACACGCGTGTGGTCAACTTTGCCCTCGACGACTTCGTTCTCCAAGCCGTGGTCGGTGAATGCGCGTTCGCGGACGGCTTCCGCCAGCGTCAGGCACATGTGCAGATACGGCGCGCGGTTTGATTCGGGTAGCAGCGTCTCTGCCGCGTCCCAAATCAGCCACGAGGCCTCAATGTCGTGCCCGAAGGACTGCATGTCCAGCAAAGAACGATAATTGCGGTCGTAGAAGACCTCCAAACGGCGCTTGCCCGGATTGTACATCACGTTCAGGAAGCGCTCTAAGCAGACTTCTCCGGCGCGGCGCACAGCTTCGTCCGGCATGGCGCGGTATAATTCCGCATAGCCCTCCAAAACGTGCAGCAGCGTGTTCATCGTGCGGGACGCCGTCTCGTGGCGCTCCATCAGCTTCGGGTTGTCAGACAGCTTTTCGTTGCCGACGGGGGTGAAATCCAGCTCATAGGCTTCGCCGTAGCCGCCCGCGTCGCTGCATTTCGTCTCAATCAGGCGGAAAAGCGCCATCGCCTTGTCGCGCGCAGGGGCGTAATCCGGGTCACTTTCGCCAATGGCGCGCATGTACGCCGCCAAGCCGTAAATCGCGAATGCCTGACAGTAGGTGTGCTTCGTCTTGTCCAGCGGCTCACCGTCCGCCGTCACCGACCAGTACACGCCGCCGCGCTCACTATCCTCAAAATGCGGCAGGAATGCGAACGCATGGCGCGCATAGCGCAGCAGGGACTTATCGCCCGTCACCCGCGCCGCCGTCGAGAACGTCCACAGAATGCGGCTGTTGAGGATGCAGCCCTTGTGTGCGTCACGCTCCACGGACAGGTCATGATTCACATAGCCGAACCAGCCGCCGCGCTCCCAGTCGGTCAGGTTCTCCCAGAAAGGCAGAATGGTCGTAAGCAGATGGTGCGAACAATCCTGACGAAACATGAAGCATTCCTCTCTTCCTGTTAGCTTAACAGTTAGGCATATGGGTATTATAACCCGGAAAAATGCCCTTGTCAAGCGGCAAAAGAAGAAAAAAGCTGATAAATATGGCGAAATTTTCACCGAAAGGAACAATGAAAGGAAACAACGTAAGGCTAACGTGTAAACTAATCAGCAGCCAGGAAAAAAAGCCGTGCAGGGGCTTGCTTTCACGGCGGAAATGTGGCACAATATAAGGTAGCATCGTATCAGAATTCGGTGCTGCTTTTCAGTTTGAAACTGGGAAAGAAATAGTGGAGGAAATCAATCAATGGCGGAAACACAGAAAATCGTCATTCTGAATTTCGGCGGACAGTACACGCAGCTGATTGCGCGGCGCGTGCGCGAATGCCATGTGTATTCCTGCGTCCTGCCCTATGACGCGAGCCTGGAGACGATTCGCGCGCAAAACCCCGTGGGCGTGATTCTCTCCGGCGGCCCGGCAAGCGTGCTGGAACAGGATGCCCCCCGCTGCGACGAGGGCGTGTATCAGCTGGGCGTGCCGGTGCTGGGCATCTGCTACGGAATGCAGCTGACGGCGTATTTGCTGGGCGGCACGGTGGAAAAGGCGGCACAGCGCGAATATGGCCGAATCACCGTGACGATGGATGATAAGACGAGCCTGCTCTCCGGCATGTCGGATGCTTCCTCCTGCTGGCTGAGCCATACCTATCAGGTGAAGAAGTGCCCGGCTGGTTTCCACCCGATTGCGCACAGCACGAACTGCCCCGTTGCGGCGATGGCGAACGACGACCGGCGCATCTACGGCGTGCAGTTCCATCCGGAAGTGACCCACTCCGACGAGGGACGCGCGGTCATCGAGAACTTCCTGAATATCTGCGGCTGCGTGGGCGACTGGTCGATGGAAACCTACGCGCAGACGGCGATTGCCAACATCCGTGAAATCGTGGGCGACAAGGGCACCGTGCTGCTGGGACTTTCCGGCGGCGTGGACTCCTCCGTCGCGGCGGCGCTGATTTATAAGGCCATCGGCGACCGCCTGACCTGCGTCTACGTTGACCACGGCTTCATGCGCAAGGGCGAAACCGAGCAGGTGGTGAATGTGTTCACGCACACTTTCCCCGTGCGTCTGGTTGCGTCCGACGCCAGCAAAATCTTCTATGAAGATTTGAAGGGCGTTTCCGACCCCGAAACGAAGCGCAAGATTATCGGCCGTGACTTCCTGAAAGTATTCAAGGCGGAATCCGAAAAGCTCGGCAAGCTGGACTACTTCGCGCAGGGCACGATTTACCCGGACGTTATCGAGAGTGGTCAGGCGACGGGCGCGGCGGTCATCAAGAGCCACCACAACGTCGGCGGTCTGCCCAAGGAACTCGGCTTCACACAGCTGATTGAGCCGCTGCGGATGCTGTTCAAGGACGAAGTGCGCGCGCTGGGCGAAACGCTGGGTCTCCCGCACGATCTTGTCTGGCGTCAGCCGTTCCCCGGCCCCGGTCTGGCGATTCGTGTCATCGGCGACCTGACCCCGGAAAAGGTGGAGATTGTCCGCGAGAGCGACGCGGTGCTGCGCGAGGAAATCGCCAAGGCCGGTCTGGACGCCGATATCCACCAGTATTTCACCGTCCTGACGGGCATCCGCTCCGTGGGCGTCATGGGCGACGAGCGGACGTACGACTACACCGTCGCCATCCGCGCGGTCACGACGGACGACTTCATGACCGCCGACTGGGCGCGCATCCCGTACGACGTCGTGCGCACGATTTCCGCAAGGATTGTCAATGAGGTGCCGCATGTGAACCGCGTCGTGCTGGACGTGACGACCAAGCCGCCGGCGAGTATTGAGTGGGAATAAATATTTAGTGTTTTCTGAATCCTGAAAAACGTTGGTAATACAGCGTTTTTCAGGATTTTTCTTTTTTAGCGGCTACAAATTGGCTACATTTGCAGCGATTTTTGTAGCCAGAGGCTCACGGCATAATGCCGTCAAGCTGTCTGGCTACCTCCACCTGCTTGTTGGGGTACAGGTGACTGTACGTGTCCATCGTTGTCTGTACCTTTTCATGTCCGAGCCGCTCCGCGATTAGCAGCGGAGAGAAGCCCATCTCCACCAGCAGGCTGGCGTGGCTGTGTCGAATGTCATGCACCCGGATGCGCTTTACCCCCGATGCCTTGCAGCCATACTCCATTTCGTGATACAGAAAGCTCTTGGTGTAGGGAAACAGCCGATCATCCTTTTGCAGCCCGTAGCAATGGGACATATACTCCTGTAAACAGGTGCAAAGACCGTCGGGAATGGGGATGGTGCGGTTGCTCTTGGGCGTTTTCGGAGTGGTGATAATATCCTCTTTGCCGAGGCGCTGATAGCTCTTGTTCACCGTCAGGGTCTTCTTCTCGAAGTCGATGTCCGACGGTGTGAGTGCCAGCAGCTCTCCCTCCCGAATCCCCGTGTAGTACATGGTCATGAATACCGTGTAGCTGGCGGGACGGTCTTTCATGCTCTCGATAAATGTCTGGAACTCGTCCTTTGTCCAGAACAGCATTTCATCGGCTTTCTTCTTGCCCATGCTCCCCGCCTTGTGGCAGGGATTTTCTTTCAGCCCATAGTATTTGACTGCGTAGTTGAAAATCGCCGTGAGCTGGTTGTTGATGCACTTGAGATAGGTCTGGGCGTAAGGCTTGCCGTTTTCATCCCGGTAGCTGGTCAGGGAGTTCTGCCATTGGCGCACGTGAGTGGGCTTGATCTCGTTCAGCGGAATTTTCTTGAAGAAAGGCGTTACCTTCAGGTCGATCAGCCATTTCTTGCTGGCAACGGTGGATGGCTTGAGGCGGTGCTCCATATCCTTGACATACAGAGAGATGAAGTCACCGAAGGTCATGCCGAGGCTGCCCGTGGATTGGCTGATAAAGTCACGTTCCCATTGCAGGGCTTCCTTCTTGGTGGCAAAGCCACGCTTCTTCTTGTGGATGGTCTTGCCTGTCCAGTCCGTCACGCGGATCTGGGACATCCAGCGACCGGTGTCGCCGTCTTTTGTTACTGACATTTTTACCTCCTTCCCTCAAGAATCAGGCTTTGATCAGGTTATTCACTCGTTACTCTCGCTTTTACCGTATTCCTTTTCCAGAAACTCCGTCCGCTTTGCGATTCGCTCATCGCGGTCAAGCTCCTCCGGCTCTGTGCATTTGACTGCGTTCGCGGCGTAATATGCCAAAGTCTGCTCCTTCCACCGCTTGTATGCCGCTTGCGTGGAGTTATAGGCGCGAAGCTCGCTGCGCTCGTCCTCCCACTGTTCAAGAAAGAGGCACATATCCGCATTGAACTCCGCCGTGCTCTTTCCATCAAAGGAAACCGAGCACTCCCATTGCTTGCTGCGGGGCGGCTTCTGCACATTGATCTTGAAGTCGATGCCCTCTACCGTTTCCAGCTTAAAGAGGAAGTCCATTACGTCGGCAAGCGTCCTGATCTGCGTCGTGCTGGATTCATACCCAAGAATATAGGTTGAGGTCGTGTCCAGCAGATCTGCGATCTGATTGACAACGGCAATTGACACTTCAATCTCTCCGGTTTCGTACTTCTGTACGGTGCGGAGAGATTTTTTCAGCATTTGTGCCAGCTCGGTCTGGTTCAGCCCTTTGCGTTTTCGGAGCTGCTTGATTCTCTGCCCAATGGCGGGATAATCGAAATTGTCCATGTCTGATTCACCTCGTCCATATCATACCACAGAATAAAGCGAATTGCAAGTACATATTTTTATTTTCTAAAGGCTTGACAGATGCATCTTGTGTGCGTATAATAAAATATGTACTCAGGGTGCGTATTTCGGAGAGACTGGGAAAAGGAGCGTGAACAAAAGATACGCAGACTGAGAAAAATCACATTGAAACAGGAGGTACTATGAGAGCACAGTTTATCACAGCGTCAGAGATGGCGGAGATCATGGGCATCAGCCGTAGCAAGGCATATCAGATTGTCCGGGAAATGAACAGAAAGCTGAAATCCCAGGGCTATCTGACCGTAGTCGGAAAATGCCCCGCCCAGTATTTCAAGCAGAAGTTCTACGGCTTCCAGATTCCCGGAGGTGAGCGCAATGACGGAAAATGAGAAAACGACCGCCCTCATTCCATCTGTTGGCGCAGATGGAGGGCAGCCGCCTCACAATTCAACTAAACAGAGGATACCACATGAAACCTGCGAAAGCAATCCTTCGGAGGAAAATATTGAGGAAATGCGTGAGAGAATCCGGCGCATGAACGACCCGCATTATCTTCATACGGTTTCCATGACAGAGCTGTATCAGACCGCCTACAAGAGCAGACCGCCCGTCATAGACGGTCTGCTCTACTCCGGGGCATATATCCTCGCAGGAGCGCCCAAAATCGGAAAATCATTTCTGGTAGCGCAGCTTGCCTACCATGTCAGCACAGGGCAAAGGCTGTGGGGCTATGAAGTCCATCAGGGTACGGTTCTATACCTTGCACTGGAGGATGATTTCCAGAGAATCCAGAGCCGGATGTTTATGATGTACGGCGTGGCGGATACCGCCAGCCTGCATTTTGCAACGGCAGCAAACAAAATCGGAAACGGTCTTGACGAGCAGCTTGAGAATTTCATAAAGGAACACCCCGACACGAAGCTGGTTATCATTGACACCATGCAGAAGATTCGGGAAGCCGGAGGCGAGGCTTACAGCTACGCCAGCGACTATGAGATCATCGGCAGGCTCAAGCGTTTTGCGGACAGACACAGCATTGCATCGTTACCGTCCATCACACAAGAAAGCAGCCAGCCGGGGACAGCTTTGAAACGATCTCCGGCACAACAGGACTTCTCGGTTGTGCAGACGGAGCACTCCTGATGCAGAAGAAGAAACGGACAGCATTGGAGGCCACGGTCGATGCGGTGGGGCGAGATCAACAGGATCAGATTCTATATCTGAAAAAAGATGCCGACACGCAGATATGGAGCCTTGAACGGACAGAGAACGAGCCGTATCAGGAGCCGCCCGACCCGGTATTGGATACGGTTTCCCAGCTTGTTTCCTCCGAAAGCAGAGAATGGACAGGCAGTCCGACCGAGCTTGCGGAAGCGGTGAATACAGGCATGGCGGCAAATGCCCTCACCAAATACCTGAACGTTAAATCCGGCAGGCTGCTGGACGAGTACCATGTGAGGTATGAGAACAGAGCAAAACACTCCGGGCGGCAGGTGAAGCTCACCTATATGGTAATCGACAATGTTGAGTACGAAGTAATCGAATGAGGACAGCGCGACGGCTGCGACGGTCGCGACGGTGGAAATGATGCCATCAAAGCAACCGTCGCAATCGTTGCGACCGTCGCGGATAGGAAAGGATAGGAAAATGAAAAGCGTACAAATCCCCTATGATCTGTTCATCGACCTCGCCATCTACCATCTGCGGGGCGAGGATGATTTTGAAGAAGAAATCCGGCAGGGCTTGGAGCAAAAGCTCGACGCCATGCTGAACCGGCAACTCTATTCCCGGTACAAAACCGCTCCCAACGAAGAAGAACGGGAGCAGGCGCGGCAGGAGTATCTTGAACGGCGTGGAGTGCCGCAGAGCTACCGATGGACTACTCCTCCTTGGGAACTGTGACAGGAGCGTGCCACGCTCCTGTTGCTGGCAGACAAGGTAAAGCATTGGCTGACACAGCCCCTCGCATCCCCGTCTCCATCGAAAAACCCGCAGATTTTGAGATGGATGGCGGAGAGGATTTTCAAAATTCTCTCTGCCTGTGGGCGGCAGCGTTGAAGCAAATTCGATTGCTGAAAGGCTGGCGGTCACGCCGTGGATTTTGCAAAGTGGGTACTACTTGCAAGCCACGGCAGAGGCTTCCGCAGAAGCCGCATTCCCCGTTCCCCCTCGGAGAGCCCACGATACTTTGCAGCCGCAGGATGAAAGTATCATAATGGGTTATTACACTTCCGCAGAAGTGCCTCCCCCGAAGCTAATCGTCCTGCACAATCTGAAATCAGGAGGTAAACTGCCTATGGCAAGAGGCGACGGTATTCACCGTACCAACGCAAGAAATATGAGGCTGACCGCTGCCAAAATCGGCAACGTGCAACAGCACAACGAACGGGAAAAGGAATCCTATGCCAATCAGGATATTGTACCGGAGAGGACACAACTCAACGTCCATTTCAAGAAACCGGCTGGAAGCTATGCCGAGATGTTTCAAAAGCTGAAAGAGGACGGCGTGATCTCCACCCGTGGACTGAAAGAGGACGCCTTTCTCTACGGCGAACTGGTCTTTGACGTAAACACCGCCTATTTTCATAATCACGGCGGTTATGACTTCGCAAAACAATTCTACACCGACGCATACAAATCCGCGATAGAAATTGTAGGCGGCGAGCAGTACATTCTCTCTGCGGTCATGCACGCCGACGAGCGCAACCGCGCCATGTCCGACGCGCTGGGGCAGGACGTGTACCACTATCACCTTCATGTTGTCTATATCCCCATCGTGGAAAAACAGATTCTATGGACGAAACGCTGCAAGGATAAATCGCTGGTGGGAACGGTCAAGGAAACGATACAGCAGGTCAGTATGAGCAAAAAGTGGGATTCCAAGCCCGCACTGGACGAGCATGGGAAGCCGCTGCTGAACGCAAACGGGAAAACTGTGCTCCGAAAATCCTATTCCGTTCTGCAAGATGATTTCTTCGCCGCCATGCGAAAGGCAGGGTATGACGATGTGGAGCGCGGCGAACGCGGCAGCTCGGAGGAACACCTGACCGTGACGCAGTTCAAAGTGCAGCAGGAGCAGGCGCGGTTGGAATCGATTGAGGATACGATTGACAGGAGGAAGCAGACGCTTGAAAAATACAACGAGAAGATCAGGGAGCAAAAGGGCGCGGCAGCTTCCTTCCACGAAATCGACAGCATTGGGAAAAAGACCATCTCCGGCAATATCTCCATGACGCCGCAGGACGCGCAGTTTCTCAAGAAACTTGCCAAGGAGGGAGTCGCTTCTCGCGGGCTGATCGGAGATTTGAAGAATAAAGTGGAAACGCTCAAGCGCGATGTCAGCGTATGGAAACGGAAATATGAAAAGCTGCAAGAGCAGACAAAGGACTTCATGGCGGCACTCAAACGAGCGCCCCGCAAGGTCAAGGAGTTCGAATCCGCTATGCTCCACGAGCCGAAATCCTTGGAGATGCAAGGGTTTCGGCTTTTTTAGTGCTGCTGTATACCCACACCATACCCACAAACGCTTTCTTTTCCGTACCCACGAAAAACCGCTATGCGCTCAATTCTGCGTTTCTTACAGCGTGCCGATGAATTTCTCCATCTTGGCTGCTGCGTTTTGCGACATATGGTTGCTGACGTGTCCGTAGGTGTCGAGCGTGAAGGCGACGGTTGCATGTCCGAGTGACAAGGAAAGCGTCTTGAAGTCAATTTCGCTTTGAATAGCGAGGGTGGCGTAGGTGTGGCGAATGTCGTGGAAGCGAACCTCCGGACGGTTGAGCCTGCTGACCAGTGCCTTGAAGTGGACATACAGTGTCTTGAAACGGATGAACATGCCGTTGTCACGAGTGAAAACCATGTCGTACACATTGTCCCATGATGAACCTGCGAGCAGACGCTGCCGGTTCTGCTTCTCTTTGGCTTGCCTCAATGCGTCCATCACGGATGGCGCGGGATGAATCGTGTGCTCTTTGTGGTTTTTCAGCGAAGTGAACATCATTTTGCCCTTGTCAGGCCCGGATGCAATGCGCACAAACTGACGGTACATACGGATAGTCCCCTTCGCAAAATCAATGCAATCCCACGTCAGACCAATCAGTTCGCTCTCCCGCAGACCTGTGAAGAAATCCACATAGTACATCAGATAGAACGGATCATCCTTGGCGATTGCCAGAAAGCGCCGTAGTTCTACATCGGAGAGTGTGTGCATCTCAGCCTTTTCCAGCATGGGCAGTTCGCAATCCTCGGATACGTTTTTGCGAACCATGTCCAAACTTTGTGCTTTGGCCAGCATCCCGTGAACCAGTCCGTGGATGTTGCGGATGCTCTTGGGCGACAAGCCGTTCTGCTGTGCTTTTGTATAGGTGCGCTGAATGTGCAGCGTTGTGAGGTCTTTCAGCTTGATGTGACCGATGTAGGGCACGACGTGCATACGGAAATCACTCTCGTAGTTGTCCATTGTCGAATGACGAATTTTCCCTTCCTTGAAGGTTTTGAGCCATTCCCAGCCCCATTCCTCCAAGGTCAAGTCGGTTCGCTCAATGCAGATGCCCTGCTCAACTTCCGTCATTCGGGCGGCTAACTTCGCTTTTGCCTCGGCCTTCGTCTGTCCGTACACAGCGCATTGCTTGCCGTTCAGACGATAACGACCTTCCCACAGACCATTCTTGCGCTGGCGAATGTTTGTTGTTTTTGACATATTTCCTCCTGCCTCAATCCGACTCAGAAGGAGTACAGGAGTACGCATCGTGTTGCAGTTGTCAAGGTACACACTGCTATTTTACGCCTCCTGTGCGGGAAATGCAAGATGAATTGAATGCTGTATTGATGTTTTTCGTGCTTCATGTATTGATTAGGTGGGGCATAGCTGCGGCAGAGAGTTCTGATTCAGCCATTCTTGAAGCATGGTGCGGTTGATGAGCAGCCGCCGACCAATCCGGAAAGACGGGAAATCCTTCTGGTCTGCCAATTGGTAGGCAGTGTTGCGGCTGATGTTGAGTTCTTCCGCAAGCTCCTTGACCGTCAAGGTCATCTTGCGATTGCTCTGATTGGGGTCGAGGGCGTGGTGGATGGTTTCGCCGAACAGCGTGAGATTCATTTTCATCATATATAATAGCTTCTTGGTGCGTGTATGTGAGAACAATTCGGACTTTGAAAGAGTGGAACATGAAACTGGAACCGGGGGCGGCAAAAGCTGAATACGCGATATGCCTCTCCAGCCCAATGTACTTCTTTTTATGATGACATTTGTTCCATTGTTCCATGTGACTGGAATGTGGAAAAGGACGAGAGTTTGCCGACGCTATACTTGGAACAAGACAGCGGAACCAAGATGCGTTAGAGTGGGAAATTGTCTGCTGGCTTCACAGCGGGAAAGTGATTTGCGCCTGTTTCGACACTGTTCCGGTTGATTTGTTCCGGGTCGCAGTCGCGCTCCCAGCCACGCTGCTTGCCATAGCGTGCGTAGCGTCTGCTGCCTTGATAGGAATGCCATCCTTTGAGTTCGCCGCTGGCGATGGCGTTGTTCACAACGTCGCAGATGTTTCGCGTTTCCCATGCTTGCGGCTTTGCAAGACTACTGCTATGCAGCGCTTCTGCAAAAATCAGGGTGGAACATACTTGTTTATAGGTTGTTTGTTCCATGAAGCCGAGCACTTGCCCAGCCAGTGTGTCCTCTGGCATGAAGGTGTTTTGCTCCTGCTTCAATTGCTTGGATGCTTCCTTAGAGAGTTGTAGCGAGTATTTGCCGGAACGATGACCATGATTTCCGCCCACAGTTGATTGAAATAGGCGCGTGATGTCTGTTGGTTAGCAAGGATGTGTACCTCTGCCTTGTCCGGGTCGATGCGGATTGGCAGGAAACGACGATTTCCGCTGCGGTCGTGGGGCAGGAAATCCAGCTTGCTGGAGGTGCCGGCAAAGACACACTGCCGCGGTCTATCCGCCGGGAACTTGTCATAAGGCACTTTGTAAGTATCCTTCTGGCGGCTGAGAAAAGATTTGATTTCTTCCACATTCTTGGCATTGACCGTGGCAATCATCTCGCTCATCTCGATAATCCAATGCCCCATCATGTGGCGATAGATGTTTTCATCGTCGAGCCTCCGCAAATCATCCGAAAACCACTCGTCATTCCCTGCAAGAAAACGGAAGAAGCTGGACTTGCCAGCGCCTTGTCCACCGGTGAGACAAAGCATCATATCGAACTTGCACCCCGGCTGAAAGATGCGAGTGACAGCACCCAGCATGAATAAGCGCAGCAACTCTTCATTCAGGTCGCTGATTTCAGCACCGAGAAAATGATGCAGCGCAAATCGAACACGGGGCGTTCTGTCCCAGTCAAGATGATTCAGGTACTCCCGCACAGGGTGATAACCGTTGCTGTTAGCCACCACGCGCAGGGCCGTGAGGATTTTCTTCTCGGACGTGATGCCGTAATGATTCTCAAAAAGCAGTTCGATGAAGGCTAAGTCATCGTCAGTGAAGCAGTTGCCCGCCCGATGCCACGGCATATCACCGACAATGACCATGCAGCCGGTGAACAGGTTTTTGCGGATAGCACCCATCAGCACGGGATCGTTTTCCAGAATCAAGACGCAATTTTCGACGGAACAAGTGATGCTGCCATCCTTGCTGTGTGCAAGACGTGCACGGAGAATAGCTCGTTGCTGAGAAAGCAATGCCTCATTTTCCGCGCTTTTTCCAGCGCGTGCGCCTGTGACTGCTGTAAAGTTACGTTGCAAGGTTACGAACCTCCTTTATGTTTGGATGATGAAGAAATACATCTCCACTATAACTGGTAAAAAGTTTGGCGTTTTTTACGCGATTCGTAAAAAATCAAGAAAAATTTTTGATAGGGCGGTTTGAAATCATTTCATCCTGAATCGTTAGGCGTTCGGTGGAAACATAGCGGCGGGTGTGAGCATTTCATTCTTGATAGCAACCTCCTTTCCGTTCATGCGAAGGGAAATTTATATACCCCTTCACTCTTGAACTGTAAAGAAAAGACCGTTTTGCGACACGATTTGAAGCGGATTGCAAATTTTTTTTCTGGAACTGCTGAAAACAAGAAATCTGGGGAGTGCTACAGCGCTAATTCATCACATTCCTAAGCTGAATATGACCGCATCAACAGGCATTCTAAATTTATCTATACGAAAACCCTACTTGCTAATTTTCTTCTCCGTGGTGGAAGAAGAAGTAGCAAGCAGGGTCATTTTGCTAAAAATGACAGTTTGCTTGTTGGGAACACATTTCCCAAACCCTATGAATGCAGCGCAGGCGCTGCGGTTATATCGTCATGAGAAGGGCAGCTGGTGTGAGAAAATCATACAGTCATCACATTGTCTGCCCACATTTCGCACTGACTCATGACAGTCTGAACAGCATCGTCCATCCCTTCCGGCGGGTATTTGTATTTCTTCAAAAGGCGCTTTACCAGCCGGCGCATTCCAGCTCGTGCGCTCTCTTTCTTTTGCCAGTCAATCGTCCGGTTCTTTCGGAGCATATCTGTCAGTTCCTTCGTAATCGCTATCAGTTCATCGTGTTGATAGAAGTCTTTGATTGCTTGAGGCTTCGTGAGTGCGTCATAAAAGGCAAGCTCGTCTGCTGTCAATCCGAGTTTTTCTCCTTCGGCAGCAGCGGCAGCAATGTCCTTCGCCAGCTTGAGCAACTCTTGAATAACTTCCTCATTTGTCAACATTCCGTTCAGGTAACGGTTCATTGCGCTCTGAATGATTTCGGAGAATCGCTCCGACTTGACAATGTTTGTTCGGCGGTAAACGGAGACTTGCTCTGCAATCAGCTTTTTCAGAAGCTCGACAGCAAGGTTTTTCTCCTTCATATTTGCTACTTCTTCAAGGAATTTGGGATCGAACAGTGAAAACGAGGTCTGAACATCAGAGAAAAGATTGATAACGCCTTCGCTCTTGATGCTATGCTTCAAAAGCTCGTTGATACGCTCATTTACTTCTGGCAGCGTAAACTTCTTTCCACTGCCGCCTGAAACCAAGCGTACGGTCATTGTTCTGACGGACTCGAAGAAAGCCGCTTCCATGCGGGTTGGATCATCTACTAAACTGCTGCATAGGGAAAGTGCCTGTTTGAGCAGCAGTGCTTCCTTGATAAATACATTCTGCGTCTTCTCATTGTCGGGCAGCTCGTATTCTGCAACACTCTTGCCGAGTATGAAGTTCACACCACCGCTGATGAGCTTTGCGCGGTCGAGGTCATTTCCAGTCATGAATTTCTCATAACTAAATCCGTGGAACAAATCTCTGCAAATAGAGAGCTTTTCAAGGAATTTCGGATATGCAGCCTTGCTTACATCTGTATCACCATAGTTTTTCTTATCTCTGGCAGTGTAGTCGTTCATGGCCTGTTTCAGTGCGGCCGCAATGCCAACGTAATCAACAACCAAACCGCCTTCTTTATCTTTGAAAACACGATTGACGCGGGCAATCGCCTGCATCAAGTTATGCCCAGCCATTGGTTTATAAACGTACATCGTAGCGAGGGAGGGAACATCAAAGCCTGTCAGCCACATATCTACGACGATAGCGATTTTCAGCGGAGAATTATTGTCTTTGAATTTCCGCGCCATGTCGTCCTTATGGGCTTTGTTCCCGATAATCTCGCGCCATTCTTCGGGGTCGTTGTTGCCCTGCGTCATGACTACTGCAATCTTTTCTGTCCACGCTGGGCGTAACGCAAGAATACGCTTATAAATCTTCATCGCGATAGGGCGCGAATAGGCAACAATCATCGCCTTGCCGGTCAGAATATTTTCGCGGTGGTTTTCGTAATGGTCAAGAATATCATTCACCAAGGAATCTATGGTTTGGTCAGCACCAAGGATTGCCTCCATCTGCCCAAGTTCCTTCTTGCTTTTTTCAATAACATACGGATCGGCGTTGTCAGCCATGATGTCGTACTCGTTGTCAATCAGATGCAGGGTGTCCTCGTCGAGTTTTAGGTGAATAACGCGGCTTTCGTAATAGACAGGTCTTGTTGCACCGTCTTCAACCGCCTGTGTCATGTCATAGATGTCGATGTAATCACCGAAGACTTCGCGTGTGCTGCGATCTTTTGTCGAAATTGGTGTTCCGGTGAAGCCAATGTAGGTCGCGTTGGGAAGCGTATCCCTTATGATGCGGGCAGTGCCAATAACGGTTTTTGCCTCGATTTCGCCGTTGTCCTTCTGCTTGACCACAACCTTTTCATTGAGACCGTATTGCCCACGATGCGCTTCGTCAGCCATCACGATGATATTCCGGCGTTCTGAAAGCGCTTCATGGCTTTCTTCAAACTTCTGCATGGTTGTGAAGATAATGCCGTTTGCTTGTCTGTTTGCAAGCAGTTCTTTCAGATTCTTGCGGCTTTCGGCGTGCTGCGGCGTTTGCCGGAGAAAATCTTTGCAGCGGGCGAATTGCCCGTAAAGCTGGTCATCCAGATCGTTGCGGTCGGTGATGACAACGATGGTAGGGCTTTCTAACGCCTCTTGCAGATAATGCGCATAGAAGACCATAGACAGTGATTTCCCGCTACCTTGCGTATGCCAGAAAACGCCGCCCTTGCCGTCTGTCAAGGTTGCGTGCTTTGTAGACTCAACCGCCTTTTTGACTGCAAAATACTGATGATACCCAGCGAGTATCTTGAAAGTATTCTGCCCATCCACATTAAAGCAGATGAAGTTCTTCACGATGTCAAGGAATCGCGCCTTTTCAAACAGTCCAACAAAGAACGTGTCAAACGAAGCGTGCTGCGTATTCTCATAGCTGCCATCTGTTGTTTTCCACTCCATAAAGCGGTCTTCGCCGGAGGTGATGGTGCCAGCCTTTGAGGTGGTCAAGTCGCTCATGACGCATACCGCATTATAGATGAACATGGAGGGAATCTCATACATGTAGTTCCGAAGCTGACGATATGCGGCGGAAGCGTCGGTTTCTTCACGGGACGGCGACTTTAACTCCACAATGACGAGCGGAAGGCCATTGACAAAGAGAAGAACATCCGGTCGCTTCTCGGAGTTCTCAATGAAAGTCCACTGATTTGCGACGGTAAACTCATTGCTGGAAGGATGCTTGAAATCAACAAGGTAGACGAGGGTAGAACGTTCTTCGCCCTTATCGAAGTATTTTACAGGGATGCCATTTTGGAGATAGTCCATAAAGACCATGTTTTTCTGCAAGAGCGTTCCGGTTTCAAAGTTCTTGAGTTTATAGATGGCCTCCGTCAGCGCGTCCATAGGCAAGGTGCGGTTGATCCGCTGCAAGGAAGGAAGCAGAACATCCTCGTAGAGCGGCGAGTGATAATCGCGCGCCACGTCCGGCCCGTAGACATAGGTATATCCCAGTTCCTCGTTGAGAAGCTGCAAAACCGCATTCTCGTAATTTGATTCGGTGAAATAGCCCGACATTTGTTCTCAGCTCCTTCTATGTAGTAAGATAAACGATAATTTAGCGGCTTAGAGCTGGATGTCAGAAACATCAATCTCGCCGGACATGAGTTTCGGCAATAGCGCGTCACGCACTTCGGCAAGTTTGGTATTCTCGTCTTCGTTTGCCCAGATTTGCTCAAAAAGTGGAGTGACAGTTTCCGTAAAAGAGTCCATTGTGTTTTTGTCAGGAATGATGATCTCAGTTTTGCGGAAATCAGGAACCGTTAATTGTTGCTGAGTTGTACCAGTTCCGGTTATGTGAAGCTGGCGTAAATATAAATACAGATATTTCGCGCTAAGCACCTTTGTGTCAGGAATCAGCGTTACCAAACGAACAATCGGAACATAGGGGGTATGTCTCAAGCATACATAACCAATCGTACCTCTGGCAGAAACCGTAACACTTTCAACTTTGATCTTCGGATCGTTGGTGTAACCGTACAAGCCGTAGTCATTTATACCATTCGAGTAAATGGGATATGGACACAAAGGTGTTTTAACCGGAGAAGATTCCTTCGGTTTATCGCCGCCAGCGCCCATTTCGGTAGCATCGCCAAGCGTGCTTATAGTCCAATTAGGCGGCATTGTCCCGTCAAACGGTGTGAGGTCTACGAACAATGCTTTGAAAAGTGTTGCTGCTTGCTGATGTAAATTATCGTTTATCTGCCTGTTCACCTCAATCTTTTCGTCGAGAGCGGACAGTAGTAAAACGGTTTTTTCCATTTCTGTTGTGTCGCGAATAGGAATCGGCATCTCCACAAGAGACTTTATATTTAAGGTGGGTTGTACTGTCGTATTGAGGTTCTGTTCGATGTATGATTGTCCGCATGGAGAATCAAAATAATACTTCACCCACTTTGACATAAGCTCATCCTCAATGTCTATAAGTGCTGTTGCCCTTACCAAATTACATCCTGCAAATGATTTTGGCACAATTGCTGTCTTTCCAATAGTTCCAACAACGCTTACAATCAATTCTCCACCATGCAAGCGAGTGCGAGAGTATTTAGCTTCATTCTCACGGGCGGTCGTATCTAATTCTGAAGGAGATTTCAATCCTGAGATCAAATTGTTGACTTTGATTACAGGAACCCCATCTGGGACACTTTGACCTGGTTGCACAATCCCATATCCAATTTTCCGATTGACCATGCTCCCCAAAGGATTGTATTCCATTTTTACCCATCCTATCCGATATATTTTCTATGTGCCAGCTTCACATTCTGTTGCTTCACCATCGCATAGTGCATGGTGGTGTCGATTTTCTGATGTCCTAAGAGCTGCTGGACTTGCTCTATGGGCATTCCCTTATCTATGGCAGTAGTAGCCAGCGTGCGTCTGAACTTGTGTGGGTGAACTTTCGGGATATTCAGACGCTTTCCCAACTCCCGAAGGCGTGTTTCTACGCCGCCAATCATCAGTCGATCAAAGGGGGCTTTCAGGGAAACGAATAATGCCGGATTTCCATCCGTTCTGCCTTCAAGATAATTTTGAAGGTGAATCTTCGTCCTTGCATCGAAGTAGACCAATCGTTCCTTGTTGCCCTTGCCGATAACCACACATTCACGCTCGTTGAAGTTGATGTCCTCGCGGTTTAGTGTGACCAGCTCGCCAACGCGCATTCCAGAGGAAGCAAGAAGATCAATCATTGCTAAGTCGCGTGCCGTTTGGCAGTTGTCGCGCATCAGCTCCAACGCTTCATCAGTGTAGGTGTCCTTGACCAGTTTTGCGGTTTTCACCTTGTGAATCCGCCGTACTGGACTTTTCACAATGAAATCCTCATCCTCAAGCCAAGAGAAGAAACTGGATAGAATCCGCCGGATGTTATCTATGGTTACTTTGCTTGACCTGCGCTGAACTTGGTAGTTAGTTAGATAGCGACGTAAATCATCCGTTGTGATTTGCCGCACAGCTTTTCCAACTCCGGTAATCAGCGTTGCAATTGTCTTCTGGTAGTAGCGCAGGGTTTTCTCCGAACAGCCTTCAATCCGTTTTGCCGTGATGAATGCTTCGACTGCATCCGGTTCTTCTACTGGAATGGAGCTGCTATCATAGGTGATTGTTGCCCCTTCCAAGGTTTCAGCTACTGCATCTCGAAGGTGCAAGAGCTGTTCGTTGTTGAGATACGGCAGCATTTTTCGCTGTATCTCTGCGATGAGTTGTTCTCTCATAGTCGTGTCTCCTTTCGAGGAAAGAGAACGACATTCAGTGGCATTCCCTCTGGTGAAGCTCTCGCCACTGGTGAGAGTTATTAGAGTGGTAAACGATAATTTA
>CDZR01029985.1_pt1 | contig 17466 bp, 20 predicted proteins | sample 554781 | NCBI WGS metagenome assembly CDZR01 (sample SAMEA3182065, study PRJEB8094) | gut metagenome | biome: human; feature: gut; material: Stool; isolation source: human stools | place: Canada | collected 2013-01-28
AGAAATCACAGCAGTGAGTTCGGGCTGAGTTTGCAGGCAGACGGGAGTATGCCGATGAGCGCAGCGAAGCAAACGAAGCAGGCGCAGACGCAGTCAAGCCAGCCCCGCCCGGGTTCTGAATCATCCCCTCCATATGGAGGGTTTTTTTAATGGCCTGCTCGACGGGAAAGAAATCACAGCAGTGAGTTCGGGCTGAGTTTGCAGGCAGACGGGAGTATGCCGATGAGCGCAGCGAAGCAAACGAAGCAGGCGCAGACGCAGTCAAGCCAGCCCCGCCCGGGTTCTGAATCATCCCCTCCATATGGAGGGTTTTTTTAATGGCCTGCTCGACGGGAAAGAAATCACAGCAGTGAGTTCGGGCTGAGTTTGCAGGCAGACGGGAGTATGCCGGTGAGCGCAGCGAAGCAAACGAAGCAGGCGCAGACGCAGTCAAGCCAGCCCCGCGGGTTCTGAATCATTCCCTCCATATGGAGGGTTTTTTTATGGTCTGTTTGGGGCCGAACCTGATTATTTTATTTGAAAGATTCTGAATATCCGGTTTTCGTGAAGGAGCTTGAAATTTTCGGGAACGTCTGTCCCGTAGAACTTGTTTTCGACATAAATGTCGCCCGGCTGCGGCCGTTCCTGATATTTGAGCGGAAATTTCAGAATGTTGTTCTGTCTGTCGGCGGCGCTGTTTGTTTTGAATACGAAGTTTCGCTCGGGAAAATAGAATTTATACGCCGAACGATAGCAGTCGATGATATAACTCTCATATTTGCCGTTCAGGCTGTCTTTCACAAAAACAGACAGCGGTTTTTGGTCTGCGGTCAGCCGGGAGAGGAAACGGGCTGTGTCATGGTAGGTGTCGCCGTTTTGTTTCCGGTAAAGTGAAATGTTCTGAACGGCGGATATTGCCAAAAAGGCGAAACCGAACAATGTCAGCACAGATTTTTTTTCAGCTGCGTAAAAGAAGACGAAAAGGCTGAAAAGCCCGGATACAATGGCATAGTAAGATGCAGTGTTTTCATTGTGAATACCGAGTTTCCAGACCACGAAAAACAGAAGAACCAACGAACCGCCCAGCAGTCCCAAAAGAAGGGGCGTCGCCTTTTGGGAAGAAACCAATGCCGTCAGAGCCGAAAAACAGACGAAAATTTCCAGATAGTATTTTTTCCATGCTTCGTCGCTGATATGGGCAGAAACATACTGATTGCTCTCGATTCCCAAACCAAACAGCAAATAAATAAAGGCAAAAACAGCCATTGACTGAAACATTATGAATTCCAGCGGCAATTCCTTGGCGGTTTTAAACGGATGCAGAAACGAAGCTGGTTTGACAGTGCCTCTGAACACCAGATACAGGACGTCGACGGCAAGCAGTCCGGCGTAAAACAAAATAACGGTTTCTTTGGTATAAATGGCCAGATTCATCAGTATGCAAAACAAAATCAGAAGCGAAGTTCTGGGAGCGGCCAGATATTTTTTCAACATCAGCAGGCTTGCACAGATGAAAATAAGCATCAGCCGTTCCGGAAAAATCGGATTGTTGATCCAGACCAGCGCCGGATAAAATGCTGCCAGCGCCAGGGCATACAAGCGCCGCGAAACGGGGATAAAATCAAACAGACGGTAAAACAGATACAAAAGCAGAGCGGTCTCGCCCAGAACCATGCCGCTGACAATATACATATTGTGGCTGACGGCATAAAACAAGTTCAATTCTACATTGCCGAAAGGCGAAAACCGGATATCGGAAATGCCGGTGCCTTTGCCTTCCGCGAAGTTGACCGTGGTGCCGATGCTCATCAGATCAAAATTTGCAAACAGACTCATTTCCTGACTGTAAGTAATTGCACACAGGATTATAAAGGCCAGAAAAGCCCAGACAGCGGACATTTTGTCGCTTCTTGAATTAAACAGATAAATCCGGTCGGGAAAGGAAAACGCTGCCGGACGGGCACGAAGCCATATAAAAGGAAACAGAATCAGCCCCATAATAACCAGAAAAACATATCCCCAGTAACCGTCGCGAAAATAAAAACTGAAGTTGCGCAAAAGCGTTGACAATATGTTCGGTTCAAACAGCGGGGGCGTATACATGGCATTCTCCTTTTGCTCATGCTACCGTCCAAACCCTAAATAATATTAAACAAAAATCAGAAAATTTTAAAAATAAGAAAACCCTTTCTGAGCAAGGGTTTCAGTAATGGCGGAGAGAGGGGGATTCGAACCCCCGGTACGCTGTTGGCGTACACACGCTTTCCAAGCGTGCACCTTAAGCCACTCGGACATCTCTCCAAAAATTGGTATTTTCCTTTTAATCTATTATCAGAAATTTGCAAGAGTTATTTTTATTTTCGCCGCAAAATTTTTATTCGGGTTAATTTTCTTGACTATTTGACCGCCTTCCGTTAATCCTGACAACAGAACGTATAACACGATGTGTCTTATACGTTTCAGCGCCTGATAAGGTGCGGGCTGTCAGAAGCCTCATGCTCACACGGTGCATATGTATATTTATTGCATCGATAAATATCGTGCATATATCACATATGCACCGTTTTTCCATATTCCCTGGACAATTCGGCCGGGGAGCTTTAAGCGTATGTCCAAGACCGTTTTTTTTGGGTTTAAAGGCTTAAAGAGTCATGTTGTGAGCGTGATTTCTGAACTCCCCGGCCACCTTATTGAGGTGGTCTTTGTTTTATGTCTCAGGGGAGTTTATTATGACTGACCAGCCTTTAGTATCTATTGTCGTTCCGGTTTACAATACCGAAAAATATCTTTCCGACTGTTTGGAAAGCCTGTTGGCACAAACTGAAAAAAACATTGAAATTCTGGCCGTCGACGACGGTTCGTCCGTCAGACGGCAGTCCGGCCGTCTTGCGTCGGTATGCCGCCAATTGTCCGCAGATACGGATTTTTACGCAAAAAAACGCCGGCCCCGGCGCCACGCGTAATACGGCATTGAAAAATGCCCGTGGCAAATATGTCATGTTTTGCGATTCCGACGATATGTTTAAGCCCTCAATGTGCCGCGAAATGGCTCAGATAATGGAAAACGAAAACGTCGATTTTGCTTTTTGCGATACCGAAGAATATAAAAAGAAAGTTCAGACCTCTCATATTCGCAAAGCGGGAATGATTGATATTTCGCCAAATAGTTTTCCCGAAATTGCCGTAGGTATCCCTTGTTTTATTTTTCGCAACGACATTCTCAAAAAGTATGGCATTGATTTTCCTTCAACCTTCTATGGAGAAGACTTTGCCTTTGCCGTGAAATATATTTTTATTTCCCGCTGTTTCTACGCTTTGGATAAAAAGCTTTATGTTCTTCGTTCGCGAAACGATTCGCTTATGCGCAGTCTGGTTGTCGGCGGAGATAATCCGCGCATGCTCGGTAATATGGACGCTCTGGCGGACATGTATTATTTTCTTGTCGACTGCGGGCTGGCCAACATATGCCTCGGCAGTTATTTGCGGATTGTCGAAAGGCTGACGGTCGGCAGTTTTGCCTATATGTCGGAAAGTGACAAAAGAAAGGCTTTTGTCCGGTTGCGAAAAATTTTAGCTCCGTTTCGGGAAAAGCTGGAAGATTTCCGCTTGCTTGCTCTGGCCGCCGACGGAAAGGAAAAAGCGTTTTTCCGCCGTCTGGGCTCTTACAACATGAGCGGAACCGTCAAAATAAAATTTTTCGGTCTGACCTGGTTTAAGGTAAAAAACAAAGCCGGCTGGCAGATTTATTACGTTGCCGGCATTCCGCTGCTCAAATTCGTACATGACGGTAAAGGCTGTCATCGCTATGTTCTGGGGATAAGGATATCTTAGGCCGGATTTTGTTTCCGGTGGCTTCCGTATCCGGAACCGATTTTGCGCCCGATGGCTTCAATTCGGGCACCGATGCTGGTTTTGGAATGCAACGGCGTTTCGTTTAACCCGGCTTTGCCCGGATAAAGCTGATATAACTGCCGGTACTCGCCTTCGGTAACGTTTGGCATGATTACATTGGCGCCGCATTGCAGGGCGATAATTCGTCCGTCCGGGTGCAGGGTTTCCATAGCGGTGGTTGCCGGGATATTGATGTCCGGCAGCAACAGCCGCATGATGGCCATGGTTCGCAAAGACAACCGAAACGCGCGCCCGTCTTCGTCTTTAAGCGGCGTATCCGGATGCGGAATAAACGGGCCGATTCCCGCCATGTCGATATTAAGCTCCTTAAGAAACAGCAGATCGTCGGCTATCGATTCCAAAGTCTGTCCGGGCAATCCGACCATAATTCCCGAACCGACCTCATAGCCGAGTTTGCCGAGGTTGAGCAGACATTGTTTTCTTTCTTCCCAGCTCATGCCCGGATCCAAACGATGATAAAGGTCTTTGTCGGTAGTTTCAATGCGGATAAGATAACGGTCGGCGCCGGCTTCCCTGTATGCGGCATATTCCGCAAAGGTTTTTTCGCCGATGCTCAGCGTGACGGCAACGTCAAGTTTTTTGATTTCGGTCAATATCGGCTTGAGCCTTTCCGGCGTAAACCACAGATCCTCGCCCGACTGCATGACGATAGTCTTAAACCCGTATTCGCGAACGGCGCGGGTGGCCAGCGCAACAATCTCTTCCGGACTCATCCGGTAACGTTTCAGATTGCGGTTGTCTCGACGCAGCCCGCAGTAGAGGCAGTTGTTTTTGCAGATATTTGAAAATTCGATAAGTCCGCGCAGATGGACTTCGTCGCCGACGAATTCCTTGCGCACGGCGTCTGCGGCGGCAAACAGCTCTTTTTCATGCCGGTCTTCGCCGAGCAGTGCGATAATTTGGTTTTTGTTTAATTGATGTTTTTTTGCGGCTTCTGCCAAAAAGTCGGTTTCAGACATAATTCAGTCTCAGTTTCAGTTTTTTTACGCTTCGGAAACGGTCGCGACCGTTTCGGATTGTTCCGCGCGATTCTTCTCGTAAATAAACGCCCAGACGGCCGCGGCAAAAATCAGGACCAGAAGAATACTTGAAATATATTTTTTCATTGCCTTCTCCTTATCACAGCACCCACAAGGCTATCTAATCAGTTTGCCGTTTGTTTGTCAATGTTGAGAGTGCCGGTTTAAAAATTAATTTTGATGACTATCTTTGTCTTAAACGCTTGTTACAATTCTGTTTATCATCATATAAAAATTATCATTATGGCTTTAACCGTATTTTTGGCTTTTGTTGTGGGAGCGCTGTGTCTGGAAAGATTGTTCTATTATATTTCCAACCGTGCATATCTCTTGCAGAGCCGCAAATTGTGCGCCGACGTCTTTCATCGCCACTGTCAGTGGTATGTCATCGGCGTTATGCTCTCGGCTGTCTGGCTGGTTTTGAATTTGGCTTTGCCCGCCGGACATTTCTGAACCGTCGGCGGTACATAAAAAAACGGCACTCCGCAGCAACCGGACTGCCGTTTTTTTGTATTTTGCCGCAATTACAGCTTGTTCAGCCAGTCAGTAATTTTGTTGTCGACGGCATCGTCATATTTTTTCGACAGATTGTTGAATGACGCGCCCGGCAAAATCTTTGCATTTTTGGCCTTGGCCGCAAAATCGTCAAAATAGCTGCCGAAATTGCTGCCCTGCGTGGAAAAGGGAACAACTTTCCGGCCTTTGAAGTCGTAAGTTTTCAAAAATTCCAGAACCGGTGTCGCGGCCGTATACCACCAAATCGGCGCACCGACAAAAATCATGTCATAAGCTGACGCGTCAGGCAGGTTTTCCTCTATTTTCGGATAGTTGCCTGATTTCAGCTGCCTGCGGGCGTCAAGCGAAAACAAAATGCCCGGTTTCAGCGGTTCCTTGGGCTTGATTTCATAAACGTCGGCATCGGTCAGCAGGGCGATTCTGTCGGCAATGTCCTTGGTATGTCCGCTCAACGAATAGTAAATGACCAGCGTTTTGCCCAAAGTGTTGTGATAACCGATTTTCGGTCCGGCGAACTGCGCCATTTCTGCCTTGTTTCTGGCTGAAACCCGATAAAGATGGATTCCGCCGGCAATCAGCGCCAAAACCGCAATCGCCAGCAAAATATAAAGAATGTATTTAAGCATGGTTCCTCCCTCTCTGATTAACCGATAAAGGCGATTCAATCACAAAACTCCTAAAAAGGATTTAACAAAATATCTGAAGATTTCAATATTAACGGACAAAACCCGCCGGTCGGGCGGGTTTATGTGGCGTCCCCGAGAGAAATGCTAAGAAAGAACAACCGCTGCTCCGGTTGTTCTTTTCTGTAAATTCTTGGAACATCTTGTTGAGAACGGCTGCGCACAGCCGGAACGAAACTAGATGCCCAAGTGATAGTCCTCTCCGGACGAACAAAACCCGCCGGTCAGGCGGGTTTATGTGGCGTCCCCGAGAGGACTCGAACCTCCTGCCCACAGTTTAGGAAACTGTTGCTCTATCCTGATGAGCTACGGGGACACGCCGCAATTTTTATAGCCGTTTTTGCCGGTTAATGCAACAGTTATTTTCCGGCCAGCTTATCAAGAAACTTTTTTTGTATCTCGGCGATTTTTTCAACGCTGTCGACAATGACGTATTCATTGGCGGCATGCATGCCTTCGCCGGTTCCCGAATGCATAATGACAATCGAACCGCGCTCGGCGAAAGCTCTGGAATCCGTGGCGCCGCCTATTTGTTCAAACTCGATTTCCCGGCCGAGTATATGCTCGGCAAAACGTTTATAATCCTGAATGTAGGGATTGTTTTCATCCATGACGACCGGCACGCTGGACGAAACGATTTTATAGGTTACGCCGTTGACCATACAGTTGTCGAGGTTCTTTTTCAGATTGTCGACGCTGGAGGTCTCAATCAGGCGGAAGTCCAGCAGAGCCTCGGCGTAATTGGAAATGACGTTTGAAACCTGCCCGCCGCATATTTTGGCGATGTGTACCGTGTCAATCCAGGTATTTTCGGGCATTGGTTCATTTTTGGAAAAGTACGGATAAATTTTGCGGATGTTGTTCAAAACCGTCAGCAGATTTTCGTTGGCATCGATTCCTTCCCAGGGGGTTGAGCCGTGCGCTTCCTTACCGACCGATTCGATTTTGACAAAGACCGGATTTTTGCACTTGCTGACGATTTTCAGAATGTCGCCGCCGACGTCGTTGTCCAGTACGATTTTTGCCTTCATGTCCGGATGTGCTTCCATAAAGGCTTCCGTTCCTTTGCTGCCTTTTTCTTCGTCGGAGGAAAGAATAACGCCGAACTTGAGTTTCAGGTTGTTTTGCAGAACATGAAACATTGAGCTTAATGCGACAGCGGCAAAAGACTTCATGTCCAGCGTGCCGCGCCCGAACATTTTTCCGTCTTTGATATATGGTTCAAACATTTTGTCTTCGGCCGGAACTACGTCCAAATGGCCGAGGATCAATACGTCAAAGTCTTCGGTTTCGCTGTTGCTTAAAAACAGTACCGGGGCAATGCCGGGTTTTTCAAAAATTCGGACCAACGCGCCGCTGCTGTCGAAAAGGTCGGCAATATAAGCAAAACATTTGCGAATTTCTTCAAGGTTTCCGGTTTCGGTGCGGAAACGGATAAGGTCCTGTGCGGTTCTGATGACATCCATCGGAATTCTCCTGTCTTAACTGAATTATTTTTACGTTTTGTTTAATATATTTAGTTATCATTACCTCAAATAAAATAAGAAAAGATTAATTAAAAGGAAAGAAAATGAAAGCGGTTTTTGCTGTTTTATTGGGACTGATGATATCTGCGGCGCCTGCGTTTGCGCAGGAAACGGCGGATGAAAGCGAGAGCGGTCTGTCCGTTCCCCGCATGGTGTCGCTGCGATCCAACCTGATTAACGCCCGTTCGGGTCCCGGCGCGCGTTATCCGATAGAGTGGGTTTATATGCAGAAAGGCGCGCCGGTGGAAATTATCGCCGAGTTTGAACTTTGGCGCAAAATCAAAGACTGGCAGGGTTCGGAATCCTGGGTGCACAAATCCATGCTTTCCGGCCGTCGTACGGTTAAAGTGACAACGCCCGGCGAAAACAATGTTTACGACAAACCCGATTATCAGGCCGGCGTTATTGCCCGGGTTGAGGACGAAGTTGTCGGTGATGTAAAGAAATGTTCCGCCGAGAGCGGCTTCTGCCTGATTAGGTTTGCATCTATCGAAGGCTGGATTCCCAAAAGCAGTCTCTTCGGAATTTATAAGAACGAAAACATCGACTGATTTATATCTGCCGTCAAAGTCCCCGGTTGTGTCCGGGGATTTTTTTTCGCTCCGGCGAGGCTTGACAAAATTTCCGAAAAACAATAAGCTGTTCTCGGAAAACTTTATTAAATTATATATATTTTAAAACTTATTTTTATGAAGAATTTAAGAAAATCCGAAATTGTGGATTATATTCAGGAAAGATATAATCCCGAGACAATGCCGGAAATTTATTTCAAGGAATTGTCGGTTCTGAAAGATTTCAGTTTACGGGGCCTTAAACTTGCTGCCGACGAGCGCCGCAAATTCGGCTGTTACGTTTGTCCGAAGGACAAGGCCAAGCTGGTTGTGTTCATTCCCGGAAAGAGCACCCACTATCCGGTGCCTGCCGAAGTGTTTTTCAAATTTTCCGATCCTTATGAAATCGGCGACATCCTGCGCAGCAAAAAACGCTCGCGAAATGCCGTGATTTTTACCGTCGGAAAATACGATTACCGCTATGTGCCGGGAATATGCGCTTTTGTCCGCGTCGATTTTTTCAATAAGGACTTTGTTTTGGACAAGGCCGTAAAAAAATATCGTATCGGGCGTGAAAATCTGGTTTGTGTGGCGCGCATTTTCGGCAGCGGCGACAACTACAGCGTCTTTTGGGATATTCGTCGCAAGGGGCGTAATCAGGTTTCGCATTTTTTCAAAATCTTTACCGGGCAGTTTCAGGAACATACCTATCCGCAGCCGGATACCCAGATTACCATCGGAGCCAATTCCAAAACCGTCGTCTGGAAAGGGATAATGTTCAAAATGACCAAAGGCAGGCTTACCGTCAGCTGACGTGGTCTTACGTAAAAGAAAAGGGTTCTGATTTTCAGAACCCTTTTTTTGTTATTCGCCGTTTTTGATTTTTTCAATCAGTTCCTTTACCGTCGGAATTCCGTTGCGATACAGCGGATCGGTCGCAAACCGGTAAACCTGATGCCCGGCAAACAGCAGATTGTCCTTAATGCTGCCGTTGTGCCCGACTTCGTACAAGGTTTTGTGAATGCAGTAAGAACGCGGATCCGGAAGCTTTCCGGTCGTGCCGTTGGCACGCGACCAGGTTGAAAACTGGCATTGCGACAGACAGCCGACGCATTCGGCGCGATCCTGCTTCATCTGTTTCCATTCGGCCGGCGTCAGAAAGACCACCGTGCTGTCCGGCGTTTCCTGAATTTCGGTATGGCCGGCGGAAAGCTGCTGCTCTGCTTTGGCGGCGTCTTCGGGTTTGATGTAGACGGTTTTGTTCTCCCGAATGCTCAAAGGATGGGAAAACTCGGATGTCTGCTCTTTGGAAAAAGCAATCTCACCCTGTTTGCGCAGAATCAGCTTTTCAAGGAACGTATTCTTGATAGCTGAGGAGAAAAAGCCGGTTGGGCTGAATTTCTGTAAAATGACGTCACCTTTTTTTACCTGAAGCATGACTTTTTTCCACGCTTCCGAAATCGGGCTCTCTTTGGTAATCATCGGACGTGTGCCAAACTGGAACGCAATTTTGCCGATGTCGGGATTGTCGATGTAATCCTGCCAGTCTTTCAACGACCAGATGCCTCCGGCCAAAATAATCGGGATATTGTCAAGACCGAGCGTGCGCAGCAGACGGCGCAGTTCGACCAGACGTTCATAAGGCGCCTGCGGCTTGGCCGGGTCTTCGGCATTGGAAAGGCCGTTGTGTCCGCCGGCCAGCCACGGGTCTTCGTAGACGACGCCGCCCAAAAATTCCCTGAAATTCGAATAAGCGCGCTTCCACAAAACCTGAAAAGCGCGTGCGGAAGAAACAATCGGGTAATAATAGACGCCGAAACGCGAAGCCAGCTCGCCCAGATGGTAAGGCAGGCCGGCACCGCAGGTAACGCCGTGAATCAGGCCTTTGGCCTTTTCCAGGACGCCGCTCAGAATTCTTTCGGAATCAGCCATTTCCCACAGCATGTTCATGTGAATGCGGCCGTTTCCGTTGGAAACCTCATGAGCGACCTGTGCCTGGGCGATACCGCCCTTGATGGCGTATTCAATCATTTCTTCATGGCGTTCTGCCCGGTTCTTTTTCGAAAAAGTCTCAATAATGACATTGCCTTTGCTGTCATAAAAATCCGGACTGACGCCGGAGAAAGTCCCCACGCAGTTTTCTCTGGCCCAAGAGCCGGAGCTGCGTCCGTCACTGCCGTTAATCCCTTTTCCACCCTCGATTAAAGGCAGTACTTCCTTACCTGAAATCATGATTGGATTTAATTGTTTCAATGTCTTATTCCTTATAAAATTTTTTAATCAGGCTTTATATAGCATATTTTTTTTGATTTTTACAGCAAAAAAAACAAAATGTTACAGTTTTGTTACACTTGCCGCGTTCAGCGGGACAGTTCCAGTAGCCCCTGCGGAATGTGGTCGATGGTAACCAGCGCGATAATCATGCAGATGAGTGCGTAAACCTGCAGCATTTGGGTCAGTGCTTTGTTCTGAAACAGGGGCATTCTGTCGCGGTATTTGTGCAGCGCTTTGTTGATGCCGAGCATGACGAAGGTTGTCAAAATGGCCTGGATGCCCAGACCTGCTTCCCGGACCGTTTCTTCAATCCCCGAAAGGATTTTGAACAGAAACGTAAAAAACAGCATATAAACGGTAATAACGGCATAGGAAATATGCTGCATGCGGATGTCTTCAATCTTTTTTTCTTCTTTGTTGCGGCGCAGATTTTCCACCGACAGTGAGGAAATTTCCATGCCGCGCACCATCTGCGGGGTTTCCCGCTGTTTTTTGACGTCGAGCAGTGTTTCCTTAAAGCGTTCTTCAGCCACGCACAGTCCGCAGCCCTTGGCCGTAAAATAGGCGTGGTTGGTGTCCTTCCGGCAGGTTTTGAGATTGTGCATCAGATAATGCAAATGTTCCTGCCATTCTCTGGCCGACGGCCGAATTCCCCCTTTGACAAAGGCGCGTTCGAAAAGTTCCAGCGTTTTCTTGTCAAAATATTCGTGAATAGAATAGGGATGCGGCGCCTGATAGGTGTCGGGCCACAGGCCGTAGGCATAATGATATTGCTCGATGCGGTTCTGAATCGTCAGCATCTCTCCTTCTGTCTTTCGCGGTACGCCCGAGAACGGATGAATGCCGTTGTTCAGCAGTTTGAAAACCATGACCGCCAGCGCGAATTTGTCCTGTTCTTCGCCCATTTCTTCGCAGGAAAGGTCCATTCCTTCGGGATAGATGTATTCTTCGCTGACAAATTCTGCCGGATAGCGTCCCAGTTCCCCTTTGATGGAAAAACCGTCGCAGTCGACCATTGCCACCATCATGGTATCTTTGTAAACCGAAACGTTAGACGGTTTGAGGTCGACGATGTAGTGTCCGCAGGTATGCAGCGCCGCCACCATTGACGCGATGTTGTAGGCGGCGAAAACCCTGTAGGCGTATTTTTCGGAAAGATGCAGTTTCTTTCGGATGGCCTTTTGCATCAGGTGGTCGAGCGAAACCGCTTCGCTCATGTTAATCAGCGGCATCAGATAACCGACGCAGAAACCGTTTTCGTCTTCAAGAATGGCGTCGGGCCATGCAATCTGCACATATTCGGTTCCGTCTTTGACCGCCGGCGGAAAGTTCGGGCGGTTCAACAGCATGGCTTCGAGTTTTTTGCGATTGGTCGAACTTTTGCTCTTTTTATGGAAAATTTTTGCCACGCTGTTCGGATTAGCCAGATTCATGTAGATTTTTCCGGCGGCGCCGCCTTTGTTAATCAGCTCGCCGAGCCGAACTTTTTCGAAATGCCCGTCAGCATAAATGGCGTTGTAAATAACCGGCTGTTCTTCTTGCTTTTCCATTAAAGTTTGGCCCAGAAAAGAGTTTTGTCGTCATTGTTCAGCCGTTTGGCGTCCGGCGTATTGAGCGTGTTGTTCAAGGCGCGGATGGCTCTGGCCTTCTGCGTTTCGTTGCTGAGATATTCGTGAATGGGGTAGATAAATCTCTTTTCGATACGGCGAAAATCTTTCGAAAAGGCAAAACCGGTCACGCCGTCGCTCATCAGAAAAATGGCGTCGGCGTTTTCAAAGGCCGTAAACCGCAGATTTTCGCGCCAGTCGTCCATGGTGTAAAAATAGGTTTCGCAGGCAAACAGACCGTTTTCGGGACGCGAGGCGACGAAGTTTTCCGGATTGTGTTCGTCCAACGCCAGCGCCGCACCGTCGCCGATATGGAAAAACAGGCCCTGCCGTCCGTAGCAGACGGTGCCGACCAGCGTTGCCGCAAAATCGTTGATGCCTTCCTCGCTTTTGGTCTTGTTGTAACGGTGGCGCAGCAATTTTCCTCGCGAAACCTCAATCGCCTTGACGATTGTCCGCCGAATGTCCGAAAATTCCGCGTTTGCCAGCAAGTCTCCGACGGTTTCGCAGATAATCCGCGCGCCGATTTTGCCGTATTTGGCCGAACCGGCGCCGTCCGAAACCACGGCGACGAAATTTTTGCCCCGGTCTGTATAGCGGCAGTAATCCTGGCACGGCATGTTGCGAGCCTCGTGCAGAGGGCCGGTAATGCTCGTTGCCAGTGCGCGTATCTTGCCGTTTTTAGTTTTCATTCCAGTCACCGGTGTCTTCCAGTTGGTCGGGAATATTCGGGGCGGCTTTGGATATGCAGGAAACGCTGCGGCTCAGCCACAGGAAAAATTCGGTAAATTTAAGCCCGGTCAAACGCTTGGGCGACATCAGCGAAAATTTTGCCAGCTTTTCCAGATTGGCGCCCTGCGTGCCGACGGCATGAACCACGACTTTTTTGTTTTTTTGGGCGTAGCGGCATTTCTCGGCAATGATTTCCCAGTCATAATCGGTCGGCTCGCCGTCGGAAATCAGAAATATCCACGGCCGCTTTGACGTAATTCCGCAGCTGTCATACAGGCACTTCTGTTCTTCGATTTTCTGCAGGGCAAGTTCCATCGCTTTGCCGAGCGGCGTCAGCCCGCCGGCTTCCATTTCCGGCGCTTCGAAATTCATGGCGTCGACCCAGTCGGAAGATATGACGGCTTCGTCTTTGCCGAATGCTTTGATAATCAGCAGCTGCACGCGCGAGCTGGCGTCAATGTCTTCCTTCAGTTCCTTTTCCAAAGCCTTGAGGCCGGCGTTCAGCTGTTTGATGGGTTCACCGCGCATGGAACCGGAACAGTCCAGAACCAGAACGCAGGGCGTACGTTCGTTGGCGTTGTCGGCAAATTCCACATAGGGAATCATGTCATTTGTCAGATTATCGTTGTCAACCATCTCAAACTCCCGGAATTTCAGCTTTTAACGGCGGGGATAGCTGTGCGGATAGCCGCTGCCTTCAATCGGCGAAGGATCGGACATTTTGCCGCAGGCAAAAACCCCGGCAATGAGCAGAAGCAGCATCAAAACTCTCAGACCGTTTTTCATTTTTATTAACCTTTTCCTTGTATCAATAATTATAATACCTATATACTCTTAAAACCGGGTAAATACAAAAGCAAAAAACAAGTTATTAATAGGCGCAGCATGAAAAAGATTTTGATGGCTCTTCTGATTTTGGCGTCGACGGCCGGCTTTTCCCTGGCACGGGAAGACGGCGTCAACATTTATGACACGCCCCGCGAACCGCCGTCCCGGCCGATTTATACGGAGACCGGCCGCAAGGTAAATCTAGCGGATTTCAAGGGCGATTTTCTGATTGCCGTTTTCTGGTCGCGTTATTGTGCGCCCTGCCTGCGCGAACTGGACAATCTTAACCGCTATCAGAAGATTGTCCGCAACGACGGTATCAGGGTTATTCTCATTTCGCCGGATACGGAGTGGAATACGGTTGACGAAATGAAAAAAATGTTGAAAAAATACCGTGCCGGCGATTTGGAAGCCTATACCGACGTCAACGGCCAGCTGGCTTCCGATTTCGGCATTTTTACTTCGCCGAATACGGTGCTGATTAACAAAGACGGCAAGGAAATCGGCCGCCTGCGCGGTTCCGCGGAGTGGGACAGCGACGAGGTTGTCGAATATCTTTACAAAATAAAGGCCGAACATAACTAAAAGGACTGCCATGACTGAAAAACTCCATATATCCTGGGAAGAGTTCCATCGCGATACCCGGGAACTCTGCGCTAAAATCAAAAATTCCGGAAACTATGACAAAATTGTAGCCGTCAGCCGCGGCGGCCTGCTGCCGGCCGGCATCCTTGCCTATGAGCTGAATATCCGCAATACTGCGGTTGTCAATATGTCTACTTATGACGGCGACGTCAGGCGCGCCGCCGAAAGCTTTCAGCTTGCCGCTGCCGGGGTTGGTGCGGTTGATGAACATACCCTTGTTGTCGATGACCTGTCTGATAGCGGCAATACCTGCAATTTGCTGCGCCCGCTTTTTCCGCAGGCGCGTTTTGTTACCGTTTACGCCAAGCCCGCCGGCCGGAGCGCGGTTGACGTCTATGCCCGCGAAATGCCTGATTCCTGGCTCGTTTTTCCCTGGGATTGAAAAGCTTTTCCGACAGTCCGTTTTTTGCTTGTCAAAAGATTTTTTTTAGGATAGCATACATCATAGGTTGTATTTTACGGTGTTTTGCCGGGAAATCCGGACACTGTCTCGTTTTGAATTCGTTTTTTTAGTTTTTATCACGGAGAATAGCTCAATGACAACTTCTTCCGGACTATCTAAACCCAATATGTATAAAATCTCGCGCGGGCGCACGCTCAACGGCGAGCCAAACCCGATTGACGTCTACATCGGCCAGCGCATTCGCGTACGCAGGCAGCTGCTCGGGCTTTCTCAGGAAGCCCTGGCCAAGAAAATCGGCATAACTTTCCAACAGGTGCAGAAATATGAACGCGGCATGAACCGCATCGGCGCCAGCCGCCTGTGGGACATGATGCAGGTGCTCGGCGTTGACGCCAACTATTTTTTCAGCGGCATTGACGAGGAATTAAGCCGCCAAAGTCCGCGTAATCTCATTTTGTCGGACAATCTGCCGCAGGTCGAAAGCGAAAATCCGATAAAAAGCGACATTATGCAGGATACGGATTTTATTCGTATGGCTCGCGCTTACGAGCGTATTCAAAATACTCAGGCCGGGGAATATGTCCGCGGCCTGATTTTCAGCATTTCCAAATATTATCGGGAACCTTCCGTCACGTCATAAGTCGGGGAAGATGTTCTTGCCGCGCGCCATGCGCGTCATCTGGGTTTCAATTGAAGTCGCCAGATTCAGTTTGCCGGTTTTGATTATGCCGCGAACCTGGTCGCCTTTGGTTGAATCCGGATTGGCGAACAGATAGCTGACCAGCGGTATTTTGCGTTCGACGCCGTTCAGCGTCTGGTGCAGGACGCCGAGCATGCCGCGCGAGAACAGGTCATAGGCCAGTTCTTCGCTCATGCTGGTTGAGGAGGCGTATTTAACCACCGAGTTGATGGCGTCGGTAATGTTGTTGGCATGAATAGTGGAAAGCACCAAATGCCCGGAAGTTGCCGCGCGCAGAACTTCGCTGGCGGTGTCCGGCGTACGGATTTCGCCGACCATAATGTAACGCGGCTTGGAACGCAGTGCCGATTTCAGCCCTTCGCCCCAGTTGCCTTTCGGCGGCAGGGTCTGTTTGCATAGTCCCAGACTGCCGCCCACCGAGTGATAAATGCCGTCCAAAGGCATTTCGGACGGGTCTTCAATCGTGTAGGCAAAACCGCCTTCCATGGTCAGAAATTCTTTCAGCAGGCTTGATATTGCCGTCGTTTTGCCGGCGCCGGTCGGGCCGGACCATAAAATCAGGCCGGAAGCCGTGCTCAGCGAAAGCAGATGCGTTGTCAGTTCATGATTGAAACCCAGCGAGGCGAACGGCGGAATCTTCTGCGGCATCTTACGCGCGCAGTATTGCACGCCGTAAAGGGCGACCGAGCGCTCAACGCGGTAGAATGTCCGCTCAAACAAAACCGAATAGCTCGGATTATTGCCGTCCCATGATTTTTCAACCAGATTGTAAAAAGCTTCAAAATCTTCGGCTTCGATAATTTTCAGGCCGTTTTCGGTTCGGTTGTCGCCGATAAAGGCCGTTTTGTCCGGCGTAATGTAAATATCGGAAAAAGATATGTCATTAAGTTTTACCATCGTGTCCTCGTTGTCTTAACCATTTTGGACAACAATAACATAAGATGTTTTAAGAAAGATTAAAAGAAAGCGAATTTGTTACTGGAAATACCAGCCGATGGCACAGGTTGGAGCCTCGCGGCAGGTGCATTTGGCAACCGCTTCGGAAATGGTAATCGGCAGGTCCGTGCCGGTGTAGGTTTCGGCGTCCATTTCGGCCAGTGCCAGTTCCTGATCGGAAACCCGCATGCCGATCAGGCCTGCGGAAGAGCCGGTTCCCCAGTCGGAACTCGCCATTGTGACGCAGGCTTCCTGCCCAAGTCCGTTATATACAATCTGAAAGGCGGCGCCGGCGGTTTCGCGGTATTTGGCTTCGCCGAGCAGTACGCTGCCGGCAAAAACGTTGGTAACCGTAGAATCGGAGGCCTTCATGTCCGGCGAAATCACGCCGTAGGAAATTGCTTCTTTAAGCGTCAGTCCGGAATAGTTGCGCTGACCGGAATAGAGGGTTTGAATGGAGGCGACCAGCATTGAAATCTGATCCAGGCTTTTGCCGACCTTAAATTTAATCATTGCCCGCGAATAGCCGGCGATGCCGCCGATGGACAGGACGCCGATAATGGCCAGCACCCCGAGCATTTCTACCATTGAGCGGCCGCTCTGGCTGCCGTCTGTTCTTTTGTTATCCATTGTACATAATCCCCTCTGTACATGTTTTGCAGCATTAAAATATAATATATGTTGAAAATAAATGTTTTTTTTGATTTTTTAACAGAGGCTCCATACCGCTGTCGGATACGGAGCCGTAAGGAAGGGCATATCCGGTATTACAGATAAGTCCATTGGATGGAGCAGGTGGCCGTCGTACAGTTACAGTTGGCGGCGGCATTGATTAAGGTAACCGGCAAATCCGTACCGGAATACGTTGTTCCACCTTTGTCCGCAGCACTGACCGTCATGTTAACTAAACCGGAAGAGGAACCGGAACCCCAGTCGGAAGTTGCCATCGTGACGCAGGCTTCCTGACCCAGACCTTCGTATTTAATCGTGAACGCCGCATCAGCATTACCGTTTTGAGCAGCGGTACCTATGGTAACGTTACCGGCAAAAGCATTGGTAATTACTCCGCCGCCGCCGTCCATTTCGCCCGGGATAATGCCGAAAGAGATGGCATTGGCATTGCTCAGGCCGGAATAGTTGCGCTGACCCGAGAAC
>CDZR01029498.1_pt1 | contig 15534 bp, 12 predicted proteins | sample 554781 | NCBI WGS metagenome assembly CDZR01 (sample SAMEA3182065, study PRJEB8094) | gut metagenome | biome: human; feature: gut; material: Stool; isolation source: human stools | place: Canada | collected 2013-01-28
AGAGGGTATCCCTACTCATCTTGTTGAGGAGATCTCTGACAGAGAGACTATCGTTAAGAAGGTCGAGATCGTTCCGCTGGAAGTTATCGTAAGAAACGTTGCAGCAGGAAGCTTCTCAAAGAAGCTCGGTATCGAGGAAGGCACAAAGCTCAAGCAGCCTACACTTGAGTTCAGCTACAAGTGCGACGAGCTTGGCGACCCATTCATCAACAAGTATTATGCTCTTGGTCTTGGTCTTGCTACTGAGGAAGAGATCGAGGATATCACAAAGTATGCTTTCAAGGTAAATGAGTTCATGCTTGGCTTCTTCAAGAACATCGGCATTGACCTTATCGACTTCAAGATCGAGTTCGGCAGATTCCACGGAAAGATACTTCTTGCTGACGAGATCTCACCTGATACTTGCCGTTTCTGGGATTCTAAGACACATGAGAAGCTCGACAAGGACAGATTCAGAAGAGACATGGGCGGCGTTGAAGAGGCTTACCATGAGATGATAAAGAGAGTAATGGGAGAATAATATCTATGGGCGGTTTTTTCGGAGCTGTTTCAGCTAATGACTGTATTCAGGACGTTTTCTTCGGGACCGACTATCATTCACACTTAGGCACAAGGCGGGGCGGAATGACTTCATTCTCCCCTGAGCTTGGCTTTCAGAGAAATATTCACAGCATTGAAAACTCACCATTTCGTACTAAATTTGAAAAAGACGTTGACAAAATGAGAGGAAACATCTGTATCGGCTGCATAAGCGACACAGATCCTCAGCCGATAATGGTACGCTCGAAGTTAGGACTTTACGCAGTGTGTTCTATCGGTGTAATACAAAATGCCGCTAAACTGGCTGACGAACTGCTTGAAAAGGGCTGCGCAAACTTTGAAACAATGAGCAGCGGCGCTATCAATTCCGCAGGGCTTATCGGTGCGCTGATCGCACAGAAGGACAGCTTTGTTGACGGCATAAGATACGCACAGGACAAGATAGAAGGCACGATGTCACTTGCAATAATGACAGACAAGTCGATGATCGTTGCCAGAGATAAGGACGGACGGCTTCCTATTATAATAGGACAGCGTTCTGACGGATATTGCTTTTCTTTTGAATCATTTGCATATCAGAAGCTTGGATACTCCACCTGTCACGAACTAAAGGCGGGAGAGATAACTGAGATAACCAAGGACGGCTACAATATCCTCAGCGAAGGTACAGACAAGAAAAAGATCTGCACTTTCCTTTGGACTTATTACGGCTACCCTACCGCTTGCTATGAGGGCGTGAACGTGGAGCTTATGCGAACACGCAACGGCGAGATAATGGCGGAGAACGATATGAAAAACGGCAGGCTCCCTGACGTTGATTTCGTTTGCGGAATACCTGATTCGGGCGTTCCTCACGCTATAGGATATGCAAACAAAAGCGGCATACCTTTTGCAAGACCGTTCATCAAGTACACTCCTACATGGCCTAGAAGCTTTATGCCAACAAGCCAGTCTATGAGAAACAGAGTTGCGAAGATGAAGCTTATACCTGTTCACGAACTTATCGAGGGCAAGAAGCTTCTGTTCGTTGACGACAGTATCGTCAGAGGCACTCAAATGAGAGAGACTGTTGAGTTTCTTTATGAGAACGGTGCAAAGGAAGTCCACATGAGATCAGCCTGTCCTCCTATCATGTATGGCTGCAAGTATCTAAACTTTTCACGCAGCACCTCGGAGCTTGAACTTATCGCAAGACAGATCATTGATGAGAACGAGGGTATCGAGGGAGTTAAATACATTGAAGAATACAGCGATTCAAGCACTGAGCGTGGCAAGCTCCTCAGGGACGAGATATGCAGGAGACTTAAGCTTACCTCTGTTGAATTCCAGTCGCTTGAAGGCACTGTAAAGGCTGTGGGTCTGCCAAGCTGTGAGCTTTGCACCTACTGCTGGAACGGAAGGGAATGATTTAATTGGTAACAGGTATCCATGAAGAATGCGGCGTTTTCGGCATTTATACTAACAAGACAAGCGATGTTGCGGCTCAGACTTATGTATCTCTTTACGCATTACAGCACAGAGGTCAGGAAAGCTGCGGTATCGTTGTAAACGACGACGGCGTGTTCAGCTATCACAAGGACGTGGGTCTTGTCAATCAGGTTTTTGACAAGGAAACTCTCGAACGGCTCGGCAAGGGCAATATTGCTATAGGTCATGTGAGATATTCGACTACAGGCAACTGCAATGCTTCAAACGCTCAGCCGCTTGTTGTTCGTCACATAAAGGGTCCTATGGCTATCGCTCACAACGGAAATCTTACTAATGCAAGAGAACTCAGAGAGCAATATGAAAACAAGGGCATGATATTCCACAGCACAAATGATACTGAGGTCATATCATACGCCATAACCGAGGAACGTCTTAGAGAACCGTCTATACAGGCGGCGCTTGAAAAGGCTATGTACAGGATAAAGGGTGCGTATTCGCTGCTCGTTATGTCGCCGACAAAGCTTATTGCGGCGAGAGATCCTGACGGCTTCAGACCCCTTTGCCTCGGAAAGATAGACGACGGCTATGTGGTAGCGTCGGAGACCTGTGCTTTTGACAGCATCGGCGCTGAATACATAAGAGATCTTAAACCAGGTGAAATGATAGTTATTGACAAAAACGGTGTGAACTCTATCACGACTCACTGTGGTAAAAAGGGTACTATATGCGTATTTGAATATGTATATTTTGCTAGACCTGACTCTGTTATCGAGGGGTCGAGCGTTCACATGGCAAGGCTCAGGGCAGGAAAATATCTTTGGAGAGAACACCCTGTTGACGCTGATATCGTCATAGGCGTGCCTGACTCGGGACTTGACGCTGCGCTGGGATTTTCTCAGGAAAGCGGCATACCATACGGCATTGGATTTATCAAGAACAGATACATAGGCAGAACGTTCATTCAGCCTAGCCAGACAGAGAGGACGAACTCCGTCAAGATAAAGCTCAACGCTATTTCAAGCACTGTTAAGGGCAAGAGGGTCGTTATGATAGACGACAGTATCGTCAGAGGAACGACTTCGGGACGTATAGTCAAGCTGCTGAGGGACGCAGGTGCAAAGGAAGTTCACGTTCGTATCTCCTCCCCTGCATTCATTGCACCATGCTATTTCGGAACGGACATTGACAGCAAGGAAAATCTTATTGCCTGCAAGATGTCAAATGAAGAGATATGCAAATACATCGGTGCAGACAGCTTGGGATATCTCAGTGTTGAGAGCGTTAAAAAGCTTGCGGGAAATTCAAAGTGTGATTTCTGCGTAGGCTGCTTTACAGAGAAATACCCTATCGAAGTTCCTAAGGATATGCCTAAGGACAAATTTGAATCGAAGATATCGGAAAAGAAGTAAATAACTGAAAGGATATTTTATCATGAATACAAACAGTTTTTCAAACAGCTACAAGGAAGCAGGCGTTGACGTAACGGCAGGCTACAAGGCAGTTGAGCTTATGAAGCAGCACGTTGCAAGGACCATGACGAGCGGTGTTCTCAGTGGCATCGGCGGCTTCGGCGGTCTGTTTGAGCTTGACATGACAGGTATCACAAAGCCTGTTCTCGTTTCAGGCACAGACGGCGTTGGCACAAAGCTCAAGATAGCTTTTCTTATGGACAAGCATGACACAGTTGGTATCGACTGCGTGGCAATGTGCGTAAACGACATTATCTGCTGCGGTGCAAAGCCACAGTTTTTCCTTGACTACATCGCTGTTGGCAAGAACTATCCTGAGAAGATAGCTCAGATAGTTTCTGGTGTTGCTGAGGGCTGTGTACAGTCAGGCTGTGCGCTTATCGGTGGCGAAACGGCTGAGATGCCTGGTTTCTACCCTGTTGACGAATATGACCTTGCAGGCTTCTCTGTTGGCGTTGTTGACAAGGACAAGATACTTGACCCAAGCACTCAGAAGGCCGGGGACGTTATGATAGCTATCAAGTCAAGCGGTGTACACTCAAACGGCTTCTCACTGGTAAGAAAGGTATTCAGCGTTGACGAAAAGACTCTTTCTGTTCACTATGACGAGCTTGGCAAGACACTTGGCGAGACACTTCTCACACCTACAAAGATATATGTAAAGGCTGTTATGAGCCTGCTTGATTCTGTTAAGGTAAAGGCTATATCTCACATCACAGGCGGCGGATTCTATGAGAACATTCCACGTTCACTTCCAAGCGGTCTTTCTGTTAAGATAGCAAGAAGCGACGTTCAGGTGCTTCCTATTTTCGACGTTATCGCAAAGACAGGAAACATTCCTGAGAGAGATATGTTCAACACATTCAACATGGGCGTTGGTATGACAGTTGTTGTTGACAAGGCTGACGCTGACAAGGCTATCGAAGCTATCAAGGCGGCAGGCGAAGAAGCTTACGTTCTGGGCGAGCTTGTTGACTCTGACATGGGCGTTATCATCTGCTAAGGGTAAAGAGATATGAAGAAGATATGCGTGCTTGTTTCGGGCGGCGGAACAAACTTACAGGCGCTTATTGACGCTGAAAAAAGCGGCATTATAAAAAACGGCAAGATAACCTGCGTTATATCCTCGAAGGAGGGTGCTTATGCTCTGGAGAGGGCGAAAAATGCAGGTATCAGCACTGTCGTTATTCCGAGAAAGGAATATGCTGACAGCAAGAGTTACAGCGAGGCTATTCTGGCTGAGCTTAACAGACAAGGTGCTGACCTTGTGGTGCTGGCCGGATTTATGGTCATTCTTGACGAGTGCGTCACAAAGGCTTATCCTTACAGGATAATAAACGTTCACCCTGCGCTTATACCGTCATTCTGCGGTGAGGGCTTTTACGGACTTAGAGTTCATGAAAAGGCTCTTGAATACGGCGTAAAGGTATCGGGTGCGACTATACATTTTGTAAACGAAAAGGCTGACGCCGGAGCGATAATTTTGCAGGGTGCTGTAGATGTTGCAAATGACGAAACGCCTGAAAGTTTACAGAAGAAGATAATGGAAAACGTTGAATGGAAGCTTTTGCCTAAGGCGGTTTCGCTGTTCTGCGAGGACAGGATAAGCATTAAGGACGGCAAGGCTTACGTTGACCTTAAAGACTGAGAAAAATTATGGAGGACAAGATATGAAGACCCTTAATATTTATGACGAGCTTAAAAGCAACTCATATCCGGGCAGAGGAATAGTTATAGGCAAGTCTGCTGACGGAAAGAGTGCGGTAACGGCTTATTTTATCATGGGCAGAAGTGTTAATTCCAGAAACAGAGTTTTCACGGAAACTGAGGACGGCATAAAGACAGAAGCTGCTGACCCTAGCAAGCTTTCTGACCCACACCTTATTATATACTCCCCTGTTCGTGTGCTTGGAAACAAGACTATCGTTACAAACGGCGATCAGACGGACACTATCTACGAGCTTATGGACAAGCAGCAGACTTTTGAGCAGTCACTGAGGACGAGACAGTATGAGGACGACGCTCCAAACTACACTCCTCGTATTTCAGGTATCATGCACGTTGAGAACGGCGCATATAATTATGCTATGAGCATACTCAAATCTGCTGACGGAGATCCTGATTGCTGTGAGAGATTTACTTATACATACACTGACCCTCTTGACGGCGTGGGTCATTTTATCCACACTTACATGGGTGACGGAAATCCTCTGCCAAGCTTTGAGGGCGAGCCTAAGAAGGTAGAGATACCAAATGATATCGAAGAGTTCACGGGCAAGCTTTGGGAGGCTCTCAACGAGGACAACAAGGTTTCGCTGTTTGTTAGATACATTGATATCGCAAGCGGCAAGGCTGTTTCTAAGGTTATAAATAAGTACAGCAAGTAATATCCCTAAAGCGAAGCAGGAGTATAGAAAAAATGGAGTTAGTTGCATTAAAATGTCCCAAATGCGGCGGCGAGCTTGAAGTTCACGAGGGACAGAAAAAGACGTTCTGCAAATACTGCGGATCGCAGATACTGCTCGATGACGGAAACAGGATAATAAACGTCATTGACGAAGCAAGGCTCAAAGAGATAAAGCTCAATAAAGAGGTATCAGACTTTGACCAGAAGCTTCGTGACGAGGAGGCGAGCGGCAGATACAAGAACGCTTCACAGAAGCAGGGGTGGATAATAGCTTGCATCGTTTTGCACGTTATATTCACGCTTGTATTCAGCGGTGCGGTGATGTATCAGTCTGTATTTGCAATAATCGCTTCCATATGCTTATGGGTGGCTCTGCCTGTGATAATGGCGCTTATTAAACCGAGGAACGCTGGGGGCATGGGCAGGATAAAAACTGCGGTGCTTTTCTACATCACGTTCACTGCGATATTCTTCGGAGTGGGCAAGCTTTACTTACGTTTCATCAAATAGTCAGGGGGGAGCAAGTTGGAACTTATCGCACTTCAGTGCAAAAACTGCGGCGGTGAAATAACGATAGAGGACGATAAGAAGATCGTCTACTGCCCTTACTGCGGCACTCATAACTACATTGACGACGGCACCAGAACGGTCAAGATAGTTGATGAGGCGAAGCTTGAAGAAGTAAGGCTCAGGCAGGAAGAATTTCTAAAGAGAAAAGCTTCTGAGGAAGAACTCAACGGCATAAGGGACAAAAAGATAAAACAGCGCAGGATATGGCGAGTATTCATGGTGCTGGCGCACATTCTTATTGTGATACCTATTTTTCTGCTCATGAAGAATATGGACGATACGCCGAGCATAAACCTTATACTCGGTATGCTTGGATATCTGCTCATCATGCCGATAATAATGGGTGTGACAAGACCTAGTATCCCCTCGAAGAAGTGGGACGTTAAGGAGAAAAGCAAGGGCAAGCTCATACTGCTTTTCTATATCTCATTCGCTGCGGTACTGCTTGTGGCAGTAATGGCAGGAGTGGCAATATTTGCAATGAACTAAGGCTTATTCATATAAACAGGAGGTAAAAATTATGGCAAATGAAATGCTTTTGAAATACGGCTGCAACCCTAATCAGAAGCCGTCAAGAGTATTTATGGAGGATGGCAAGGATCTCCCTATCGAGGTACTCAACGGCAAGCCCGGTTACATCAATCTGCTTGACGCATTCAACGGCTGGCAGTTGGTAAGAGAGCTTAAAAAGGCAACAGGTATGTGTGCGGCAACTTCTTTCAAGCACGTTTCACCTGCTGGCGCTGCTATCGGCAAGCCTTTGAGCGAGGTGGAAAAGAAGATATATTTTGTTGACGATCTGGGCGAGCTTACTCCACTTGCAAGCGCTTATGCGAGAGCAAGAGGTGCTGACAGAATGTCATCATACGGCGATTTTATCGCACTTTCTGACGAGTGTGACGCTTGCACTGCAAAGATGATCCAGAGAGAGGTTTCTGATGGTATCATTGCACCGGGCTACACTGACGAGGCTCTTGAGATACTCAAGTCAAAGAGAAAGGGTACATACAACATCATCAAGATAGATGAGAACTATGTTCCTGCACCTATTGAGAGAAAGCAGGTTTTCGGCGTAACTTTTGAGCAGGGTCGAAACGAGCTGAAAATAGACAACGATATGCTCACTAATATCGTGACAGACAACAAGGAGATCCCTGAGGACAAGAAAACTGATCTTGTTATCTCACTTATCACACTTAAATACACACAGTCTAACAGCGTTTGCTATGTAAAGGACGGTCAGGCTATCGGTATCGGTGCAGGTCAGCAGTCAAGAATACACTGCACAAGACTGGCAGGAAACAAGGCTGACATCTGGTGGCTCAGACAGCACCCAAAGGTTCTGGGACTTCAGTTCGTTGACAACATAAGACGTCCTGACAGAGATAACGCTATCGACGTTTACATTTCTGACGAGCATGATGATGTACTGGCTGAGGGCGTATGGCAGAACACATTCAAGGTAAAGCCTGAGGTGCTCACTGAGGCTGAAAAGAAAGAATGGCTTGCAAAGAACACAGGCGTTTGCCTTGGTTCTGACGCTTTCTTCCCATTCGGTGACAACATCGAGAGAGCTAAAAAGAGCGGTGTGGCTTACATTGCCGAGCCGGGCGGATCTATCAGGGACGATCATGTTATCATGACTTGCAACAAGTACAACATGGCAATGGCATTCACTGGAATAAGATTATTCCATCACTAATTTCTGCGCATTAATGCAAAACAATAAAGGTCAAGAAGAAAAGGAGAAATTTATTATGAAAAAGTTACTTGCATCACTCATGGCACTGTCAATGGTATTTGCAGTTACAGGCTGCTCAGAGTCAAGCGATTCAAGCAGTGAGTCAAAGGCTGAGGCTAAAACAACAACTACTACAACTACAGCCGCACCTGCTGTCGAGTCTAAGGCTGACACAACAACTACAACTGCTGCACCTGAGGAGTCAGTTGCTGACACAACAACTTCTGCTGACGACACAACAAGCACTGGCGACGAGGCTAAAGGCACATATGAGAATGACGTTTACACAAGCGATCTGTATACTTTCAAGATCGACTCAAAGAAGTGGGCAATGCAGGAGTCCGCTGGTGTTGACGTAATGTTCACATACGCTGACGCAGGCGATGATGCTGAGCTTGAGTCTGCTTCTATCAACGTTATCTCAATGTCAAACGATCTGCTCAATGGTCTTACAGCAAGTGATTATGCTGACCAGATCAAGCAAACATATAATTCCATGGACGGCTACACTGTTACAAACGACAAGGAAGATAAGTTTGCAGGCAAGGACGCTTACATTGTTGACGTAACAGGCGAGATCGGCTCACAGAAGGTACTGCTCAATCAGATAATCACTTCTGACAACGGCAACCTTGTTGTTATCACATATGGTGCAAGCGAGAACGCTTACAGCAAGCTTTCTGACGAGTTCAAGACAGTTCTTGACAGCTTTGAGCTTAAGTAATAATATACGAAGTAAATAAATGACGATACCGCACAGCATAGGTGTGCGGTATTGTTATAATTGGAAAAACACACTGAGGAGGTCTGAAAATGGACATATTAGTTGTTGGCGGAGGCGGACGTGAACACGCTATCGTTATGAAGCTTGCGGAGTCCCCTAAGGTAGGAAAGCTTTACTGCACACCCGGAAACGGTGGTATTTCACGCTATGCAGAATGTTTTGATGTTGCGGCAACGGATATTGAGGGCGTTGTGGCTCTGGCAAAGAAGCTTAAAGTAGACATGGTGGCTGTTGCACCTGACGATCCGCTTGTACTTGGAATGGTAGACGCTTTGCAGGCTGAGGGTTTCAAGACCTTTGGTCCTAAGAAAAATGCGGCTATAATCGAGGGTTCAAAGGTCTTTTCTAAGGATCTTATGAAGAAATACAATATTCCTACAGCCAAATACGAGGTGTTCACAAACAGTGAGGACGCTATAAAATATGTCAAGGAACAGAACACATACCCTGCTGTTATAAAGGCTGACGGACTTGCACTTGGCAAGGGCGTTATTCTGGCGGAGAGTGAGAAAGAGGCTGTGGAGGCTATACACTCAATGATAGACGACAAGCAGTTCGGTGAGAGCAGTTCCACTATCGTTGTGGAGGAATATCTCACAGGTCCTGAGGTTTCTGTGCTTTCATTCACTGACGGCAAGACTGTTGTTCCTATGATCTCTTCAATGGATCACAAGAGGGCTTTGGACGGCGACAAGGGTCTTAACACAGGCGGAATGGGTACTGTTGCACCTAACCCTTACTACACTGAGGACATTGCCAAGGAGTGCATGGAGAAGATCTTCCTGCCGACTATCAATGCAATGAATGCTGAGGGCAGGACTTTTGAGGGCTGTTTGTATTTCGGACTTATGCTCACCCCTAATGGTCCAAAGGTAATTGAATACAACTGCCGTTTCGGCGACCCTGAAACGCAGGTAGTTCTTCCTATGCTGGAGGGCGATCTTTGCGAGATATTTGAGGCTATTTATGAACACAGGCTGGCTGATGTCAAGATCGGCTGGAAGTCGGGTTACTGCACTTGTGTTGTTATGGCGAGCGGAGGATATCCTGTTAAGTACAAAAAGGGTATCGAGATGTTCGGTATGGACGACAAGGGTCAGGTAGACGGAGCGTTTATTTATCACGCAGGCACTAAGTACGAGGACGGCAAGTTTTACACAAACGGCGGACGTGTTCTTGGTGTTACCTGCAATGCTTACACGCTTCAGGGTGCACTGGACAAGTCTTACGAGGCTGTTTCCAAGATAAAGTTCGAGGGAGAGCATTTCAGAAAAGACATTGGTCAGAAAGCACTCAAGGCACTTCCTAAAGATTCTCTTGATCTTGAATACAAGCAGGACATGGAGGACTACATCGAAGAAAACGGTGTTTATCTAAGACAGTAGGATATATAAAACGGGCGGAGAGATTCCGTCCGTTTTTTTTGTACAGATAATACGTTTATAAATACAAAGACCCCCTCGGACATTTCTGTCCAAGGGGGTCTTTGCTATGTGTGGGAAGTAAAAATTACTCGTCTGCTTTTTCAATAGCCGCAGTTTCGTAAATATACTTAACTGAGCTTTCAACGCCATCGGCTGCGCCTGAGAATGTTGTTGAATCCTCGGCTGCTGTCTTGAGAGCGTCAAGTCTGTCGATAAGTCCCTTGAGGTCGTTGTTGTAGATGTCAAGGAGCTTGCCGATGCCCTCGTCCTTATACTTAGCCATGCCGTCTTTAAGGGTCTTTGCACCGCTTTCAAGTTTCTTAACACCAGATGAAAGCTGTGAGCTGCCGTCTTTGAGCTGACCGATACCGCTGAACAGCTCTGCACTGCCGCTTGAAAGTGTTGTTGTACCCTGTGCAAGCTCTACAAGTGATGAATAGAGTGTTGCAGTACCGTCTTTTAGCTGCTTGCTGCCGTTGTCAAGCTGACCAAGACCGCTGTCAAGAGTTTTTGCACCGTTTGAAAGCTTTGATACGCCTGAGTTCAGGCTGTCAACGCCCTTATCAAGCTTGCTTGCGCCTGCCTGTGCTGAGTTAACTCCTGCGGAGAGGTTCTTTGTGCCTGCGGAGAGTGTAGCTGCACCATTGTTAAGATCCTTGCTGGACTTAGCAAGTGTGCCGATACCGGTTTTAAGTGCAGAAGCACCCTCGTTTACTGTTTTAAGTCCTGTATTCAAATTATCAACGCCTGCGACAAGACCTTTCTTCTTATCGTTAAGACCATTGTATATCTGAGTTACGCCGTCAACAAGCTGTTTGCCCTCGGTAGCCATTGTGCCGACACCTGTTGAAACATCGCCAAGGCCGCTCTGTGCGCCCTGCTGATACTGGATAGAGCCATTTACGGCTGCTATCATATTGCTTATGCTCGTATACTCTGCTGAGCCTTCTTCGTAATTGCCGAGAAGCTGCTCAAGTCCTGCGAGTACCTGCTGGTCATATGCGATAGACTGTGTAAGTGCGTTATCTACCTTTGTTATGCCATTTGAAAGAAGTTCAACGCTTGCAGGAAGTGACTGCACCTTTTCATAGAGTGTGGAAACGCCTGCATTAAGTGTTGCAACGCCTTTTTTCAGTGCAGTTGAACCGTCATAGGTCTGCTTTGTGCCTGCGGCAAGGTTTTTAGAGCCTGTCTGGAGGTCGCCTACACCTGTAACAAGCTTATTTGTGCCTGCGGCAAGGCTTGCAGCACCGTTATTTACCTGCTGTGCGCCTGAGGATACCTGTGAAAGTCCGCTTGAAAGTGATGATGAGCCATTCTTCAAGGTTGACATACCACTGTTTACCTGATCAAAACCACCGAGGAGGGCTGTTGAACCACTATGAGCTGTGGAGATACCTCTCATAAGCTCACCTGTTGAAGAATCAAGGGTCTTTGCTCCGTCACGAAGCTTTGTTGCACCGCTGTTAAGTGTCTTTGCACCATCGTCAAGTGACTTAGAGCCTGAATAAAGCTTGTCGATACCTGTGATAAGTGTTCCTGAGGAATCGGACAGCTTCTTGATGCCTGCGTAAAGCTCTGCTGTACCGTCTACAAGCTCGTCTGTAGCATCAGAAAGCTCATCAAGCTTATCCTGAAGATCGTCAGCATCACCAATATCGCTAAGGTCAAGCTTTGAGAAGATGTCAGATGTTGCGACTGTGAGAGCAGTTGTTGACTCGAAGTCCTTTACGTCTGCTGTGAACTCAACATACTCCGGTATCTCGATATCTTCGTTATCCTGAAGATCAAGGCTCTTTGTAAGGCCAGGCATTGCAACGCCTATAAGTATCTGTCTGCTTCCGTCTGAAATGAGCTTGCCATTTGTTACTTCAACGTTTGAATAAACGTTAGTATCAAGGATAGCTGTTGTTGCCATAAGGTATGGAACATAGATATCTGTTTTCTTGCCGTTTATCTTGACAGTTTTCTTATCGTTGTTCGTATAGTCATATCTTACTGTAAGCTTACCGCTCTTGCCTGCGAGGTCCTCAGGCTTTATCTCCTTGCCGTCAAGGGTATATGTTACCTTTACATCAACCGGGAGTGCCTTATCGGTATAGCCCTTATAGTAGATATCTCCGCCCTCGGTATCCCATGTGAGCTTATCACCATTGGCTGTAAAGCCCTCGTCTGTTTTAACATTCTCGATATCTGTCAGGTCGGAAACGTCCTCCAGCTTCTTTACGCCCTGTGGATTTTTCAGCCAGTTGGAAACGACTGTTTTTGTCTTGTTGCCGGAAGCGTCAGTGATAACATAAACTGTTTCTTCCTTAGCCTGCTTTTCTGTATCACTGTCAGACTTATCAGCTTTCTTTGTATCTTTTGTATCTTTTTTATCTGATTCGCTCTTTGTTGTTGAGGCAGTGCTGTCGGCAGCGGAAGAGCTGTCTGACTGAGCTGCTGCATAAAGACCTGTGCAGCCTGCGGAAAGAAGTACGGCAAGTATGCCTGCAAGAACTCTTGAATACTTTTTCATAACTATATCTCCTTTACGAATTAGTTTATTTCAGGAAGCTTATAAAGCTTATTTTCTTTTTTCTTCATGCCCATTGTTGTATTGATTATTACCTTATCGAACAGCATAAGCATTGAAGGAAGTATGCAGATAACAGTTATCATACTGATTATTGCACCTCTTGACATGAGCGTACAAAGCTGTGAGATCATATCTACGCTTGAATATACGCCAACGCCGAATGTTGAAGCGAAGAAGCCAAGTGCGCTGACCATGATAGACTTCATTGAAGTGCTGAGTGCGATAGTGACAGCTTCATGTTTGTCTTTGCCTGCGTTACGCTCGGTCTTATATCTTGTTGTCATAAGGATAGCATAGTCAACTGTTGCACCAAGCTGGATAGTACCGATTACTACAGACGCTATGAACGGTATCGTTGTATTTGTAAAGCACGGAACACCCATGTTTACTGTGATAGCAAATTCGATAACGGCTACCAGAATGATAGGCAGTGAAACTGAACGCAGTGCAATAAGAATGATGATGAAGATAGCGGCGATAGAAACTATATTTACTACCTTGAAGTCATAATCTGTTATGTCGATAAGGTCTTTTGTTGCCGCCGCCTCACCGATAAGCATTCCGTCCTTATCGTAGGATTTAAGTATCTTGCTAAGCTCATCTATCTGGGCATTCTCTTCATCAGAAGCTACCTTATATTCAGAACCTATTAGCATAAGCTGCCATTTATCGCTCTTGAGTATTTTTGTTACTGACTCAGGAACTATCTCACGAGGGATAGACGGACCGATAAGAGTATCCAGTGACATTGAGAAGCTTACACCATCAACCTTGCCCATTTCGTCGAGCATAGAGTTTACTTCCTTTGGCTTCATATCAGCGTCAACCAGGAGCATATGGGTCGTTGCCATGTTGTATTCCTCATCTAGCTTTGTGTTTGCGATAACACTGTTGAGATCCTTTGGAAGAGTATCTGTCAGGTTATAGTAGACATTGGTGTTTATCTGACCATATATGGCAGGGATAAGTACAACTATAAAGAGTACGATAAATGCTGCATGATGCTTGATAATGAACTTTGAAAGCTTTTCAAGGCTTGGAACAAGGTCTTTGTGCATTGTTTTTTCAAGTGCCTTATCGAAGACAAGTATCATTGACGGGAGAACTGTTATGCAGCAGATAACGCCAATAACAACGCCCTTTGCCATTACGATACCCATGTCCATGCCAAGCTCGTAGCTCATGAAGCAAAGTGCAAGGAAACCTGCAACTGTTGTTATGGAGCTTGAAACAACTGAGGTGATAGTTTTGCCGATGGCCACTGCCATTGCCTCTTTGTTGTCACCAGGGTGCTTTTCTTTCTCCTCTTTGTAGCTGTGCCACAGGAAGATCGAGTAGTCTATCGTTACCGCAAGCTGAAGCACGGCTGCAAGAGCTTCGGTGATGAACGATATCTCGCCTTGTATGAAGTTCGTTCCCATGTTATAGACTATCGCCATGCCCACGCTGAGCATAAAGAACAGTGGGATAAGGAACGAATCCATTGTAAGTGCAAGTATGATACTTGTAAGTATTACTGCGATAACAACATACATCGGAGCTTCCTGCATTGTCAGATCCTTGATATCCTCAACGACTGACGACATACCGCTTACGAAACACTGTTCACCGGCGATGCTTCTTATCTCCTTGACAGCTTCAAGTGAGCCGTCAGCGGAGGTCGCCTCGTCAAAAAAGACAGCCATCATTGTGGAGTTATCTGTATTGAAGAAATCGTAAATATCATCAGGAAGAACTTCCTTTGGAAGTGAAACGTCTGCCAGGGTGTCATACCAGAGAACATCGCAAACGTGGTCTACCTTTTCGATCTTCTCCTTGACCTTTTCAACGTCCTTATCCTCCATGCCGTCAAGCATTACCAGCGAAAAACCGCCCTTGCCGAACTCGTCAAGCATTATATCCTGACCTTTCATGGTTTCAATGTCTGACGGGAGGTATGAAAGAATATCATAGTTTATTCTTGTGCTGAGAAAACCGAATATTGACGGTATCAGCAGCAGAACGCTGACTATGAGTATCGGTACTCGGAGCTTTACAACTCCTCTGCCAAATTTCTGCATCAAATGTCATTCCCTTCACATAGTTTTGACCCCTCGGTCTTATTACATCTCATAGTATACATCAAAAATGACCAACAGTCAATAGTAAAATGACCATTAGTCATTCTTTTTGTAGAGTTGCACAAAATGACCGACGGTCATAACTGACTATTGGTCATTTTGCTCCGTTGACTTTGAGTCGGTTTTGTACTATAATAGATTTAGGGTCAACCACAGTAAACCTGTGTATGTGTGGCATACAAATTGTATATATTATAATAAGGAAGGACGTGTTAAAATGGGCAAGCTTGATACCAATAAAAAGGTAAAGGAGGACTCTCTGCTTAACACGGCTTTTAGTCTTTTTACCACCAAGGGAGTGAGCAAGACCTCTATTTCAGACATCGTGAACAACGCTGGTGTGGCGAAAGGGACGTTTTATCTTTATTTCAAGGACAAATATGACATAAGAAACAAGCTTGTTTCTCACAAGTCGTCACAGCTTTTCAGAAACGCTATCGAGGCATTAAATGCGAGCGGCAAGAAGCTTACAT
>CDZR01050783.1_pt1 | contig 15135 bp, 12 predicted proteins | sample 554781 | NCBI WGS metagenome assembly CDZR01 (sample SAMEA3182065, study PRJEB8094) | gut metagenome | biome: human; feature: gut; material: Stool; isolation source: human stools | place: Canada | collected 2013-01-28
GCGCATCTTGGCGCATTCTTATCTGGAAATAGTATAAGAGAACAGTCCAGCCGTGCAAACGCGCCAAGCTGGACTGTATTCTTAGAAATAAACACGCGGACACTGTATGAAAGTGTGCTCAACTCAATCGCGAGAAGGGTGTCGAGAGGGTCGAAGACCCTTCGCGGAGTCCAGAGGCAGAGCCTCTGGTGGGGTTTAAGGGGCAAATCCCCTTGCGTCTCCCCTTAGTATGCCGCGCGGGGATTTCTGCCGTAGAGCACCGCGAGGGTCTCCTGACCCGCGGAGCCATCCACGGAAAGCCCGTTGCGGGACTGGAAGGAGCGAACCGCCGCGACGGTCGCATCATCGTAATAGCCCGTGACGGTTGCCAGATAGCCAAGCTGCTGCAAGCTGTCCTGCATCTGCACCACTTCGTCGCCGCGGTCGCCCTTGCGGAGCGTTTTGTACTCCGTCGTTTTCGCCGCCGCCGCAACCGCAGTGCCGCTGTACAGTTTTGTCAGCGTCTTGTTGCCCGCGATGCCGTCCACCGGCGTCACCTTGTTGCGAATCTGGAATGCGCGGACAGCATCCTGCGTCGTTGCGCCGTACACGCCGTCGCGCGAGCCGTCGTAGTAACCCAGTTCGTACAGCGTCGCCTGCATGGTGCGCACTGCCGCGCCCGTGTCGCCGGGGCGCAGCGTCGCATATTCGTCGCTGTCCACCGCGTCAGAGGAGTAGAGCAGCGTCAGCGTCTTGTCGCCCGCAATGCCATCCACCGGCGTGATGTTCATCTTCTTCTGGAACGACTTGACCGCCGCCGTTGTGCCGGAGCCGTAATCGCCGTCAATCGTGCCGGTATAATAGCCCTTTTGCTTCAGCGTCGTTTGCAGCTGGCGAATCGCCGCGCCGCTGTCACCCGGCCGGAGCGTGGTGTACTTGGATGTATCCGTGCTGCTGGAGGTGGTGAACAGCGCACGCTGGGTCGCGGGACCTGCCTTGCCGTCCACGCGCAAGCCCTGCGCTGACTGGAACGCGACGACTGCCGCCGTCGTTGCCGCGCCGTATTTGCCGTCCACGCTGCCGGAATAGTAGCCCTTGTTTTTCAGCGCCTGCTGGAGATTGCGAACCGCCGTGCCGGTGTCACCCTCGGAGAGCGTCGTGTAGCCGTCCACAGAGGTGGAAGCAGTCGCCGTCGGCATGGAGCTGGCAGCAATCGCTGCGTCGGAATAGAGGCGGTTCAGGGTGGATGTGCCCGCCTTGCCGTCCGCCTTCAGGCCGTTCGCTGTCTGGAAGGCAATCACTGCCGCCTTTGTTGCGTCGCCGAAAGAGCCGTCCGCTGTGCCGGTCAGGTAGCCCAAGGATTTCAGGCGCGTCTGCATCGCCTTGACGGCGCCGCTGTTCTTCATGCCGGACTCCAGCGTAGTGCCGATGGAGGAAACGGGCGTGGAGGATTTCGCCGCGGAGGAAGAATACAGCGTTTGCAGCGTCGAAGGCCCGGCGACACCGTCCGTATACAGGCTCTTGTACTTTTTCTGGAACGCCTTGACGGCGTATTCTGTCGCACCCTCGTAGTTGCCGTCCGGCGAACCCGCCATCCAGCCCAGTTCAATCAGGCGCGCCTGCAGCGTGCGGACGCGTGTGCCGGACGAACCACTCTGGAGATAATACTCAGTGGAGAGGTTTGGGGTCGCGGTGGTTTTCGGCTTGGGGGTTGCGGTCTTGCGCGGAGTAGCGGTTGCGGCGGCTGCCTTGACAGCGTTGGAGCTGTTCAGCTTTGCCATCGTCGATTTGCCCGCGATGCCGTCCACCAGCAGATTGTTGCGGTCTTGGAACGCGCGCAGCGCCTTCTCCGTCGCGTCGCCGAAATCGCCGTCAACGCTGCCGGTGTAGTAGCCAAGCTGCTTCAAGCGGCGCTGGAGTGTTTTGACGTCAGCGCCGGACGAGCCTTTTTTGAGAACGGCAGCCGCAGTTGGCGTGGGCGTTGCGGTCGGCCGCGCAGTGGTGGCGACGCTGCCGGGCGGCGTGGTCACCACGGTGACAATGCCGTTGGACGTAATCACGCCTGGCTGTGTCGTCGGCATGACGGTGTTCGTGCCGAAATTGAAAACGGATTCAACCGTCGGCGTGGGCGAAGGAGTGGGCGTGGCGGTGCGCGGGGGCGCTGTGACAGCAACCGTATTGTAAACAACACCCTGATTGGACAGGTCGCCCGACAGGTCGTCCGGCGGCACAAAGCAGCCCGTCAGCGTCATGGACAGCGCCAAAACACCGCACAGGGCAGCGCCCTTGAGAATGCGGTTGCGAACAGTTGCAGCGGCATGATTCTTCATGATGATAATTCCCTTCCTTCACACTCAGGGCGAGCGGAGCAAGCGTTATCCTCCTGCCGGATTTGCCGGAAAGAGGCGTATGGGCAATCGCCCATCTATATTGTACACATTTATCGGGCAGTGTGCAAGGGCTAAATTGCACTTCCCCTGCCGGAAAGTGGCGAAAAGCCCACGCCTTCCAATGATATAACGAAACAAGCGGCGCTTTTCCTCCCTTTCCGCTGGATTAGACGGAGAAAAACGCGGATTTGTTCCGCTGAATCAACTATTATTCGACATGTGCGCCGGATTTTCCTGCTGCGAAAACCGTTTCGATATGAAAAACCCCGCCGGAGGATTCCGACGGGATTGGATTATTCATGCTTGCGAACCTTGCATTTCAGCACGGCATCCACTGCTTTGCCCATTTCCGGCAGCTGAATGTCCATCAAGCGGCCTTCGTCGCACTTCTTGGCAAGTTCGGGCTGAATCGGCAATTGCACCAGCATCGGCAGTCCATACTGCTTCGCGACATCCGCCGTGCGCCCTTCGCCGAAGGGATACAGGCGCTTGCCGCAGTCCGGGCAGGTCATGTACGCCATGTTTTCCACCAAGCCCAGCACGGGGATGTTCATCATCTGCGCCATTTTGACGGCTTTCTCCACAATCATGCCAACCAGCTCCTGCGGGCTTAAGACAATCACGATGCCATCCACCGGCAGCGACTGGAACACCGTCAGCGGCACGTCGCCCGTTCCCGGCGGCATATCCACATACAGGCAGTCCACATCCCCCCAGCACACATCCGTCCAGAACTGCTTGACCGTGCCCGCAATCAGGCTGCCGCGCCAGATAACGGGGTCGGTGTCGTGCTCCAGCAGCAGGTTGATGGACATAACCTTCACGCCGTTTTCAGCTTCCTGCGGCAGGATGCCCAGCTCATTGCCGACCGCCTTGTCGCGGATGCCCAGAATGCGCGGCATACTCGGCCCGGTGATGTCCGCATCCAGTACCCCGGCGATTTTCCCGCGCCGCGCCGTTTCGCACGCGAGCAGACCCGTCACCAGTGATTTTCCCACGCCGCCTTTGCCGCTGACAACACCGATGACCTTCTTCACCCGGCTGCCCGCGTTCGCCGGGGCGAGCAAACTCTGCGGCTTCTGCCGCGATGCGCACGCGCTCCCGCACGAGGAGCAGTCATGCGTACATTCTTCTGCCATCATGTTCACCTCTGCATCAGATTCATGGGGTATTATAGCATCCGTTTGGGAATGCGTCAAGCTGTCATAATGCCCGAATCGGAAAGTACAGATACTCCTGCTGCGTTTTCGGGTCGGTGAATTCCTGCACCGCGCCGACGAGCTTCACGCCATTTTCGCGGAAGTAATCGACCATGCGGCTGAACGTGTCCGCGCGGCGATTCTCTATGGCAAGGTACTCATACCCCGGCACGACCCACTTCGTCCACCCATCCGGCACTTCCGCGTCGATGGGACATTCCACGCCCGCGAGGTACAACCCGTGCGAGAAGCCGTCTGTCCACGGCAGGAACGAACGGGTTTCGTCGCTCATCACGCCCCAAATGCCGAGCAGCGCGCCGTTTTCGTCGCGGCTGGCGACGGGGGAGACTTCGTCGAAGTGGGCGTTTGCGTCCGACCAGAGCATGGGGATGAAGCCTTCGCCGTCGTCTGTCGAGCCTTCGATGCCGATGACGGCAAAGGAGGGCTTGACGATTTTCTGAATGTTGAGGGATGATTCCATGGTGATACCTCCGATGCTATCTTATTCCCTATTCCGCCACAAGTCATTCTTGCGAATCTTCACCCGCGGAATGCTCGTCGTCAAGTCCACTTCATAGATGTCTTCCTCCGTCGGATGCAGAATCACATGCACCTTCTGCCCCAGCGCCGGTTCAATGGTGGACGTATGAAACAAAATCAGCGCATTCCCCGTGCTCGGATGCGTACATTGCAACTCAATAAAGAAGCGATTGTGTTTGACGGGTGCAGTGTAGCTGACGGTCGCTGCCGTGTGCAGCCCGATTCGCCGCAGTTCCCAGCGCGGCTTCAGGCGCTGGAAGAAATCGACGATGGCGGCAGGGGAGAAGGATTGCAGCGTCGTGCGGCGCAGGAGCAGAGCGCCCGCGAGCATCCACAGCGGCAGCGGCGCCGACGCAAGCAGTGCAATGGGATAGCCCAGCGCAGCGCCCGCAATGCCGAGGACGCACAGCACTTCCAGCGCGACGAACGTCCACCGGGAGAAGAAGCAGTGCCGGTGCAGCGCGTTCGCCGCCGCCCAGCTCAGCACGATGCCCCACGCCAGCGGCGCGAGCAGCAGCACGAACCCGGCGAACGATGCGCCCGTTGACCCGCGCGACATCAGATGAACACCGCCGAATGCCAGCCCCCCAAGCAGCAAATAGAACCCCGCCCAGCTGTACGGGCGGAGCAGAAACGCCTGCCAGAGCGGCGTTGCGCCCTCCACGGCATAGCGGACGGATGCGCGCAGGTAACGGCAGGCATACAGCGCCAAATGTACTGTCAGCTTCGGCAGCCACAGCAGCACATCCTGCAGCATGTTCAGCAAGTCGCCGACCCCATGCGGACGGCGGAAGGGGAAATCCGGGCGCGCAGAACGGAGCAATTGCATCGTCCTGCGCAGCGATTCGCCCAGCGGCGGCAGACGGAATTTCCGTTTCGGGGGCGCGGACGGCGTGTCCGGAGGCATATCGAACGGGATGTCTGGCGGCATGGCATCGAACGAATCCTCCGCAGGGTACGGGATGAACTCCTCAGGCGAATAATACTCGCGCGTTCGGCGTCGGCGCGGGGGTTCGTCCGCATTCATGCGGCGGCGGCAGGGCGCGGCTTCGTTTTCCTCCGGCGTATACGCCCGGTCAGCCCGGCGTCGGCGCGGCGTCTGCTCACTCATGGGGCTGCCTCCCTTTCGTATGCGTCGCACAGGGACTTTGCGTCGCCCTGCGCGCGGATTCTGCCGTGCTCCAGCCAAATCACGCGGTCGCAGAGTTCGCGAATCTGGCTTAAATTATGGCTGACGAACAGCACTGTCGCGCCGCCGGACATGAGCTCAAGCATCCGCGCGCGGCTCTTGCGCTGGAAGCGCTCGTCGCCGACGGCAAGAATTTCGTCCACAATCAGAATATCGGGCTGAACGACGGTGGCGATGGAGAAAGCCAGCCGCGCGAGCATTCCGGACGAGTACGTTTTCAGCGGACGGTCGATGAAACGATCGAGTTCGCTGTATGCAATGATTTCCGGCGCTTTGTCGTGCAGAAAATCCTTCGGGTAGCCAAGAATTGCGCCGTTGAGGAAGATATTCTCCCGCCCGGTGAGTTCCGCGTCGAAGCCGCTGCCGAGTTCGAGCATGGGGACGAGCGTGCCTTGCAGGGCGACGCTGCCGCTGGTGGGCGGGTAAATGCCGCTGATGATTTTGAGCAGGGTGGATTTTCCCGCGCCGTTATGGCCAATCAGCCCGGTGACACTGCCCTTTTCGGCGGTGAAGGACACATCATCGAGGGCACGGAAGGTGGTGGTATGCGTCTGGCGGTGGAGGGCGTCGACGACAAACTCCTTGAGGTTGGTGGTGCGGTTCTGGTCGATGCGGAAATCCATCGTGATGTGGCGGGCTTCTACCAAGGGGATTCACCTCCTCGCGCCCGCAGGCGCGAAATCCTGCGAATATAATTCTCCATCAGCCAAGAAAAATCCTCTTGCCAAATGCAAAACTGACAGAAATTCCTTTCTGCTTCCGCCCCTTGACGGGAGGGCGCGGGTGGGCTATACTTATCCCATATGGAAAAGGGGAGGAATCTGGATGGAAATCATTGCACGAATCGAAAACGGCTTTCGGGAGAAATTCGGCGTACCGCGGCAGTCGGGGCTTGTGCCGGAGGTGATTTCCCGCGTCGTGATGGCGGAAAAGTACAGCGTCCGCGAGGCGTTCCGCGGCATTGAGGATTACTCCCACCTGTGGCTGCTCTGGGAGTTCGACCGCGCGCAGCAGGATGATTGGCGGCCGACTGTGCGTCCGCCGCGGCTGGGCGGCAATACCCGATTGGGCGTGTTCGCGACGCGCTCGCCGTTCCGCCCGAACCGCATCGGTCTGACGGTTGTCCGCTTGATTCGCATGGAGGAGGAGAACGGGCGCATCACGCTCGTCGTCTCCGGCGCGGATTTGATGGACGGCACGCCAATTGTGGACATCAAGCCGTACCTGCCGTATGTGGACAGCGTGCCGGACGCGGTCGGCGGGTTCACCGAGCAGACCGAACGCCATCACCTGACGGTGGATTTTCCGGAGAAGCTAAAAAAGTACGTTCCCAAGCAGAATCTGCCCGCCGTGATGGGCTTGCTCGCGCAAGACCCGCGCCCGGCGTATCAGCATGACGGAAAGCGCGTGTACGGCGTGCCGTATGGTGAGGTGGATATTCGCTTTGTCGTCGAGGGCGACACGCTGACGGTGGTGGAGGTCGTGCCATACACGGAAAAGGAGCAGGAAAAGTGAATACGAATCGCTGGATGCAGGAGGTCAATGCGCGGTTTCCGGTGCGCAAAAGCAAGGTACAAAAGGCGCAGGAAATGGGCTATGCGGCGAGGATGGAGGAAAACAAGGCAATCTGCACGAACCGCAATATCGTCGTGGGCGATGTGGACAAGGCGAAAGTGCTTGTTACGGCGCATTACGACACGCCCGCAACCGTCGGGCTGCCGAATGTCATGCTGCCCATGAATCGCCCGATGTTCTACCTCGTTCAGGCACTGATTGCGCTGGTGATGGTGGTGTTCATCTTCGTACCGACGGGGATTGTGAAAAAGCTCACGGGCAGCATCTTCTGCACGGAAGCGACGCTGATTGGGTTGTACTGCCTGATGATGTATCTGCTGCTGGCGGGCGTGCCGAATCCGCACAACGTCAATGACAACACGTCGGGCGTGTGCGGGGTGCTGGCGCTGATGGAATCGTTCGCGGCGGAAAAGCCGGAGGAGATTGCGTTCGTGCTGTTCGACAACGAGGAGAAGGGGCTGCTCGGCGCATCGGGGCTGGCGAAAGCGCATAAGCAGGCGGCAAAAGAGACGCTTGTGCTGAACATGGACTGCATCGGCGTGGGGGAAGCCATGCTGATGCTTGTGCCGAAAGCGGCGCGGGAGAAGTATCCGGCACTGGGCGAGACGGCGCGGAAAAGCAGCGGCATTCCGGTCGTCCTTGGCAACATGGAGAAGTGCAATTTCTCCTCCGACCAGAAGCACTTCAAGCTCGGCGTGGGCATCTGCGCCTGCCGCAAGAAAAAGCATGTAGGCTGGTACTGCAGCAAAATTCATACCAAACATGACACGACGTACGACGAAATTACCCTGCAGGGCGTGGCGGACACGGTGGAAGCCGTCCTCCGGCAGGTCGTCGGGAAGGAGCAAGCATGACCATACGCGAAGAAATCGACGCGCAGTTCCCCATCCGCAAAACGACGGCGCAGAAGCGGGCGTTCGAGAAGTGGGTGATGGCGAAGATACGCGAAATGGGGTATCGCCCCTATGTGGACGGCATGAACCGAAAGGACAAGCTGCGCCACCGCAACATCGTCGCCGGCGACCCTCAAAATGCCGAACTGCTCATCAGCGCCCACTACGATACGGCGGCGACCATCGGCGTGCCTGATTTGCGCATCCCCCGGAATTTCCCGGTGTATATCCTCGCGCAGGGCGCGGTGCTGCTGGGAATGCTGCTGATTTCCCTGCTGATTGGCACGGCAGTCGGGCTGGCGACGAAGAGCGGCGATTTGCTGATTCTGACGTTCTTTTTCGCCTATCTGGCGCTGATGCTGCTGATGATGTTCGGCGCGGCGAACAAGCATAACGTCAATGACAACACATCCGGCATTGCCGCCCTGCTGGAGACGATGCAGCGCCTGTCCCCTGAAGCACGCGAAAAGACGGCGTTCATCCTCTTTGATCATCAGGAGACGGGCAGCCGCGGCGCAAAGAGCTACGGCGCACAGCACGTCGAAGTGCAGACGATGAAGCTGCTTGTTGACCTCAACTGCGTTGGGGATGGCGACACGTTTGTCATCAGCGCCCCGAAAATGGCGCAGGAGAAGCCGGAATACGCCGCCGTCCGCGAATCCCTCGAAGAAAACGCAATGGCATCCGGCGTGTCGACGCAGTTCTTCGGACGCGCGGGGGTGCAAGGCGCGGGCGATTATCGGCGCTTCGTGTGCGGGGTGGGCGTATCGGCATACCACCACAGCGCGGGGGTGGGACTCATCACCGGGCGCATCCACACTTCCCGCGATACCGTCTGCCGACAGGAAAATTTGGACTATCTCGCCAAAAGTCTCGCCGACGCGGCTCAAAAAATGAATGATTTGTAACAATTTGCCGAACAAGCGGCATTTTTCAGCGCTTTTGCTTTGCAATTTGTACCGGAATATGCTACAATAGTGAATAGAAAGGCTCCCTGTTGGCGAGACTGGAAGAGGAGGAAGCAGCATGCTGCCGAAAGTTTCCAAGGGATTCCGCGCCATTTTTGTCGCGGTGATGTGTGTGGTGTGCGTGGCGCTGTGTGTGCTGGCGGTTCGGCTGGCACAGCAGGGCGAGCAGCTTCGGCTGACGCAATTGCAGCTGGATGCAAGTCTGGCGCGGTTGAAGCTCCAGCAGACGCAGCGCGCGCAAATCGACGTTGACCTGCCGGAAACGCTGGCGCAATTGCAGGTGGTGCAGCCCGAAGCGGATGCAGCGTCCGCGCGCGAGCAGGAACTCCGCGCCCAGCGCAAGGCGCTCCGCAGCGAGAATGCGGAATTAGCGGCGCAGGCGGAAACGCTCACGCAGCAGCTCTCCCTCCTCCGAACCCCGGACAGTGAGCTGATCGGAGAGGTGGAGACGCTGCAAAAGACGCTTTCATCCCTTCAGGCGCAGGTTGACGCCGCACGGCAGCTCCTTGGGCAGGCAGAGGAGTGAGCCTATTCCCCAATTCACTTGCGCTATCTGCTTGCGCATTCGCATTTGGGAATAGTATACCAGCCGCATTTATTCACAGCCTGAGATTCGACTGACAAAGCAAGGAGGAAGTTCCCATGTCCGAAAACAAGTCCCAGACACCGGCACAGAACACGCCGGAAAACAGCGAGAAGAAGAAAGTTTCCCTGTTTGCACTCATCGTCGTGCTGGTCGTGGCGGTCATCGTGATGGTCGCGCTGTTCGTGCGGTCGAATAACCTGTCCAGTCAGCTGGATGAGGTCAACGGTCAGCTGGCCGCCAGCAACACCGAACTCCAGCAGACCATTGCCGACAAGGAGACGGCGCAGGCGGAACTGACCACCGCGCAGAATGACCTCCGCGAAGCGCAGCTGGTGCTGGAAGAATCCACCGCAAAGGTGGCGGAACTGGAAGCCCAGCTGGTTGTCCTGAACGACGAAAACGAAGCGAACAAGGCGCAGGTGGAAACGCTGACCGCTGAACTGGACACCGCAAAGGCGAATCAGGCGGCGGCGCAGGGCTACCTCGACAACGTGTCCGCCCAGCTGGATGAGCTGATGCAGAACCTCGGCTTGGCGCAGAGCGCGCTGAACGGCGAAGCGACGGAAGAACCCGCTGTTGAGCCCGCTGCGACGGAAGAACCCGCTGTCGAGCCCGAAGCGACGGAAGAACCCGCTGCCGAACCCGACGCGACGGAAGAACCCGCCGTCGAGCCCGACGCGACGGAAGAACCCGCCGTCGAGCCCGAAGCGACGGAAGAACCCACCGCCGAACCCACTGTGACGGAAGAACCCACTGCCGAGCCCGAAGCGACGGAAGAAACCGCTGTCGAGCCCGCTGTGACGGAAGAACCCGCTGCCGAGCCCGAAGCGACGGAAGAACCCACCGCCGAACCCGCCGCGACGGAAGAACCCGCTGTCGAGCCCGCTGTGACGGAAGAACCCACCGCCGAGCCCGCTGTGACGGAAGAACCCGCTGTCGAGCCCGCTGTGACGGAAGAACCCGCTGTTGAGCCTGACGCGACGGAAGAACCCGCTGCTGAAGGAAGAGTTCTTACCACCACCATCACGTCTATGCTGCCGGACGAATACACGCTTGATGTTGAACTGCACCTGGATGCGAACAATGTGGTGACGGAGTTGAAGCTGACGCTGGAAAATGAAATCGAAGGTCTGACGCAGGAAATGCTGGACGCCTTCGCGGAGCAGTTTGTCGGCAAGCAGCTGCCGGTTGTCCTGCACGCGGATGCGGATGAGACGACTGCGGAAGAGCAGATTGTCGAAGGCATGGAGAATCAGCTGGAGAACAGCCGCGGCATCGTTGAGATGCTGAACAAGCTGGCAGAGCAGTAATCCCCTGACACATCGCGCCGCCCCGCTGACTAAATATGGTTAAGCGGAGCGGCGCTTTTTTGCACTTGTGTTCCTTTTCAATCAATGGTATAATAGAAGTGGACGTGTATGTCCGAGCAGATATATCAACGATCGACGATCAATGGAGGCTGCACATGAAAAAATGGTTCTGTGCGCTGGGCATGATGCTGGCGCTGCTGATGTCCGTCGCGCTGGCGGACGGCGTGAAAGTCACCTTTGCCGAGAAAAACGGGCAAATCAACGGCGGCTATGATTATACGCTGAAGCTGAACGTGTCGCCCGCAAGCGACAAAGACCTGACGGTTTCCCTGACCTGCGACGGCTTGGACGGCGCGTATTCTGTGGTCATCCCGGCAGGGCAGAAGAGCACCACGCTGACCGTTCCGACGCAGGTGGTGGAGGAACGCGGCAAGGTCGTCTTTGAGCTGCAGAGCGGCGACGGCTACACCGGTGCAGGCAAGCACACGCTGACCATCCAGCGCCTGCCGAACGTGCAGTTCTATCTGGGCATCAACTTTGGCACGGTGGGCAAGAAGATGAGTGTCCGCATGACGGTGACGAATTCATCCACCATCGTCAAGGGCAACAACACCTTCCAGCTGCGCGATGACAAGGGTACAGTGCTGGCGGAAGCAAAGTGGTCGAATCCGAGCGGCGACATGAGCTTCTCTATCACCCCAACCGCTGATATGGAGGGCTACACTCGCCTGAGCGTGTGGCTGGGCGATCGCTGTGTGGCGGATGGCGGTTACCTGACCGTCGTTGCGAAGGGGCAGCGCGCCGTCAAGAACGTGGAGACGGAGCGGAAACTTGTCGGCATCGGCATGGACTGCGGTTTCGGCGGCAAGAACACCGATCAGGTGCTGGAAGTGCTGGCGAAGCACAACACGAATATCACCTTCTTCATGACGGGCTATTTCGTCCGCACGTTCCCGGAGGAATCCAAGCGCGTGCTGGCGGCGGGCAATGAAATCGGCGACCACACGAACACGCATCCGCAGCTGACGAAGGAACGGCCATACAGCATGATGCGCCAAATCGTTTTTCCGGCGGAGACCATGGCGGAAACGCTGGGCGTCTCGCCGCGCCTGATGCGCCCGCCGTACGGGGACGTGAACAGCAACGTCATCAGCGTTTCGCGCGCGGAAGGCATGGAGTGCGTGCTGTGGAACATGAGCACAAAGGACTCCATCGGCAAATATACGGTGGAGGAGTGCATCAAGAACGGTACGACGCGCGCCAAGCTCGCGCCCGGCAATATTTTGCTCTGCCATCTCGACGCGAATCACAGCTGGGAAATTCTCGATGCTGTCCTGACCTACTACGAGGAGCAGGGCTACACCGTTCTGCCGATTTCCGCGCTGATTTACGCCACGGGCGGCTCGCTGCCCCCGATGCCTTCCACCCGCGAGGCACTGCTTTACACCGACAACTACTGGCCGAACTGGCTGGCAGAACGCGGCATTGAGATTGAGACGAAGGAATAAGCAAGCAGGCTGTCCGAGAAAAACGGGCAGCCTGTTTTGCAAAAGGTGGAATGCCGATGCACATCACTGACTGGAAAGAGAATTTTATCTCGAAGATGATTACGCGCGGGCGCAATTACTGGCGTGCCGGGGCAGTGAAAAATCTGCACTGCACGCAGGAGAAAATCACTGCTGATGTAGAAGGCACGCGGCTGTATCGGGTTGAGATTACGCTGGCAGGCGATGCCGTGGCAACTCTGTCCTGCACCTGCCCCTTTGCGAAAGAAGGCGCAAACTGCAAGCATATGGCGGCGGTTCTCTTTGCGGCGACTCATCTGCCGGAATCGGAATTGCCCGCGCCGGAGTGGGAGAAGAAGCTGAACAGCCTGTCCGCTGAAACGCTTCGGGATTTTCTTCGCCCGCTGCTGAAAAAGGACGAAGCACTCCGAAATCGGCTGATGCTGTGCAAGGGAGACGAACCTGTCCGTGCGGATGAACGCCGCCTCAATTGGCAGCGCGCCCTGACGCAGACGCTTCACGCCGCCGAACGCTATTCCGAAAACGAGTATGACGAATACGCGGAATATGACGAAGAAGAATATGACGAAGAAGAGGAATCACCCGTTCAGGAACTGCTGGAGCTGCTGGACGCGGAATTGGCTGATTTGCTGACACCGGAACATGCGATGCTGGCGTTTGAACTCGTTTGCGACACGGCAATGATGTTTGAATCCGCCGATGAAATTCTTGAACAGGAGGATATCGAAGACGCTTGCCGCGATGCATGGATGCAGATTCTTGCCATCGCAGCACCTGCCCAGCAGTCGGCAATGTACGAGTGGTTCGCCGCTACATTCCGGACGTGGCAGCCGCTGCCGTATTTCACCGCGCCGCTGGCGTTCTTGTTTTCGTATCCATGGGACGAAGCGATTCATCAGCGGAATCTTGCGCTGCTCGACGAGAAAATTGCCGAATGGAAGCTGAATGCGCAGGAACGCGGTGGAGGCGCGATGGTGAACCTGCTGAATCAGCGTGAAAAAACGATGCAGCAGCTGCACGCTTCGCAGGAGGACATCATCGGCTTCTGGCATTCGCATTGGGATGTGCCGTATGCGCATGACCGGACGCTGAAAACGCTGATGGCGGCGGAAAAGTGGACGGAAGCCATCGAGCAGGTCAAGGCGGATTTGCAGACGTTCGCCGGGGAATATATGCCATGCAAGCAGCGCCGCGAACAGCTGATTTTGCTCTATCAGCGCGCGAATCAGCCTGACCTTGCGCAGCGGGAGATTCGGCAGTACATTGAGCAGTACAATCAGTACAGCATGGAGCAGATTGATGCGCTTCGAGCGACGCTTCCCGCCGATGCGTGGCGCGACGAGGCGGAACGTTTGCTGAAACTGCCGACGACAAGCACTATCCGCCTGCCCCTGCTGGCATCCATTGAGCAGTGGGAGCAGCTGCTCCAGCGGATTCAGCAACACGGCAATTTTGAGGGACTGTGTACCTATTTTGAACCGCTGATGGCATGGGATTCCGCCCGCACGCTGGCACTCTACCGCAACATGGTGAATCGCGCTATGCAAGCGGCTTCGTCGCGCGCCGCCTACTGCGAGGTCATCCAGCAGCTGGAACGCATGAAAGGCACCGACGAGGGAAGACAGATAATTGCTGACCTTGCTGAACAGTGGCGCAGGGACTACAAGCGCAAGTGCGCACTGCTGGACGAATTGCAGAAAGCGGGATACTGACAAAAAACAGGCTGTCCGAGCAAAACGCTCGAACAGCCTGTCTTTTCTTACTTACTCCGCCGGGAACAGGAATCCAGCCGTCATTTCCAGATGGTTTTCGCCCGCATAGTCCGGGAAAACCTCGTACATCTTCGTGGTGAAATCCGCCGCGGACGCTGCCGGGTTGCAAGCGTCACGGTGGTGCAGGTCGGGGTGCTCACTTCCGCCAGCGCAGCGGACAGCAGCAGCAAAATCATCACCAGCAGGGAAATCAGTTTCCTCATGGGTTCCTCCAAGGTGGGTCGTTCGGGGAAAGGGGTTATCTTGTGGCCACGATGAAAGGATACACCATTTGTGCTATGGACGCAAGTACGCACTTTTTATTAGCGAGGCACTTTTTGGTGACTGGGGGGGGAGGATTCGCTGCAAGGGCAAAAGAAAAGCACCGATTCTATCGAACCGATGCTAATCTGGCGGAGAGTTAGGGATTTGAACCCTAGGTGGGGTATAAGCCCACACACGATTTCCAGTCGTGCGCCCTACACGAACAAGTGTTTGCAAACTGCCGAAGTATCGGGGAGGTGATCGGCGTAAAGGTCGGCAGTGAGGGCAAACGAAGCGTGACCAAGACACCCCTGCACCAGCTTCACGGGTTCGCCGCCGAGAACGGCGGCAGTCGCCACCGAGTGGCGCAAGCCGTGGAGGGTCACAGGCGGCAGAGAAAGCCGCTGCGTGACGCTGTGATGGTCTGTGTACACCTTGTGCATACTTCCCTCGTAGAAGAGCCCGGAGAGCGTCAGAGGGCGCATTCTGATGCAATCAAGCACGTTGTCAGGCAAAGCAATGCGCCTGTACGAGTGTTTCGACTTCAAGGGATGCAGTTCGCGGCTATCGCCGCGCTGGTGCTGTACGGTCAAAACGCCATCGGCAGACAAGTCAGCGCGAGAAGCTGCGAGGGCTTCGCCGCGCCGAAGACCGCAACAGCACAGCAGAAGCACAGTGGCGGAATCCATCAGCGCCGCCGCGTCCATGTAGCGGAGCAGTTCCGGCAGGGTCAGCACAACCGCCTTTTGCGCATGGTGCACAACCTGTGGGCATGTGTCCTCGTCAAGGACACAATCTGTAAGGTGCAGCTTGCGCGCAACGAGAAGCGCGCGGGAAAGCATTACACGATCCAGCTGGGCGGCACGCGGATGCGTGCGCGCCACAGACTGGATCCAGCACAGGCAATCCAGCGGTGCAATGTCAATGACCCAAATTGAACCCAACGACGCAGGAAGAGCCCGTAC
>CDZR01038041.1_pt1 | contig 15128 bp, 8 predicted proteins | sample 554781 | NCBI WGS metagenome assembly CDZR01 (sample SAMEA3182065, study PRJEB8094) | gut metagenome | biome: human; feature: gut; material: Stool; isolation source: human stools | place: Canada | collected 2013-01-28
TCCTGTCAGGAAGTACGCTCCTTTGAGCAGTATTAAAATTCGTGGTATTTCCCGAAGTGAAATAGAAATGCTGCTGATTTGGATGATACGTCATAGAGCGTTTTATAAGGTTGATTTAACCTATGTGATCAATGCAGGCTCAACGAAAGTCAACCAAGTCTGTGATGCGTTTCTCAAAGCAGGATATATCCGCAAGGAGGAAAATAGCAAAAAGACATACTGTAATCTTACAAAAGAGGACTATTACAGGCTGTTGTTAGAAGAATAAAAGCACACTTCCCATGATGGGAAATGTGCTTTGGTAGATGTGTTATGCCGGAACGTTTTTCATTTCTTCTTCAAGCTCGTTGATCGCTTCAATAGGAAGTTTAGTGGCTTTTGCAATATCTTCCTTAGAAACTGTGCCTAACTGCAATAAATTATAGGCAATTCTGAGCTTTTCTTCGGTAATTCTTTCTTCCATTGCCTTGCACATATAATCCACTCCTTCCGGTGTTTCTTTGAAAAATCTGGTACGGTCTGCTAACGGTGATAATAACATTTCGTCTGCCTTACTGCACCTGAAATCATGTATCAGCTTGGCAAGATCGGAGTTATCGTCCTTGTTTTCGTATGCGCCGTTTATATAAAGAATATGTTCTCCGTCATTAAACGGCTCACCCGTGGCAAGGTTCATACGCTCTATTGGATAAACAGCTTTTCCTTTGCCGAAGAAATCATTTTCGGTAATGAATATCACATAAGTGTTGGGCAACTTTTCAAACTGCTGTTTCTCCCTGAGATTATCAACGTCCATCGCACTTGAATGGTATCTTGCCCTTTGAGGAGATGCCCCCTTATCCTGCCTCTGCACTTCAATGTCATATTGCTGATTTTCATCATCAACACCAAATACATCAAGGCAAATAGAGCGTTCCCCAAAAAGATGCTGTAGATCGTACTGTGTTTCTTCTTTGGTGAGCTTCAGATCGGGCTTTCCGATGATAATACGAAGCACATACTGAGCAAGTTCAAGATTATTCCTGAAAAGCTCACGCATGAAATCATCGTCAAGAGGACGATATTTGGCAAGCTGTTCAAGGTTTTGCTGACGTTCTTCTTCGGGCGTAAGTATTGGTTTGATCTTAGCCAATGGTATGCACCTCTTATATAGTATTCTTATTCAATACTATTATATCACATCTGCCCCGAAAAATCAATAACAAATTTATTACGAAAGGACGTGTTTTAGCATGATTCTTATCATCGGCGAAAAGCCGAGTGTTTCAAGAGCCATATCCGCCGTTGTCGGAGCTTCTTCCGCACACAAAGGCTACACCGAGGGAAACGGCTATATCGTTTCTTGGTGTGTCGGACATCTTGTCGGGCTGAAATATCCGAATGACTACGGCAACGGCTGGGACCGGAAGTGGAGCTTTTCACAGCTCCCTATGATACCCGACAAGTGGCAGTTTCAGGTCACGGACAGCACAAAGGCGCAGTACAATCTCCTGAAAAGCCTTATAAACAGGGACGATATTTCGGAGATCATCTGTGCAACAGACGCTGACCGTGAGGGCGAATGTATTTTCCGCTATGTCTATAATATGGCGAACTGCAAAAAAACCGTGAAGCGTTTGTGGGTTTCTTCTCTTGAAGAATCAGCTATCCGCAAGGCTCTTACAGCGATGAAGCCTATATCTGCATATGATAATCTGTTTTCAGCAGGCTATGCCCGTGCAAGGGCTGACTGGCTTGTGGGAATGAACGGTTCTCGGCTGTTTTCCGTTCGCTACGGCGGTAAGCTCAACATCGGGCGTGTTCAGACACCGACACTTGCAATGATCGTTCAGCGTGATGCCGAGGTAAACGGCTTTGTGAAGCAGAAGTATTTTACTGTTGACCTGAACTGCGGAGACTTTATTCTTTCTTCTGCGAGAATTGATGATGAAAATGCCGCTGATACGCTTGTTTACGGCTGTGACGGCAGTACGGTTACGATCAGCTCGGTCAAGCGTGAGGTCAAGACCGATAAAGCTCCAAAGCTGTATGACCTGACCACGCTCCAAAGAGAAGCAAACAAGGCTTTTGGTTACACGGCACAGCAGACGCTCGACTATACGCAGTCGCTCTATGAGGGCAAGCTCGTTACATACCCTCGCACGGATAGTCAATTCCTGTCCGATGATATGGCGCAGACGGCTCTTGATGTGGCAAAGCTCTGTGATACCTACTTCGGGTTCGGTATCTCGCATACTCCCGATATTTCTAAGGTCATCAACAACAGCAAGGTATCGGGACATCATGCAATTATCCCCACAAGCGGAATCGCAACGGCAGACCTTTCTTCTCTGCCGTCTGGCGAAAAGAATGTCCTTACGCTGATTGGAACAAAGCTGATCAGTGCAACGGCTCCGGCGCACAAGTATGAAGCTGTCAAGCTGACAGGTATCCGCAACGGTACGGAGTTCACGGCAACGGGCCGCACGGTGCTTGAAATGGGTTGGAAAGCCTATGCAAAGCAGTCCGACAAGAAGAATGAGGAAAAATCTCTGCCTGCGGTATCTGAGGGACAGACATTCACGGCAGCAGCAAGCAAGGGCGAACACTTCACTTCTCCGCCGAAGCCTTACACTGAGGACACACTTCTTTCCGCTATGGAGAGAGCCGGAAATGAGAACTATGACGAGGACACGGAGAAAAAGGGACTCGGCACTCCTGCCACAAGGGCCGCTACGATCGAAGCACTTGTAAAGAATGGCTATGTGGAGCGTGTCGGCAAACAGCTCAGGGCAACGGATAAGGGCAAGGAGCTTGTGACGGTCGTTCCCGATGAAGTCAAGTCTGCAAAGCTGACCGCTGAATGGGAATCGAAGTTACAGCAGATCGAACACGGCAGTCTGCCCGAAGCAGTCTTTATGTCGGGCATTACGCAGTTCATCACTGAAATGTGCGGTAAATATGGCTCAGTGGATAAGTCTGTTTCACTTTCTGACGGCAGTAATGAGCCTATCGGGAAATGCCCGAAGTGCGGTGCAGATGTAGTCAAGGGTAAGTTTGGCTTCTACTGCAAGGGCAAGTGCGGTATGAATATCGCAAAGGTGTACGGTGTGGAGCTTTCCGATACCCAGGTCAAGGGACTACTGAACGGTAAATCGACTTCCTATACATCTAAGGGCAAAAAGACCATTGTGCGCCCTGAGCTCGTGGAGAATCCGTACAATGGGAAGATGTATTATCAGTGGAAAACGGAGAGGGGTATATAAAAACAGCAAGGGTGTCCTTGCTGTTTGGTGATAGCTATATAAAGCAGAATAATGCTACACAGGAACATCACCATTAATTGGAATAGCATCTGTATTTTTTGTTGACCAAAGAATCAACTGTTCAACGAATTTCGGAGTGATGATTTCCGGAATATGAAACGGAAGAAAATATCTGTTCCATCGTCCATTTGTTTTTTTCGCCTGAAACATTCTGCCTTTGCTTATTATATATTCCTTCTCAGTTTGAAGCGGACAAGCCAGAATATAGGATTTATCATCTGATACTATATTCAGAATATTGTACGGAGATTCATCGTCTAAAGCAACATACCATAAATATGTTTGACTATCGACAATTATTTTACGTCTACCTTTGGAACGTATGCTCATAGAATATCACCTTTGCAAATTCTGAATAATCGGAAGGACGCTCTTAACTACTTTATTATATCAAACTACCGCTGAAAAGTCAATTATTTGGCTTAAAGCAGAAAGGATAATCTTTATGAACAATAACCAGCTTACGGAAGTCGCAAAGATCCTCGGTGTCTCCGAGGACAGCGTTTCAGCTATGGACGATGAGATCAAAAACAGTATGACAGCGGTTTTTGAACAGGTCGCCGTGAAAAACGATGAGGACAAAAAGGCTGTCTTTGAAGCCCTCGACAATCTGTGGCAGAAAGGCTCAATCTATATTGAGCTGAGTGAAGTCGCAAAGTCCACGGGTATCACCACCGAAACGCTCCGCAGCCTTGACTATGAGACTCAGCAGACTATCGTCTATGAGTTCATGATGGACAGCTCTCAGACCGCCCGTTTTTATGACCTTGTGAACAAGGCTCTTGCGGTCGCAGACCTCCCGAATGTGGCAAAGCTCATCGGTACTCCCGTTCGTGCGCTGAGGTCGCTCCCTCGCCGTATTCAGGAGAATATCTGCGGTGCGTATGCTATGGAGTACGATGCCGACAGCACGAATATGGAGCTTATCGACAACATCAGGGAGATGATCGCACCGTGACAGATTTCCCGTATATCGGCGGTATCGAAGTTTCCGCTATCAAAAACCGTGAGTTTATCCGCATTGAAACGGACAAGGCTCAGGCTATCGTGGTGGCACTCGACAAGAGCAATATTCCTTTTTCTGCCCGATTCGGTGATGCTGAAATGGTGCTGACCTATGACGGCAGCTACAAGGAACAGGTCGAGGAGATCATCGCAAAGGCACAGTCCGGCGACTATGAAGCATTGCTCCGTGAGCTGCAAGTTTACGGAGTGCCTGACGGCTATTATCGACTGCTCGGTGAAGTTGCGGAGCTTCTGAATACAACAGTAAGTTTCTTGCAGTCCCGTCCTGATGATGTTCAGCTATTGCTCTGCAAGTTCTATGTTGACCTGTGGCTCTGTGACAGAGCTACGCTTCAGCGTGAGCTTGACCGTATCATCACGGTCAACGGCAGAACGCTCTCGGATATTTCGGAGTATGAACGCAAGAAGCAACAGGAGAAAACTCCTGCCGAACCCGTGCAGACGGCGGATAAAGTTCACTCATTTGCGGAGCTTTACGATGAATACCAGCGCCGTCATGCCAATGACCACTTTACAAGAGAAGCCCATAAACATCTGGCTGAGATCGCCCTCCGCAGACAGCGTGACGAACAGGAGCGAGTTACTCAGACAGAAGAAAGAGAACAGAAAGGAAGAACAGACCATGAAGAAGTTTATCATCATCGGAAGTGCGGTTATCGCAGCAGTCACAACCGCAGTTGTTGTCATCGTAAAGCGCAGAAAGTGAGGTAGCCTATGCCCGTACAGGATAATGACGATAAGAGAACCACCGACCAGCCTGCGGTCGATGCGGAGGAAGAACTGAGAAGAAAACAGGCGCAGGCACAGGAACAACAGCAGGAAGAGTCCGGCGCTCAGAAGTCGGACAAACTTCTTCCTTTTCTGAACGCAAAGGCGGAGCATCATCAGAGCCGAATCGACTCCCTTGATGAGAAAATTGCCAATCAGACGGACAAGATCGACCGCAACAAGGCGAAGATCGAAGCCCTAAGTGCGAAAGCGGACAAGCTCGAAGATACGAACCGTATGCTGAAAGCGACTATCGGCAATCTGCCGGGTATCCGCACTCTGATTGCTAACAACGAGAAGCGTATTCAGGCTATCCGTGAGGTGAAAATTCCGAAGCGGCAGGAGAAGATAGATCAGGGTTGGAAGAAGATCGACACCCTGACCGCAAAGCGTGACCGTATCGAACACAAGCTGAACCGTGTGATCGCTCTCAATGACACGATCAAGAGCTTCGGTATCCACTTCAACAAGGAGCGCCGTGAAGCATTTGCAGATGCTATGACAAGGCTAAACAGCTCGACTGTTGACTGCCTGAGCGATAAGAAAGCTACACTTGAAGCCAAAAAGCAGGCTATCCTCGATACCTATAACGCTCCTGAAACGAGTGCCGTGGACAAGCTCAAACTCGGTGAACAGCTCAAGGGCGTGAATGAGCGTATCGGCGCACTGGAAAGCAAGATCATGAAGCTCGCCCGTCCCGAAACGCACTATGAGGAGCAGACCAACGACCAGCTCGATGCTTCTATGATTCTCACAGGCGAGAAGCTCGGTGAAATGGTGCAGAATGGCACTATGGATATTCCTTCTCTTGCTGAGGGTGCTGTGCAGGCGGCGCAGGAGGTCGAAACGCTTGACAGGTCACAGGTCGCTTCGATCGCTGACAAGCTCATTGACCAGCCGCTTGCAAGTGCAGAAATGCAGATGGAAGATGATTATAACATGATCGACGGCATCATCAACAACGGCAGCAAGGAGGACATCGACAAGGCAAGAGCTGAACTTCGTGAGGGTATCAAGAATATGGAGAACCTTGCGGAGAATCCCTTTGTTCCCCAGGAGATGAGAGAGAATGCCACGGCAGAGCTTGAAAAGATGCGGAAACAGCTTGAATTGCTTGACAGCGTCGATGAGATTGAGGTCGAGTCATGGCTCATGACTATGGTGGATAACGGCGATGCAGTCCTCACCGATGACGGCGGTTTCAAGGTCAACCCCGACTACTACAAGGAGTTGCCCCGTGGTGATCGTCATGTGGAGACTATGACGGAAATTCAGGCGGTCGAGGTCATGTCCGCATTGACTGCCGCAGGCGTGGCATATTCCGCTGCTACTAAGGGTGAGGATAAGGTCGGCATTACTGTTTCAAAGAATGATGTTCCTGCCCTGAATGATGTAATGTACGCTTCTATCGGCAAGATCGCCCATACAGAAGCCGCAAAGGAGAACGGCGGTAAGGGCGAAAAGGGCAAGTATCAGACGATCAATCCCGAATACTATGCTTCGCTCGGCAAGGACGATAAGCACACCCGTGTTGAGCCTATCGCCACGGCAAGAAAGATCGTGGCAGAGCTGCAAAAGCAGAATATCCCGTATTCTGCGGTAGTCCGCAAGAATGACACGGTGGCGGTCACAGTCTCTAAGGCGAATGTCGAAGCATATAAGCAGATTGAGAGTGCTGTCAAAGGCGAAAGAGCCGTGGAGTATGTAAATCCCGACTTTTTCAAGTCACTTCCAAAGCAGGAGCGTTTTACGCAGCGTATGGACGAGGGGCAGGCTAGGAAGAAGTCCGCAGAGCTGACCGCAAAGGGCGTGGAACATTCTGCGGTGTTCGGCGGTGAAAAGTCTGCTGTCACAGTCGCAAAGAAGGACTCGCAGAGAGCTTTCTTTTCCCGTGGCAGGATGCAGCGTGATGCACAGCGTATCAGCGGTCGAGGACAGCAGAAGTCTCAGCAGAGAGAACAGACACCCAAAAAGAGAAAGAATCAGGGGCTTGAATAATAGATGAAAATTACTGACGAACAGAAAGAAAGGGCGGCATTTGTCAATCTTCCTCAGTTCCTCATGGCTCACGGCTTTGATTTGAAGAAAGTCGGCAGAGAGTATGTGTGGAAAGACCACGATAGCCTGCACATCAAGGATAACGGTCCGGGTGAGCGTGGTGCGTGGTTTCGTTTCAGCGAGGACAAGGGCGGCGATAACATCGGATTCCTGCGTGAATATATGGGAATGTCTTTTGTTGATGCGGTCGAAGCCCTCACAGGAGAACACATTGACCGCACTTATACTCCGTCCCGCACATACGAACAGAAGCCGAAGCTGACAATGCAAGGCGTGTGTTTGCGTACCTGTGCAAGACCAGAGGGCTTGACTATGATACGGTATCGGCTCTTGTGCGTAACGGCAGTATCGCTCAGCAAGAAAAGACAGGCAATGTCCTTTTCAAATACTATGACGATCAGGGCAAAGTGATCGGTGCTGAAAAGGTTGGCACATCGACTGACCATAAATTCAAAGGCATTGCAACAGGCTCGGCAGCAGGACACGGCTTTGAAGTAGTCCGTGGCACAGGAGAAAAGGCTTTTTTCTTTGAGTCGGCAATAGATATGCTCTCCTATCTGCAAATGCACGATAAAGAGCTGACCGATTGCAGACTCGTTTCCATGATGGGCGTGAAGCCGAACATCGTGCTTGAAACGATGCTCCGTCACAATATTTCCCCTGAAAATGTATTTTTATGCTCCGACAACGACACCGCAGGCAATGAATTTGCCCAGCGTTTGCAGGAGCAGTACCCCGACATGAAGCGTGTTATCACCCCTGATACATATAAAGACTGGAATGATATGCTTCGTGGTATCCCAAAAGCAGCAGAACATGAGATTGACAAAAAGGAGGTTCAGCAGACAGATATGCAAAGATACGGCAACGAAATGTGGCACAAGGCAACAGATAACAGAGACAAGAGCCTTGTGACGATCCAGGCTGCGGATTTTGCAAGATTGCAGGAACAGCTTGACAGATCGGGCATCAATTACTATGCCTATGCCCGTGATAATTCCGTCATTATGGCGATCAACGATAAAGATATAGAGTGGTTCAAGCGTATCGCAGGCACTCCCGACCTTGTTCCCACCAAATCAAACAGACCTTATTCTCCGCCCGAAAAGAACATCTTCGGTAGTGCGGAGTATCGTTATATTCCGAACAAGGAGTACCTCTCCGCTGACCGTGACCTTGTCCTGAAAATGGCTGAGATCATGAAAGCCCGTGGTATGCAGTTTTCGGGCAGAGTCTATCCGTCCGGCAAGGGTACGCTGACGATTTCTCACGCTGATCTTTTCGCAGTCCGCAACATCAGGGACGAGGTTGTGAATATGCGTCGGCAGTTTGCAAGTCCTGATAAGGCGCAGGAAGTCGGCAACCGTGACTATCGTGCGAACCGTGATACTCATTATTATATGAGCAAGCTCACACCTGAGCAGTTCAGAGAGGTCAAGCCTTTTCTTGAAACAAGCGTGAGCTATCATGCTGTTGTCCGTGACGGCAAGGTCGCATTTGCGGTGGATAAAGAGAACGCTCCTGCATTTCACAGGGCTTTGGAGAACGCTGTCCGTGAGACAAATATGCTTCGCAAAATGGCTGACCTTGGTCTGCCTATGGAGCAGAATATCGCTCTTTCGCCCGTAGTCCACCGTCTTGCCGTTGAAGATATGCAGCTTGACCTTGCTGATTTCTTTGACAGCAGATACGATGAAGCACAGTTTGGCGAGATGCTCTCCCTTGTGAACGCATATATCGCACAGGCTCCGGCTGAACGCTACGGCGAAAACAGCAAGCTGACCGATATGCTTGAAGCAAAGTCCAGTTTTGACCGCAGTATCGAGCTTTCCGACTTCTTCTCTCAGCACGATTTCTCCGATGAACAGAGGACCGCTATTACGGCTATGTTCGTCGGTGATGTGACAAGAGGACAGATTGACAGCATTGACGAGACTTTCACGGCTGAGGATATTCAGGCGTATGACGAAATTCTGCATAACGCTTTGCAGGAATCCGATGTTGCTGACTTCCTGACTGCCCATAAGCAGGCTGTTATCGACCGTGAGAACGCAAACAGAGTTCCCACTGAGGAAGAAGTGCTGTTCCCCAAGGCTGACCTTGCCCGTTTCCTTGCAGAGCATACGCTTTCAAGTGATGAGTGGGAGGATATGGCATCTCCGCTGTTTGAACGTGGGTATCTTGAAAAGCACCAGCCCAGCGACAAGGCTTCTTTCGGCTATCATCTGCCTGAAAAAGAGCTGTATGCACTTGCGGAGCGTTATCATCACGGTGACGATATTCGGCGTGAGCTTGCGCTCGGTCTGATGATCCACGCTTCTGATAATATCGCAGATAAGGATAAGGTGGAGTTCGTCTTTGAGGACGGCAAGATCTCTGACCGCACATTCTATTATGGCGAAAATCTCCGTCACACTATGGATCTGTCCTACGGTGATGACGGCATAACTTGTTCTTTCAGCGGTATGGAGCGTTTTGTGTCCTTTGAGGAGATCGGACAGGCTTTCATCGACCGTATCCATGAGGAATATGAGGACTTGGCATATTGGGCGGTGCTTGATTTCATCAGGGACGATATTCCCGATATTTCCGATGATACAGTAAAGGAGCTTATCACGGCATTTGACGGTGCCGCACTTCACGGTTGGGAAAACGGCGATAATATCCCGAAGCTCAACCGTATCAAAAAGGCTCTGTTTGATGTTCTCGGTGACGAGGAGCAGACAGAGAAAGCATTTGCTTGTATCGCAAAGCACAAGTATATTGTGACCTTTGAAGCTGAAAAGCCCGAAAAGCAGCCGGATAGCCTGACCTTCCATTTCGGCAAGGATAAGGGTGATGAATGGGTTAGCGAAAGCGACATCGTTCACGATTTCGCCCTTGCACACCCTGATTGCAGTTTCGCTCTCGCTAATGCTGTTATGGAGTACCTCGATGAGAAACAGCACTCTGAGAGAAATATCCCTGAGCTGAAAGCGGGCTGGTATAAAAAGACCGATTTCAGCATTACTGCTGTCATCGGCGGTGAGGCATTCAATTATGACGGTCGCTTTGACATTGGTGACGGCAAAGGCACGGGTGGCGGTTCGCTGATCGACCATATCCGCACATATAATGAGGGTATCCTCGGCTATACGCAGCACCCGTTCAATCAGCCGGAATATAAGGAAAGGGCGCAGAGAATGCTTGACATTTTCGTTCCTTTCCTTGAAGCATATTCTGAGCTGACCGCTGAGGAACAGCGTATCTTCGACGATTTCAAGGCACAGTACCCGATCCTCACCTATGATGATGTGGAAAAGGAACAGGGTAAGTTCCAGATCTATCAACTCCCCGGCGGTGAGAAGTATCACGGTGTCCGCTTTGAGGGGCTTGACAGGCTGAAAGCAGAGGGCGTACAGCTCAATAGGGACGATTATGAGCTTGTATATGAGGGCTTAGTCGGTGAGTTCAGAGGAAATGCAACTCTTGAAGGCATTTTCACTCAGTTCAACACCAATCAGCCTGCGGACTTCTCAGGTCACTCCCTTTCGGTTTCCGATGTTATCGTCATTTCAATGGACGATAAGGACACGGCATATTATTGCGACAGCTTCGGCTTTACCGAAATGCCTGAATTTTTCCTTGAAAAAGAAAGGACACAGGAGAAGTCTGTGCCGTCTGTTGCCGATCTTGCTGTCGGTGATATTATCATGTATGACGGCGCTCGCCGTGAGATTGAGGAAATTAGTCCTGACCGTATCAAGATGAAAGACCTTGATGCACCCGATTACGGCGGTATTCTGCTCGGCACTTCCGATGTGCTTGCCTATGACGGCTGGCAGCAGGATATGGAGGAAAAGGGCTTTGAGATTCTGTCTAAGGCTGAAAAGCCTGCACCTGTTGTCGATACTCCCGAACAGGTAGAGCCGGAGGATAAAGGACCAGTCTCTCTGCGAAAAGTCGGTGATTTCTATGAGATGTACGGCAAAAATGCGGAGATCGGTGCGGAAGTCCTCGGACTGCGAATGTTCTCCAAAAATGGGCAGCTTATGGTCGGTTTTCCCGATCATGTCAAGGACGAATATTCCGCAAAGCTCCGTGAAGCAGGATATACCGTCCTGATCGAACAGGCTTTTGAGCTGAACCCTCCGAAGCGTGAAGCTGAGAAGCTCCAGACATTACAGCAGGTCGTTGACAAGTTCTTCGGGACTGACTGCGAGTCTGCGGAAACTGAGGGCGGCACATGGAAACTGGCTATTACTGACGGAGAAAAGGTCGGTGAGCTGTTTTACGACGGCGATCCTGTCTGCGGTATCTATAACCGTGGCGACAAAATGGAGATCGAGCCTTACCGTGAGCTGACAACATTTCCGGCGCTCCTGCGTATTGCGATGCTTGAACATAATCCTGACAAGCCCGTGGAGATCATGGACTTTCAGCGTACCTTTGAGACTCCGCTCGATAAGGCAAAGTGGCTTATCAACGACTTCTGTGAAACGGAATACCGTGAGGGTGCTGACTTCTCCGATCTGCACAATGTTGGTCTTGCGTTCACCACGCTGACGGACGATGAGCTGCCCATTCAGGTGACGGCTGACCTTATCGACTTCAAGATCACCTATGAGTTTGACGGCGAGGTTTACAATACGGATCAGTATGACAGCATTGAGGATATGATCGAGAACGGTCTGACCGATCTTGATTTCAGCGATCTTGTATCTGTCCCCGATGAAGTGATCGAGCGTCACACAGGCAAGGACGAACAGACGGTAGATCTTATGAGCGATGCCGCCGATGTAGCGGATATTTCTTCTTCTGCGGAAGATGTGCCGTCTGTTACGCTGAAATACAAGGGCGATGCCGAGAGCCTTGACGAAATCAAGGACAAGGCACTTTCCCTCGGTGCAACTGTTATTGTGGACAATGCAGAGGGTATCATTTCCATTGATACCTATGCAGACCACAAGGCAGAGCTTGACGGGCTTGCCTATGAGCTGGGTGTAATGGCGGCCGATGATGCTCCTGCGGTCGAGACTCCCGCACAGGAGACTGCGGATATTGACAAACCCCTTTTCACCGATGCAGCGGTCATTGACGAAATTCAGCGTAATGAAAACGCTGATGTTCCGTTTTGGGAAATGCCCGAAGCACAGGGTGAACAGCTCTCTCTTTTCGGTGATCCCGAACCGCTGACCACTTCAAAGCCTGCACCTCAGAAGCCAAAATCCGAATTTGCAAAAGGTCCGGTGGTTGACGGTGTTCAGGTCTATGAAGCACTTGCCGCAGAGATCGACCGTGGAACTGGCTTTGTTCACGGCAAGCTCCGTGTGCAGGACTTCTATGAGGAACAGCACCCGACAATTCAGCAGCTTGCCGATTTTTTGAAAAAGGAATACGGCACAGGCGGTCACAGCGGTGAGGGTAAGATCTCACTCGTTGACTATAATTCTCAGGGTATCACATTCAGCTTTGAGAACGGCGAAAAGTTCCGTCATTCTTGGTACAATGTTGCTGTCATGACAGAGAGCAGACTTCGGGACGATACCTACTTGTCTGCCGAACAGAAAGCAGAGAGGGTGGCTCTCAAAGCGGAGCAGTCCGCCGAGCATACCGCACCCGATACTGTGGAAGTTGGTGACCGATTTCGTCACAAGATTACTGGCGAGGTTTCTGAGGTTGTTTCGCTGACAGGTGCGTTACCGTTCTATACGGACGAGTGTACGATCACAACAGATAAAGGCAGCTACGCTACTACGGAGAATATCTCTTATGATAAACTCCTGAACAGCGGACTCTATGAGTATATCGGCAATGCTGAACCCGAAAAGGAAAAGTCTGAACCTGTGAAGCCTGAGCCTATTGCTGAGGTCACACCCGAAAAGTCTGTGGTTATTCCCGAAGCAGAAAAGCCCGATATTCCTACCATCAAGAACCTGTCTCAGCTCAAAAAGGCTATCAAGCCAGGAATGATGTTTGAAATCAGCGATCATCTCCGTTCTGAGTGCGTAGGAGAACGCAGAATTGTTACGAGTGTAAGCACCGTTGATTTTACTTCCAGAAAGCTCGATGAAAACGGAGAACCTACTGGCAAAGACCTCCACATGGAGTTTGACCGTGCGAAGAACTGGACTTTTGACGGTGGTGAGCTGACTTCTCGGCTTGACAACGGCGATATGCTCATGAGCTTTCATTTCATTGACAGCTTGGAGCGTGAGCAGACTGTTCAGGCTGAGAAAGAGCCGGAGCTTGCACCCGAAACAACTGCACCTGAACTTTCCGTCGGGGATCTCCTTGAATACAAGGGCAAGGAATACAAGGTCGAAAGCATTGATATGGACAGCTTTATCACGCTTGCTGATACGGCATTTGAAGATGCTCCGAGAATTTCGTCCCGTGTGACCTTCCTTGCTGATGAGTTTATCCGCAGCGGTGAATACAAAATCATTACTCCTGCGGTCGATGATCCTGCACCGGAAGTGACAGCACCCGACAAGGGTGAAAACTTCACAATTACTGATGATAACCTCGGTGACGGCGGCGCTAAGACTAAGTTCAGGCGAATGTTGAAGCTATAAAAACGCTGAAGACACTTGAACGGGAGAAGCGTCCTGCAACTGCTGAGGAAAAGGAAACACTGTCGAAATATGTCGGTTGGGGAGCAATTTCTCAGGCTTTTGATCCGAATAATAACAAGTGGGCAGCGGAATATGCAGAGCTGAAAAATCTGCTGACTCCGCAGGAGTACGCTCAGGCACGTTCAACGGTCAATGATGCGTTCTATACCAGCCCGACCGTTATTGACGGCATCTACGAGGCTCTCGGCAATTTCGGCTTTGACGGCGGTAATGTCTTAGAGCCTGCAATGGGTATCGGAAACTTTTTCGGTCGTATGCCAGAAGATATGCAGGCACACTCTCAGCTCTACGGCGTGGAGATCGACTCGCTGTCCGGCAGGATCGCTCAGGCTCTCTATCCCGATGCGGATATTGCAATTCAGGGATTTGAGCAGAACCGTTTTCAGAACGGCTGCTTTGATGTGGCTGTCGGCAATGTTCCGTTCGGTGAGCTTGGTTTCCGTGATACCGTCCATGACACCACGAAACTGCACGATTTCTTCTTTGCAGAAGCACTCGACAAACTCAAAGACGGCGGTATCATGGCATTTGTGACCTCGGCAGGAACGCTTGATAAGCGTGATGAAAATGTCCGCCAGATGTTGGCTGACAAGGCTGACTTCATCGGTGCTATCCGACTGCCGGGTGGCAAGAATGGAGCTTTTAAGGATAATGCAGGCACGGAAGTGACCACTGATATTATCTTTTTACAGAAGCGTGAGGGCAAGTCTGTTGCTGAAATGTCCGATATTCCCGATTGGGTACATATTGGGCAGACTGAGGACGGACTGTCGATCAACAAGTATTTTGAACAGCACCCTGATATGGTGCTTGGTACGGTGGTCGAGGGCAACAAGCTCTACGGCAGCGGTACAATGGTTGTCGCTGAGGACGGTTTTGACCTGAAATCAGCACTCCATGAAGCAGTCGGAAAGCTGTCTGCGGAGATCAGTCATGAGCGTGGCAGAGATGTTTATGCGAAAACGGCTGACGGCGTTCAGGTTCAGATTCCGTCAAATCTGCGTAATTACAGCTTTTTCCTTTCTGACGATCAGGTGTTCTTCAAAAAGAATAACGCTGCCTGTGAGTTCCGTTTTGATAAAGGTACTGCACAGCACAAGCGTTTTACTGCTTTTATTGAATTGCGTGACCTGACGAGAGAGCTGATCGAAGCGATGGAACTTGACAAGCCTGACAGCGTTATCAAGGATTTACAGGCAAAGCTGAATGTGGCATACGATGATTTTTATAAGAAGTTCGGGCTTATCCACTCTCAGACCAACAAGCGTTACTTTGCGGAAGATGTTTCGTATAATCTTGTCGCAGGACTGGAAAAGAGCTATGATAAGACTAAGCTCCTTGAAAAGTCCGATAT
>CDZR01047986.1_pt1 | contig 14987 bp, 8 predicted proteins | sample 554781 | NCBI WGS metagenome assembly CDZR01 (sample SAMEA3182065, study PRJEB8094) | gut metagenome | biome: human; feature: gut; material: Stool; isolation source: human stools | place: Canada | collected 2013-01-28
ATTCCGTTCAGTTTGTAGTCCTTTCTCTGATTATATAAATAAGAGAGGTGTACTCCGATTTCTTCTGTTCCTATCGGCAAATGTTTGGTTGCAGCTATATAGAAACGGCTGAAATATCCGTTTCCGCTTGATGAACCAACAACACCACCTCCGGAAGAAGTAAACGGGTCTGATGTTCCCAGAACCACAGCCGGCATATACTTCCAGAATTGCCCTTCTTTCAAAGCTCGCAGTCGGACAGAGAAATATCTGTCCTGATTCGTAAAACCCGAGTAACCGTAAGGCTTCAAGCCCAGTGCTTCCGCTTTAAAAAGTGTGCATGTGTATGCCACTTCCAACCAGGGGAAAAAGGTCACATTCAGGTAATAGTTGTACGTATGATAGTACCACGTAGGAGGAGTTATCTCCTTGTTCATAAAGTTGGCACCCAGCATTATTGTTTTATCTTTCTGCATTTCTGCCGAAGGGGCATGCAACAAACCTGTAGTACCGTAAGTTAATTGAGCCGAAAGTACAAACGCACAACATAAAAATATGCACGTTGTTATAAATCGCTTTATCTGCATTCTTTTCAATTCGTTTATACTTTCGACTTAATTGTATAGGTTGCTATCTCGCGATTATTCAGGAACTACAATACCACCACCAGCATTACCACTTCCATGACCATGACCGTGACCGTGAGCATGAGATACAGTATCTACAATATAGTTGCTAAGTTCAATACCATTAGCTTCTTTTACTACATTGTTAGCACCATTCAAATTCGTTAATGTACCTTCAACCGGAACATCATTAACTGTGATACTTGCCACTTCACGAGTTATCTGATTATATACACGAGTAACATCCAGTGTTTTCAGCCAATTATCATAAGGAATTACGTAATCGAAATCAGTTTTTGAGTTTAATGTTTTTTCTTCTTTACCGAATTCCGCGATTACATTAGCAGTCATCAAACTTACAATTTGCTCATAGATTGGATTACCAGCTGTCAGTCCTGCTTCTTTCAGCTTAGTCTTATAATTACCCTCTACTTCTACAGTACCGATATAATCCATATAAGTAATGTTAAATGGTAAACCGGCCGGTTCATCATCATTGCAGATATCTACAGTGACTGTTTTAAAGAATTCTTCAAGTTTTTTAGTCTGAGCAGGATCAACCAGATTTACCGCATAGTTGATCGGTGAATCAACTTCACTATCACTTGTGCCATCGTCTTGAATCTCTATTCTCTTCTTGAATGTAATTGTTTCATTATTCGGCCCTACAATCTCAAAGACAAATGTTGCAGATTTCTTTTCTGAGTCAGCTCTTGTTAGAACAGTGAACAAGTCAGCGGGAACCTCAAAATTATAAGTATAGCCTTCGTCAACTCCAAGTACCTTTGACTTTTCCTCATTATATAAGGTAATAGCTTTAGCATTATATAGAGCGCCATTAACAGTCAATACACCAGAGATTTTTACTACGCCAACGGGAGCTTTCGTCAAAGTAACGATAATAGTTTTATCCTTTCCGCTTTCAGAAGATCTAAGTTTCAGCAACTCAGCAGTTACATATTTGGTTACATAGCCTTCTTTTGTAATTTTGATTATATAAGTCTCACCACCAAGAACAGCATTGACATCTGTAACTTCAGTTCCAGATACAGTCTGAATCGTATAATCTGTACCGAAAGTCAGATTACCTAGTTCAGTATCTTTCACAGCAAGCTTATAAGTACCTTCATACTTAGGTTGCATAGCAACGAAAGCAGGATATACAGCAGTTTGACCAGCTTCAATCTTTACAACATTCACTGTAACTTTTGTATCTTCATAGTTAGCTGCGCTAACAGTGAGTTCATAAGCTTTGGGATCCGTAACTTTTGCTGTAAATCCGCCATTGCTAACAGTTGCGGTAACACCTCCTGCTACGTTAGCGCTTGCAATGGGAGCCAAGGTTTCAGCATCAACTACTGTACCGGCAATCGTATAAACTGGAGCCGGGAGTGTAACTTCACCGGCAGGACCATTTACATCCAAGCCTTCATCCTTATAACATCCGGTTAAAAGAGCCCCAGATAAGGCTACTACGGTTAATGCTAATTTAGCATTAAAACCACTGAATAAACTTTTCTTTTTCATCTCAATAAAATTAAAAATTTAGTAATTCTGATTTAATAAAATATGGGTTAAAACTATTATTCTGCATTATATTCTCCCCCGGGTTCGCTCTATATCCTCTATAATAATACTGTTCATTGCCGGCATTGTAGGCAATTCCCATATTTTTAGATGGAGTAACTCGTGGAATATATCCTTTTCTCTTATATTTATAAGGCGGCAATGCCACTTGGAACCTAAATCCTCCGTTAGCACTTGCCCCCTCCGCTTTCATTGCGTAGAAACCTATTGAAGCATAACGAAAGTGACGAATCAAGTCGAACCTCACCCCTTTTTCTCCTAACAGATATTGTTCTACTTTCAGACTTGCCTGCACATTATAATGCGGATAATAAAAATTCGCCCCTAAAGCCCAGGTCATTCTTGTTTTTGTGCCATAGGTCCATTCAAATCCATCCCACCGTTGTGTAGCAGTCAGTCCAATCCGGCCTTCTACTGAAAACCTTTCATCCTTAAATGTATGTAGTAGTCGAAGGTCTCCTCCATAGCGTTCAGCATTAAACATTCCCAAAGTTCCGGTAACCCATATATTATAGGGCAAACGAACTGTTTGTTGTAATGTCAAAAAGCCCGGATGTACTTTACCAGCTCTTCGTCCATATCCATCATTATAAACTGGAATAACCACTTGTGCCGTAAGTCTCATCCCTTTCCAAAACGAAACTTCAACTGCCGGTGACAAATTAAACAGCACCTGATAAATCTGCGTTATTATTAGATTCTTCAATGAAACTTCCGGATATACCACCACATCTACCTTAAACAAAGAGCTATTCTTCCTCCCTATTTTCCGTGCTTCCTTCCACGTTCCACCCAAATCATAACTAACGTTCCAGTCCCGACGACTCGCTTCAGGAACGCTATCACCGATTATCGGTTTATAGTAGAGAGAAATCTGAGGTACATTATTGTCCAAAACAATTACCCGACATGGCTTTTTATCCGGAAACTGAGAGAGGTATTGACAAGAATGTATTCATTTGATTAATGCTTGATAATCAGTCGATAGCATACTGTTTGCGAAAAGTAAAATATTGAGATATTTATCGTTTTTCATGTTATGCAAAGCTTTATTGTTACCTGTTTGTTTCCCTACTCATTTGGTGTGTTTAATAATTATTTAATTATATACTTGTCAAAAAGAATCATTAAAGAGATTTCTGATGTCAATAATTGATATTTCCTAATTCAATTCTAATATTGCCACATAAACAATTTCATTACCAACCGGAAATTACTTGATTTCTTTATAACAAAAAAGGTGTCTAGCAATAGCTAGACACCTTTTCTCTTTTATAGAATTTCTATTATAAGAAATCTTATTTTATTCCAGAATTACCACTCGGTTCAAATAGTTCTTGCCGAACATGTTAGCAGTACCACCGAATCCAACGAGTTCGAGCTGATCCTTATCAACGCCTTCCTTAATCAATGCGTCGTAAACAGCCTGAGCACGTTTTTCAGACAACTTCTGGTTCCAGGAAGCGCTACCCGTAGCCTTGTCAGCATAACCGGCAACTTTGTACTTCTTATCCGGGTTAGCCTTCAGAATCTTAGCAGCCAACTGGATGTTAACCATGCCGTAATCATCGATGCGAGCGCTACCAATCTTGAAGAAGATGGCACGAGGACCGGCAACTTCGATCTCTTTCACTACTTCCTTAGTTACAGGCTTAGAGTTAGCCATGGCATTTTTAGCACTTGCCAGGTCAGCCTGAGCCTGAGCCAGTTCGCTTCTGTATTTATTGATTTCATTGTTAATGGCATTCTGATCAACTTTTGCACCACAAGATATAAAGTTTTTACCGCCAAAAGTATAAGTAACACCTGCAGTCAGAGATACTGCACCATCCGTGTAGGCGCTGCTCTTATTCCCAAATATAGAAGGAGATACTTCACCTCTTGCCTCAATATTGATATCTAAATACTTGTTCACATTGAACTGTCCCATCAAACCTACAGAACCGTTAATCAAAGCATTTAATTTATCTTGCTCACCATAAGCCTTTGCAAAAGTCAATCCGGGACCTGCGAACACAGATAAAGTAAATAAGCGCTCCGGATTATATCCGCAAACAGAGTTAGACAGGTTATACATAGCATCTGCACGCAGAGTGAAATACTTCTTGTTCTTAACCTCGGCATAAGCGCCTTTTATTTGTCCGCGCTCTGTATACAGTGTCGACCATAATCCGGCAACTTGTCCGCGAACTCCCCAGATAGGATTGAACAGTTTACCCACTGATACGTGGATCAATGGCGTGATGGCATGTCCAAAGCCATAATCAAAGTTATCAGGATTAACACATGCCTGAGCTCCTACACCAGCGCTTATAAAGATATTATCTTTAAATTTTTCGCTGTAGTATTTCTCTTTAGTCTGTGCAGTAGCTGTAAGAGCTAATCCCGCCAACATGATAGATACTATACCAAATTTACATTTCATTGTTTTTTCTATTTTAAAATGATTAACTCTATGCTTTTTCTGCCAGTTTCTTTATTTCAACCGGAACTGGAAACACAATCCACCCGTGAAATATTTCATCTTTTGCAGTTCCACCTGTATATGCAGATGTTTTAAAAGCAAGTAAGTGGCTCCCAGTGCAAAATCTTTTGAATCATACTCTGCAATCATTCTTAATTCAGGCGCAAAAGTTGGATTATAACTAATACCTGCCGCTATTCCATTCAGCTTGTACTCTTTTCTTTTATTATATAAATAAGAAAGGTGTACCCCTATTTCTTCTTTTCCTATAGAGATATGCTTGGTGGCCGCTGCATAGAAACGACTATAATATCCGTTTCCTTCTGTAGAACCAATCGAGCCTCCTCCGGATGAAGTAAATGGATCCGATGTTCCGAAAACAACAGCTGGCATATACCTCCAGAATTGTCCTTCTTTCAAAGCCCGTAACCGGATAGAAAAATATCTATCCTGATTCGTGAATCCTGAATAGCCATAAGGCTTTAACCCTAAAGCTTCTGCCTTAAACAGGGTGCAAGTATAAGCAACTTCCATCCACGGCAAAATGGTAACATTCAAAAAATAATTGTACGTATGGTAATACCACGTAGGAGGAGTTATCTCCTTATTCATAAAGTTCCCTCCCAGCATCACTGTTTTATCCTTTTGCATCTCTGCCGAAGGAGCATGCAGCAAACCGGTAGTTCCATAAGTCAATTGAGCCGAAAGCATGGATGATACACTGATAAGCAGTATCGCAATAAACATTCGCTTTATTCTCATTATGTATAATCTCATGCTTTAGGTTCAATTGCATTATTTAAAAACAGGCCTATTCAAAATCGATAATACCACCACCTGCGTTCAAATCTTCACCATTGCCATGTCCATGAGTGTGACCAATAGCATAATTTGCAGTCAGAGTTGTAGAGATAATCTTTTTAACTACCACTGTTACGTCTGTAGTTTTTTTGTTCTTATCAATTACATGAACAGTATATGATCTTCTTACTTGTTTTCTGACCATACTGAAGTTATCAATTTGCTTGTATGCAGGAACTGATATATCTACAGACAGAGCAGTTTTTGAGTAGCTGTTCTTCGGTGCAATATTAGCATTGTCTTTTAGAATCATATTTTTCAGTAACATTGTTACGTAAGATTTCGTTTCTGCATTCATACCAGACAAGGCAGTTTCAACAGCCAAAGCAGGAGTGTTTCCATCATAAGCGGTTCCACCCATATAGTTTCCTTTTACAGTAACTACAGCGGCTGCAGAGCCTGTATAGCAAGGTTTATTGATGATTTCGGCATCCAACTTAACACTGTCTACTGGAACGATGGCTGACTCAAAACCGAAACGGAATTTGGAGAAGTGATTGATTTTACCAACGAAAGTACCTGAAGTCATATCGTATTCAGCATAATTATTAGCATCAGCTGACCATACACCGGTTTTTTCATTTTGATAAAGAACACCTAATACATAGTCAGGCTCTACAGTAACAGTAATCGGAGCCTGGAACTTAACTTCCAGCGGTTGAGAGAATACAGTACCGCTGGGTTGTCCTTCGTAAGTACGTACAGCAGCAGTTGCCTTTTCAGTTTGTATATCACGAGTTAGTTTGATTGCTTGAGCTTGGCCACCTACATAATAAACTTGTGTGTTAGCAGGCAATGTGATCTGGTCGGCAACAGTTTTAGTCTCTTGAGTTGTTTCACCTGTTGTTTCATCAATAACAGCTTCTGTAGATACAAGTTCTACTACGAGAGCCTCTTCTACTTTTACCACTGGAATATCAATTTTAGTAATATCCTCAATACCTAATTCTTCGGCAACTTTCTCGATGTCTGCTTTAACTTCAGGTTCTTTAATATCTTCAACTTTCGTTGGCTCTGCTTTATCTACAGGCACTTCGATAGTTTGTTCACCACCCTTACTCGGATCTTCATCAGGGATATCACTGCTTTCAGCTTTCAATACAACTTCAATGGAAGTCACAGAAGTAGCACCGGTCTCAACCAGTTTCACAACTGTGGCTTTTGCTTGTGCAACATAACCAGCTTTTGAAACGGTAATAATAGCCAATGTTGTAGGAGTGATATGTTCAGCTGCTACTTCTATATTGAAATAACCACGATTGTCAGTAGTAAGATCAGCTTTGAATTCACCAACTTCAACTTTTACAGTAGCGTCGGGCACAGCAGCATCTTTTTCATTGGTAACGAAGCCGCACACATAGTATTTAGACACCTTTGCAGTTTCTTCCTTTTGCATCAATACGGCAACTGTAGAGGTTACAATTTGGTCGCCTTCACCTTCTTCAGCAGCAACAGGAGCTACAGCGATGGTAGCGTAAGCGTTTTTGTAACCTTCAGCTTTAAGAACAGCATAGTAAGTGCCCGGCTGTACCCCTTCTACTGTGAATGTGTTATTAACAACTGTAATTGTACATCCAGGTATAACTACTGACGACAATTTTACAGCGGCGCCACTTTCATCTGTTGCAGTACCTTTTATGGTATATTTTACAGTTTTGTATGTCGGAGTATCATATCCCGGATACATAGCTGCATTTACTGTGTAGACAGCAGTTTTGCCATTTTCAATCTTTTCTACATACACAGAAGTTGTGACAGTCTTGTAATCATCTTTAGTAACAGTCAGAACATTCAACCCTTCTGTTGCATCTAAAGCATAGGTTCCATCGGTAGCAGTTGTAGCACCATTAACCTTGGCACCAGACAACGGTTCTCCGGTAGAAGCATTAGAAACGACACCTGTAATTTTGTATACCGGTTTCACTGTACTCGGTGCCTCTGTCGTTAATTCTTCTTTTTCGTAGCAGCTGGCGAACATGCCGCAGATTGCTACTAACATTAACGCTAACTTCACGTTAATACCAAACAAACTTTTCTTTTTCATCTCAATAAAATTAAAATTAATAAACTAATAATTCTGATTTAATAAAATATGGGTTAAAACTATTTGATTGCATTATATTGTCACCGGGTGATGAGCGATAGTTCTTGTAATAATATTGCTCGTTTCCTGCATTATACGCCAGCCCCATGTTTCTGGAGGGGGTAAACCGAGGAATATATCCTCTTCTTCTATATTTATAAGGTGGCAAGGCAATCTGAAAACGAAAGCCACCATTGGACTTCGCTCCTTGCGCTTTCATTGCATAAAAACCTATTGAAGCATAGCGGAAATGCCGGATAATATCTATCCGCACCCCTTTTTCACCCAATAAATACTGTTCAAGTTTCATAGTCGTTTCTACATTATATTGTGGCCAATAGAAATAACCTCCAACTGACCATGTCATTTTTTTCTGTGTTCCAAAGTGGCAAGTAAATCCATCCCAGTATGCCGCTCCTGTATATCCAACACGTCCTTCGATTCCAAATCTATTATCACGGATGAAACGATGGCTAATTTTCATATCTACCCCATAACGTTCGCTACTGAAATGCCCTACTGTAAGTGTTCCCCAGATATTATAGGGTAGTCTTACCGTTTGTGACACGCCTATAAAACCAGGATGTATTTTATTATACATATCTGGATATCCGTCATTATAAATAGGTACTTCCAGTTGTGCTGTCAGTCTCATTCCTTTCCAGAAAGAAACTTCTATTGCCGGTGCCAGATTGAACAGAACTTGATATATCTGCGTAATTACTAAGTTCTTTAATGACAATTCCGGATATATTACCACGTCCACTTTGAACAAAGAACTATTCTTTTTTTTTACTTTACCAGCCTTTTTCCAGTTACTGCCCAAACTATAGCTTACATCCCAATCCCGTCGAACTGCCCCTGGTACACTGTCGCCTATAATTGGTTTATAAAATAATGAAATTTGGGGTACGTTATTATCCAGAACAACAATCCGACATGGCTTTTTATCCGGAAATCAGGATAAAGAAATCTTAGATAAATTAAACATACAAATAGCTAGTATTTAGCGAATTGCATAATACTAAACAATATCATTACTTTCCTTTATTGTTTCTTTTTTAGACATTAATATTATATATTTGTTGCTGGTTTGTTACTATTTATACATCATTGGAGCAAATGAACCTTCCTTTTATTTTTCTAGTATTCAATAAATTAAATTCAAATAGAAGTAGCAGAACAGAATAAAACTCAAATGCGAAATCATTTGGAACCGGTTTTTGTTACCATGTTGTTACCGTATAAATAAATGTGTATATTATTTTTTAATAAACAGGAGATTCAAAACAGAGATATGAAAGAAGAACTAAGAATAAAAGAGCCAATAAAGCTAAGAGTCAAGTATCTGGCTAATGGCAATAAGTCGATATATCTTGATATGTATATGAATGGGAAACGAAAATACGAGTTTCTGAAATTATATATTATACCTGAATATAATAAGTCAGACAGGGTGCGTAATAGTGAAACGCTAAAATTGGCAAATGCCATTAAGGCTCAAAGAATTATTGAATTACAAAATCAGAGCCACGGTTTTAAGATCAATAAGACATCTCACATTAAACTAACCGACTATATACAAAGTGTAGCTGAAAAGAAATCGGAGAATGAAGTTCGCAAAACGGTACTACACGCCGTAGTCTATCATCTTAGACGTTACAACCCTAATGATATCCAATTAAGCAGGATAGATAAAGATTATATTTTGGGATTTCTGGATTACCTAAAGACAGCAAAACAAACTCATACCAAGAAAGAGAAATTGCTGCATGTCAATACCCAGGTCTATTATTACAAAATGCTGAGGTATTGCCTGAATTATGCAGTATCAGAAGAACTGATATCAGCTAATCCTATGAATAAAATAAAAAATGAAGAAAAGCCACATAAACACCGTACGGAAAGAGAATATCTCACTATTGACGAATTGCGAAAGCTGGCTCAAACCCCTTTTTATAATGGTTTACTAAAGAAAGCTTTTCTCTTCAGTTGTTTTTGCGGGTTAAGGCATTCCGATATCATAGCGCTTACGTGGGGAGACATAGAAATGGATGATGATGGCAATTCCCGATTGTATATCATACAAAAGAAAACCAAGGAAGCCATTTCTTTGCCTTTAAGTCAGGAAGCTATAAAACAGTTACCGAAGCGAGAAGATGCTAAGGAGGACGATATAATATTCAAAAAGTTAATAACATTGGGAAGAACTAATGAAATTTTACCTAAATGGGCTGAACAGGCCGGGATTAAGAAGCATATCACATTTCATACTGCCAGACATACCCACGCAACTATGTTGTTAACTTTAGGCGTCGATCTGTATACTGTCTCCAAACTGCTTGGACATACCAACATACAGACTACACAGATTTATGCCAAACTTGTTGATGAGAGTAAGAAAAAGGCAATTGACCTCATACCCAATATAACATAATTGTAAACTCAGGGATTCAATAATAAGTTGGCTCAAGTTACTCTCACTACCCTCACTTTAAGTACGAATCGTTGATAGCTAATATATTAAGTGTGGGTGAGAGTAAAATCCGGGAGTGAGAGTAAGTGGGCTACTCTCACTCTGTCTCGTCCTTTCTCACGTCCTAACTCATTCTATTACATTATGTTAACTTACATTTAACGAATATATCGAACAAGTCTGTAATCCTATATTTTTCAGCTTTTTTCCCCGCATAAACGGTGAATATGCCCATCGCAGCCGATTTATCACGCTGCATACCCTTTACAAGTGCTTTTTGTCACCGTATGGCGCTTTACAAACAAGTCGCGTTATTCAACACTGTCCGGGCTGACAAGTTCCCGGTATCGGCTATCCCTACTCGGAAATTGCGATGATGCGATAAAGCGAGAAATTTCATTTCTTTCTGAAAATATAGTCTCTATTGTTGTTCTTCTTTTACATCTTATTTTGTTTACTATCCGCTGTTTGCATCGGATAACTTTAGCATCACTGTTCTTGATACGTACAGATTGCCTGTTTGATGCTCTGGTTTCTCCATTTGGAATTGTGAGTTTCATGCCGTGAAACTCCCGGTTTCAATAGGTGAAACTAACGGTTTCATGCCTTGAAACTATCGGTTTCACGGTATGAAACAAAATGGTATCACCCCATGGTGAGTGATTTTATTCATGACTTTACCTTGCTCTCACTTCGCTCCCTGCTTAGAATTTATAATCCAATTGAGCAAGAAACAAGAAACAACTGATATTATCCTAATTTCCCTCCTTCTGGGAGGCTGCGACATACACTTAATAGCCTGCATTTCGCTACTCTTTAGTTCTTTCTTTTCATCATCACAACTGTCGGGTCAAAACAACGGATTCTCAGCTAACTAAAAGTACAGAATGTCAAAATGATTACCAACTTGTTTTTTTGAAGCTCTGCATATTGAAAGCTAGACCTCCCGAACCTAAAAAAACATATCGTATGTTTATAGAAGAGGTTATAAATTATCATTATACACACGTAGAACAAGCTTGCGGAACTCTTAAATAAATAATAATTCGTTTTTTACGAAAGGTATATATAATCAAAATTACGTTTGAGGGTATATTTTTCATATAAATGTCGTATTTATTAGTCATTTATTAACCTCTTTATCACGCATTATAAGCTCATAGACAAAGAATATTAGCTTTATGAGAACAATTATGCAGAAAAAGCTACATTATTTTATTTTTTCATGTAAAATTCTTTGGTATTATTAAAAATGTGTCTATTTTTGCACCATATTTTATGTCGTAAAGATATGAAAATTGAATAAATAAAATGAGGTATAGAAACTCTAACATGAGAAAGTGTCTAGCTACTAAAACAATAGCACGATGTGCGGCGCTCTTTTTATTCTGTTTGCTTCCTTTAAAAGGAATTTGCCAAACAGGAGAAAGTACGGTGAACACTTTAGTAGAAATGGGATTTGAAAATGTAGGGTGGACAGAAGATGGCAAAGAACGTGTATACGTCTTGCAAAATTCTGCGTATCGTCTGAATGGAGTCGGCATTGGCAAAGCGGTAGACATTATTCAAAAAATGGGTTTACCGGATAAAAAGCCATGCAGAATAATTGTTCTAGATAATAATATACCTCAAATTTCTCTTTACTATAAACCGATAATCGGTGACAGCGTCCCTGAAGCAAGTCGTGCGGATTGGGACGTTAGTTACAATTTAGGTGACTCATGGAAACTGGTTCGGAAAGAAAAGAGAAAAAATAGTTCTTTGTTTAAGGTGGATGTAGTTGTGTATCCGGAAGTTTCATTAAAGAATCTGGTGATTACGCAGGTATACCAAGTGCTTTTTAACTTGTCACCGGCAGTTGAGGTTTCATTCTGGAAGGGAATGAAGTTGACCGCACAGGTTATTTTTCCGGTTTATAATGACGGGTATGGTGATTTAGCTGATAAAGTACGTCCTGGATTTCTGACATTGCAACAAACTGTTCGTTTACCTTATAATACATGGCTTACAGGAACTGTCGGAACATTTAATGCAAGCCGGTATGGAGGTGATTTGAAATTGCTTCATGTGTTAAAAGCCGATGAACGTTTTTCGTTTGAAGGACGCATTGGATTAACCGCTGCGTATGAATGGGATGGATTTGAATTTTACTATGGAACAAAGACACGCTTGACGTGGAGTTTAGGAGCTAATTTTTATTGGCCCGAATACAATGTTCAGGCAAGTTTGAAAGGGGAACAATATCTATTGGGTGAAAAAGGCGTAAGATTCGATTTGATTCGCCACTTCCGCTATTGCTCGATTGGCTTTTATGCAATGAAAGCGCAAGGGGCAAAGTCAAATGGCGGTTTTAGATTTCAAATAGCGCTCCCACCTTATAAATATAAGAGAAAAGGATATATACCGCGGGTGACGCCCTCAAAGAACATGGGGATAGCTTATAATGCAGGCAATGAACGCTATTATTATAAGGGATTCCGGGCTAACGCAAGCGAGAACATAATGAGTAATAATAGTTTTAATCCATATTTTATTAAATCAGAATTACTAAATTTTTAATTTTATTGAGATGAAAAAGAAAAGTTTCTTTAACGGCTACAATGCTAAATTAGCATTAGCCGTAGTGGCCTTAACAGGGTCATTACTCACTGGATGTTACAAAGATGAAGGATTGGATATCATCGATCCCGATCAGAGTGTAACATTGCCAGCTGCCCAGTACACAATTACAGGTACAATTTACAGTGCTGAAGGTACTATCTTGACTGCCGCAACAGTTGAATCAGATAAAGGTACTGTTACTCAAAGCAGCGGTTCTTTCACTATTTCAGGTTTGTCAGCCGGTGCTGTAAAGGTTACAGCTAAATGCACAGGTTTCGAGAAACAAGAAACTACTGTGAACATTGCTGAATTGAAACCGGGACAAGCTGCCGTTTATCCTGTTAATTTCGTGTTAGGCAAAACAGCTACAACCAAAGAAGTTGAATTGAGATATAACCTCAAAGTAACAGTTTTGGATGAAGACATGAATGAAATCAACGATGCTGACGTAACTGTATATGGTAAAGGTACCGAAGAAGTAGATTATGAAACTACTCCTCTGACTGCCGGTGCATATAAGATTAAAGCAAGCAAAGACGGATTTGTATCTACTATCCAATACATCTCTTTACCGAATGCTAAGAAAGAAGTAGCTATTGACTTCGCAGACGCATTTGCTACTGAAGATTACACTACAGAAATCGTTCTGGTTAAAACTGCTACAGGAACAGTAGTTCTTGCAGGTGACTTGAAGTTTGGTAACAGATGGATGTTGGCAAAAGTTGTACGTTTGTACAATGACAAGGGTACTCAATTCTACGGTGAAGGTAACTCCAACACTTATGCGTATAAGTTTAATGTTCCTGAAACTGAATTCGTAGAAGAGACTACAACCAAAGCTATTTCTTCTAAATTCTTTACTGCTACTTTCAAGATCGTTGATGAAAATGGTATTGAAATGACTTTAGTTCAGAAGATTGCTAAACCTACAGCTAGCACAGAACCGGGTGGAGAAGAACCGAATGTTGAAGTGAAGATTGATTTCTCATTCAATGTTGAAGTTACAAGAACTAATGCCGCTCCTACTCTTGTACCGACAGTAGATACTTTCGATCCTATGATTGTAAATGGAACTGATAGAGTTAAGCAATATACTTATGACATTCCAGTATTAGTAGGTATGAAGACTATTGACATACAGGGAGGTAACCTTGGCAGCGAAACTGCATTAGGTGTAGCAGTTGCTCAAGCTATGAAGGCAGCTACTGATACAATCGTTGCTGATGGATACAAAAACGCACTTATAGAAAAGGGATACAAATTCGAATTAGCACCTTACACTGCTGTTAAGAGTATCACTTCTAAACAAGAATTCGTTGATTTCACTATAGGAGTAACAAAGGTAACTTCTACTACTATTATTACTTCAGGAGATGAAGAACCGGTTGAAACAACAACAGATGTAAACATGGATCTGTCTGGAGTATATGCTAAATACCAAGCTGCAGGTACAGCTACCGTTAACTATGACGATATGGAAATCATTAAGGTTTCTCACGATCATGGTCATGACCACGGTCATGGTACAGGCAACGCTGGTGGTGGTATCATCGAAGCTGAATAATTCTGATTGTTAAGAACAATAGATCATAATTGACCCGAAAGTATAAAGTGTATAGAGAAAGGCAGATGCAGATGAAGCGAATAATAGTTACGTACTTGTTTTTATGCTGTGCGTTTGTACTTTCGGCTCAATTAACTTACGGTACTACAGGTTTGTTGCATGCCCCTTCGGCAGAAATGCAGAAAGATAAAACAATAATGCTGGGTGCCAACTTTATGAACAAGGAGATAACTCCTCCTACGTGGTACTATCATACGTACAACTATTACCTGAATGTGACCTTTTTCCCCTGGTTGGAAGTGGCATACACATGCACACTTTTTAAAGCGGAAGCACTGGGCTTGAAGCCTTACGGTTACTCGGGTTTTACGAATCAGGACAGATATTTCTCTGTCCGACTGCGAGCTTTGAAAGAAGGGCAATTCTGGAAGTATATGCCGGCTGTGGTTCTGGGAACATCAGACCCGTTTACTTCTTCCGGAGGTGGTGTTGTTGGTTCATCAAGCGGAAACGGATATTTCAGCCGTTTCTATATAGCTGCAACCAAACATTTGCCGATAGGAACAGAAGAAATCGGAGTACACCTCTCTTATTTATATAATCAGAGAAAGGACTACAAACTGAACGGAATAGCGGCGGGTATCACTTACAATCCCAGTTTCGCACCGGATTTGAGGGTGATAGCGGAATATGATTCGAAAGATTTTGCGTTGGGTGCCACCTATTTGCTTTTCAACCATTTGCAT
>CDZR01035629.1_pt1 | contig 14869 bp, 10 predicted proteins | sample 554781 | NCBI WGS metagenome assembly CDZR01 (sample SAMEA3182065, study PRJEB8094) | gut metagenome | biome: human; feature: gut; material: Stool; isolation source: human stools | place: Canada | collected 2013-01-28
AGGTTATAAGGTTATAAGGTTATAAGGTTATAAGGTTATAAGGTTATAAGGTTATAAGGTTATAAGGTTATAAGGTTATAAGGTTATAAGGTTATAAAGTCGCTCTTCGACAGGCAGAGAGGCTTTATGACCTTATTATTTATTATATTACTGACGTTTTCTCTAAAGAAAGTCGGTTCCTTCTCTCGCGGGCATGCGGTTGGGAATACTCATCTTTATTTCGCATTTAACAAGGGCGGGCTGAATCATCGTGCAAGACGAATGCAATCAAGCTTGCTTGAATTGCTGAGCCGCAGCCGATAATGGCGGGCTGAAAGCCCAATGGTGCACATAGCCCAGGGCAAGCGAAGCGACACCCTGGGTGATCCCACAACAAATAATATTGACGCGCCCTGAAAGGGCAAAAGCATTAGGACATGGCACAATCATTGAGCAAAATATACATACAATTCTTGTAATCATACGGCGTAGAATACGGCGTGGCGTACGTGTTTAAGGATTAAGGCTTTTGCCCTTACAGGGCGCGACTACTCCAACGCGTGATACCCAGGGTGTCGCTTCGCTTGCCCTGGGCTATGTGCACCATTGGGTTTTCAGCCCACCCTTGCTAAATCCGAAAATTGAATTATATTATATATGAGGTTTTGTGGGCGACGCTGAAATGACACAGCAAAACCACTTCCATGACCCCGAAAAACACACCAAGAAGAGAAAAGAAGAAGAAAAACCCTAAGTTTCAAAAAAAATCGTGTATATTTGCACGCTAAACAGTGTGAACATGGGTGGACTATACCCTGAAGTTAACCGCACTGGCACTCCATAGGAGACGAAAAATAATATCAAAACAAAACAATAAACACACAATCAAACAATGCAAAACAAAGGATTTGTTAAAGTAATCGCTGTGTTGCTCTCCTTGATTTGCTTGATGTATCTCAGTTTCTCGATCCCTACGCATAAGTATGAATCAGAAGCAGAGAGACTCACAGCACAGGGCAAGGACGGCGCAGCCTACCTTGACTCCATGCGCAACCAGACCGTATGGTTGGGCAAGACCCTCAAAGACTGCGAAACACTGCAGATCGGTCTCGGCCTCGACCTCAAAGGCGGTATGAACGTGGTGCTCGAGGTGAGCGTACCCGACGTGGTGAAGAACCTCGCTGGCGAAAGCGCTAACGACCCTCAGTTCAAGGAAGCCTATGCCAAAGCTTCGGCCGTGGCGAAAAAGGGCGACGTAGACTTCGTAGATGCTTTCGTGGATAGCTACCAACAAGTGGCTGGCAAAAACAAGCTCGGCGGTATTTTCGCTGCAAAGCTCGGCGAGAAAAACATCTCGTACAACTCTTCTGATGCCGACGTAAAGAAGGTGCTCAACGAAGAGGTGAACACTGCCGTAGAAAACTCTAACAAGGTGGTTCGTTCACGTATCGACCGTTTCGGTGTGGCACAGCCCAACATCCAAATCCTTCGCGGTAAAGGCCAAATCGGCCAAATCATGGTGGAAATGCCGGGTATCAAAGAGCCCGAACGTGTGCGTAAGCTCCTCCAGGGTAGCGCCAACCTCGAGTTCTGGGAGACCTATAGCTTACAGGAAGTGCAGTCGGCTCTCCAAGCCCTCGACACCCGATTGGCTAAGGGAACTAGCACCGCAGATACCACTCAGGCCGACTCTGCCAAAGCTGCAACTGCTAAAGCAGAAGCAGCCCAAAAGCAGGGCGCTAAAGAACAGCATCCCCTCTTCTCTAAGCTCGCACAGATCCAGGGCATGAGCCCCACCAACTGCGTAGTGGGCTATGCTACCGCACGCGACACCGCTGCCATCAACGCTCTGATTCAAAGCGCAGAAGCCAAAGCCGTGCTCCCCGCCGACCTCCACTTGGCATGGGGCGTAAAGGCTCCTTCGGGCATGCAGGCCAACGTATTTGAACTCTACGCACTGCGCACCGTAAACGGACAACCTTCTATGCAGGGCGACGTGATAGCCGATGCTAAGGATGACTTCGATCAAAACCACCAACCCATCGTGAGCATGACAATGACCACGAACGGCGCACGCGATTGGGCTTCGCTCACAAAGAAGAACCTCAAACGTTGCGTAGCTATCGTGCTCGACGGCTATGTATATAGCGCTCCCGTGGTGCAAAACGAAATCTCTGGCGGTACATCGCAAATCTCTGGCCACTTCACCGTGGAAGATACACGCGACCTTGCCAACGTGCTCAAGAGCGGTAAGATGCCTGCCCCCACCAAGATTGTACAGGAAGAAACCGTAGGTCCGAGCCTCGGTGCAGCCTCTATCCAAGCGGGCTTCACTGCCTGCGTGGTGGCTTTCGTACTCTTGATGATATTCATGTGCTGCTTCTACGGAGTAATCCCTGGTATGGTAGCCAACATCGCATTGATCCTCAACTTCTTCTTCACCTTCGGTATTCTCACCTCATTCCAGGCTGCACTTACCATGAGCGGTATCGCCGGTATGGTGCTCTCGCTCGGTATGGCCGTGGATGCCAACGTATTGATTTACGAACGTACGAAAGAAGAACTCAAGGCTGGCAAGATGCTCAAGACTGCCCTAGCTGAAGGCTATGGCAATGCGTTCTCGGCCATCTTCGACTCCAACCTCACCTCTATCATCACTGCCGTAATCCTCTACAACTTCGGTACAGGTCCCATCCGTGGTTTCGCCATGACACTGGGTATCGGTATTGTATGTTCATTCTTCACCGCCGTGTGGGTGAGCCGCATCGTATTCGAACACTTCCTCAACAAGGATAAGTGGCTCGGACTGACCTTCAGCACACCGATATCGAAAAACTTCCTCGTAGGCAAGCACATCAACTTCATGAAGAAAGGCAAGACGAGCATCTTGATGTTCATCGTAGCAGCAGTAGTAGCTCTCGGCTTCCTCTTCACTCGCGGACTGAGTAGCGGTATCGACTTCACTGGTGGTCGCAACTACGTGATTGAATTTGAGCAAAAGGGTGTAACTCCCGAACAGGTGCAACAGGCCGTAGCAGCCAAGGTGAACGCCAAGGATCCCAACGCCGTAGTGACCGCTATCGCTATCACAACGACCAACAACGACGCTGTACGCCTCTCAACGAACTACCGCATTGACGACGACAACGAAAATATCGACCAAGAAGTAGAACGCTTTATCTTCGATGCACTACACGATGCCAAACTCATCAAGGCCGACTACAAGACCTTCATCGATCGCGACAACCACACAGGTGGTTCCATCGTATCAGCCCAGAAGGTAGGACCTACCGTTGCAGCCGATATGACACGCGGCGCCGTTGTGGCTGTATTGCTCTCGCTCGTGGCCATCTTTATCTACATCCTCGTGCGTTTCCGCAATGTTGCCTTCTCAGTAGGTAGCGTAGTAGCGCTGTTCTTCGATACCCTCCTCGTGATGGGCGTCTACAGCATCTGCTGGGGTTGGATAGGCTTCTCGCTCGAAGTAGACCAAACCTTTATCGGTGCCATCCTGACTGTGATTGGTTACTCTATCAACGATAAGGTGGTGGTATTCGACCGTATGCGCGAAAACCTCCAGCTCCATCCGAAGCAAAACATCTGGGATCTCTTTAATGACTCGCTCAACAGCACACTGACACGTACGGTGATTACCTCAACCACCACTCTGCTCGTGCTCATCTGCATCTTCATCCTGGGTGGCGATAGCATTCGTTCATTCTCGTTTGCTATGATTCTGGGTGTCATCTTCGGTACATGCTCTTCTATCTTCCTTGCCGCTCCGATTGCTTACCGCACTTTGAGCCGCAAAAAGAAAGGCGAAGCAGAACCCGTAAAGGAATAAGTATCTCTCCATACTTTTATTGTTTTCATTAGAAATTCTTTTGAAATACATTTTTTCTCCCCGCAGACTATATGTCTACGGGGAGTTTTTTTTGCTTTCAAGTAATAAGTAATGGATTTCCAAGTAATAAGTAAAAAGTAATAAGTAATACATCCTTGCAGTTCCCCCTTTTCAGCCAATACTGGGGGCCCATAGGCAGTGGGGGCGAAGCGTCTCGCTTCGGCGCGGTGGCGAGGGGTTCAATGCCCCGTGCCACCGCAAAAGTCAATGAATTCTTTTGCCCAGTATCGGCTGAAAGCCTACCCCATTGTAATACCACCAACCTAATTGTAATACTTTATACTTCACACTTAATACTTTCAACCTAAGCCCTCCGTCACCGGTAAAACCCAAAAATACCGGTACAAATCAATTGAATATCAAGAAAACCGAAATAAATGACATAATTTTTCGTAACTTTGCACCGTGAAAACACTAAACAAGTACTTAACGCCTTAAAGTCACTTCGTAAAACAGCCCCCAGCGGAAGCAAGAACGGTAACACAGCGGTTGTCACCAAGCACACCGCTCACCGCAGCGCGGGCCATCACAACCACAAACGCCTAACGGATAAGCACAAACGCCTAACGGACAGACGCCAAAAGCAAAAGCAGCAATCCCCCAAAGCAAAAGGCGAAAAACTCAAAAAACATTTACATCCCCATAGATGAAACGCTTTTTATTATTCATACAGTCCGCCCTACTGCTCTTAGGGCTACAATCGTGCATAAAGGACGAAGCATTAAGTCCAGAGTGCGACATCGTAAGCGTCGACGCCCAGTGGCTCAGCGACCACCAAAGCATCTTAGTCGGCAACCCCCTCATCAACGAAGACATACGCAAGGTAAGTTTCACCCTCGAGGCAGGAGCCGACCGTTCCGCCCTCAACCCCAAGTTCAACCTCACCCCGGGGGCCAGCATCACCGCCCAAGTTGATGGGCAGCAAGTGGCAGCCAACGGCATTGTGCGCGACTTCAACGCCCCACAAACCTACACCACCCACTCACAGGATGGGCAGTGGAGCAAAGACTACACTGTTGACTTTAGCTACTTTGTAGGGTTAGGCAACATGAACTTCGACCATTATCGCCTCGATGCCAGCAATCGCTATTACGTGTGGCACGAAGTAGACGCCACCAACACCCCGCGCGAGTGGTGGTCATCGGGCAACGGAGGCTACACCAAGGTAGGCATTGCCAAAACCCCCTTCGAGTTCCCCACCTCGCCCCTCACCGACGACGAAATGGGTACCGCCGTTAAGCTCACCACCCGCTACACAGGTTCGTTTGGCGACCTCGTAAAAATGCCCATTGCCGCGGGAAGCCTGTTCATTGGCACCTTCGACAACAAGTTGGCGATGAAAAAGCCCCGCAAGGCCACCCAGTTTGGTTTACCCATCTTAGCCAAAGTGCCTGTTAAGCTCGAGGGCTACTACAAGTACACCGCAGGCGACGTGTACACCGACAAGTTCAAAAACGTGTGCAGCGAGCGGCGCGACACCGCCGACATCTACGCCGTAGTTTACGAGGCCGACCCCAACAACTTTGTGCCACTCGATGGCGACGACGTGCTCACCTCCGAGCGCATCGTCATGATGGCACGCATCGACAACCCTGGCGAACCCCAAATGTGGACCCACTTTAGCGAACCCTTCAAGTTCAAAAACGGTTACACCGCGCTCGACCCCAACCGCCTTGCGCTCAAAGGTTACGGCTTAGCCATCGTAGCCACCTCGAGCCGACAAGGAGCCTACTTTGAAGGCGCTGCCGACAACCCCAAAACGGGCGACAAAGGCTCCGTGCTCTACATTAGCCAACTCAAGGTGGTGTACGAATAAAGAAGATAGCGAGGGAGGCTTACCGTCCCCCCGAAACGCATAAAGAGTGAACCCAAACGAACGCAAGGATATAACAAAATGAAACGAATCATCTTCCTCCTCGCCCTCCTCATTACCGCCGTGGCGCAGCCCATGCAAGCACAAAAGGTGAAAGAGGCCAAGGAGACAGACACAAACTTAATAAAGGCCGCCCTTAAGGGATGGCACGTGCGCCTTGGCGCAGGCTTTAACATAGGCGGAACATCGCCCATGCCCCTGCCCGTCGAAATACGCGAAATCAATAGCTACAAGCCCGGTTTGTGCATTCAGCTCGAGGGTGCCGCCCAACGCAAGTTTGGCCACCATTGGGGAACCATGGTAGGCGTGCGACTCGAAAACAAAGGAATGACCACCGATGCCCGTGTAAAGAACTATCACCTCGTGGCTTACAACACCGACGGTTCGGGTAAAATTGAAGGTTCCTACTGGGGCAACGTCAAAACCGAGGTCAACAATTACTACCTCACCTTCCCCCTGTTGGCCACCTATGCCTTCAACGATCGTTGGCAAGTGCAGGCAGGCCCTTACTTTTCGTACCTCATCAATGGCTCGTTCACCGGTTCGGCTTATAGCAAGAGCGACGAGGATGTGAGCTACATCCGTCAGCCCGACCCCACCTATCCCGCCACCGACGTAACGAGTGCCGAGTACGACTTTTCAAACGACCTCCGACGCTTTGCGTGGGGCTTGCAAGTAGGTGGCGAGTTCAAAGCCTACAAGCACCTTTCAGTATCGCTCAACCTCACCTGGGGCTTAAACGGCATTTTCCCTGCCAACTACGAGAGTGTTACCTTTGCGCTCTACCCCATTTACGGCACTTTGGGCTTTAACTACTTGTTCTAAGCTTAGCAAACGAAACAAAACAAATAAAACACATTCATTTTATGAAGAAAACTTTACTCACATTCTGCCTCTCGCTCATTGCCCTCTGTGGCATGGCGCAGACGCAGACCAACTACGACGAAAAACTCGTGGTAACGATTGACGGCGAAAGCACTGACAGCATCCCTGCTGCCATTACTGTTGTTGACAATGGCAATGGCACTTGTGACTTTATGCTCAAAAACTTCATGATGGTGCTTGGCGAGGATGTACTGCCTGTGGGCAACATTGTGCTGAAGGATGTAGCCATGAAGGAACAAGAGGGCGTATCACATATTTCGACCAAGCAAACCATTGTGATTTCAGCAGGCGACGACCCCTCGGTGAACACGGAAGATTGGGCAGGTCCTGGATTGGGCGATGTACCCATTGTGCTCGAAGGTAAGTTTTCTCCCACCGCCCTTTACGTAAACATTGACATTGACATGAGCGAAACGCTTGAACAAATTATCAAAGTAGTCGTAGGTCAGTCAAGCAAGGTGGTATCGGGCATTGAATCGGTGAAGGTAACGCCTGCCACTCAATCAACAGCTATTTACACACTCGGTGGACTCCGCGTAAACAAGGCAAGCAAGGGTGTGTTTATTATTAACGGTAAGAAAATTATAAAGTAAAGAATATTATGTTGAAACAATTTATAGCTTCGGCTTTATTTGCAGTAGGGCTTTCTGCAAGCGCTCAAGGCGTTTATCAGTTCAACGATCCAGGCTTTGAAAACTGGAAGAGTACTAATGAGCCTGGCAACGGTTGGAATTCGTTTGAGTCGGCTGAAAATAATGGACTTGTCGTGGGTTTTGATCTGGGGAAAAATAAATCTCCTAAGCCTCAGCAAGAAACAACGGCTCCACATTCAGGGAGTAAATCTCTTAAAATCTATTCAAATACACCGATAGGTACTAAGAAAGCTAATGGCAACATTACAACGGGTGTGATAATGATGGGTAGCACCAATCCCGTATCTGATTACAACGGATCAAGAAAGAATCATAATAAAACCATGCGTAGTAAAGGGGGAGGCTATATGTTGTTTGATGGCACTCCTGATAAAATCTCTTTCTATGCAAAGTTCAAAAGTGGTGGTAGCAAAAATGGCAGTGGACGTTTTATCCTTCATGGTGATGTTGACTACCGCGACCCCGATAAGCAGAGCAATGGTGAATACTTCCCTAATATGAAGGAGAACTTGATTGGCGAAGCTACTATATTGGTTCCTGCAACAACTGATTGGGCTTATTTTGAATCAGATTTTACTTATTATCAGAACAAGCCTACCAAGCAGTATTTGTTGGCCTCTTTGACCACGAATCCCATTCCAGGTGAAAGCAGTGGTGATGAATTATATGTTGATGATATTCAGTTTATCTACTATCATGGTCTTTCCTCTTTATCGTACAACAACGTAAAGTTGACAGGCTTTAGCGAAGACAAACTGAACTACGATTTGTCAACAGAGGAGTATGACGAAACAAAGGTTGCGTACGAAATTCACGGAAAGGGCGCTTCGGCTGAAAAGGTGTATGATAAAAGAACAGGTGTCTTAACCATTAATGTAAAGGGCAATGACTACGCTGCAAACAATAGTAGCATTACAACTTACACCATTCAGTTTAAGCATGAAATCGCTAAAGAAACTGTATATAATAATTCACTCTTAGTGGATGCACATGATATGGGTGGTATTCAGTTTACACCATCTTCTCCCATTAGTGTACTTCATTATGAGAGCAACAATTGCTATGATTTGCTTTTAAAGAACTTCTCTTTTGGTGGTATTGATGTGGGTGATATCCTTGTTGAGGAGTTAACACCTTCAACAAGCGAAGATGGAACTTTAATGCTTACAGCAAATGCTAAGCAAACTATTGTAAATATTGGCGTACCAACAATGTTGCCTATCACGGTCAATGCCCAAATTTCAAAGGCTGGCAAAATGACTGCAACCATAACCATTGATTTGAGTGAAGATATTGTAACAGTTACCTACGGTCCCCAGCTCACCATCTCTCCCTCAACTTCAATGGAAGTAAGCAATGCAGTTGGTTTGACCAATGTGGTGATGAAGCGTGAATTCAAGCAAGGTTGGAACACTTACTGCTTGCCTTTCGACTACGAGTTGGCTAAATTGGGCGAGGGCGTTAAGGCACAAGAGTTTGTTTCGACTAACGAACATAGCTTGACCTTTAATGCTGTTACTGGCACTACGCTCGAAGCTAACAAGCCATACTTGGTGTTCTTCCCCACAGCAACTGCCATTGGTACTGAAGCTGAGCCTGTTTACTTTGCTACTACAGTGAATAGCTACAACCCCACTGAGGTGACTTTCGGCGACATTACCTTTAAGGGTAACTACACTGCTGATATGTCGATGACTGGCCTTTATGGTGTGGCAACTGACAAGGATAATAACCAAAAGTTGATGCTCGGTGCTGCTGGTGCTACATTGCCCGCAGGTTGCGCTTACTTCAGCACAACTCAGCCCAGTGCTAACGGCTTGCGCATTTGCTTTGATGGTGGCGAAATTACGAACATCCAAGCCATCAACGGTGGCAACAAGGGTGAAAAGGCTGCCGTTTATAACTTGCAGGGTGTTAAGGTGAGCAGCAATGGCACGAATGGTTTGCCCGCAGGCCTTTACATTCAACAAGGCAAAAAGGTGATTGTTAAGTAATATTCGTCTAACTTCGCAACACAAAAACGTATAAGTATGAAAAAGATATATCAAGCTCCTATGGCTACTGCCATTGCTTTTGAGGCTGAAGAGGTTTTGCTCAGCGGTTCTAAGTTGAGCAACGGTGGAGGTACTAACGAAGACATTAGTTTGTCAGAGGGTACGTTCGACGGTACTTTCCAGAGTAACCAGTGGAACAACGATTCTTGGCAAGACGAGGATTGATTTTTCCTCAACTGATTGATATTTTATATATGTGAAGCGTGTGCTTTGTGCTCTGTGGGCATGAGGCGCACGCTTTGCTTTTTTGTTTTTATTACTGTCCGCTAAACGTGTTTAAGTTCCTTTTTTGATTGGATTTACCGCTTGACAAGCCCCTCAATCAAATAATTTGTCGGCTGTCCGCTAAAAATAGCTTCCGTGCGAATAGGTTTTTCTCTATTAAATTGCTCTATTTGCCTCTTTGCTGCACTTGTGTGCCCTTTTGGCTTCAAAATAGAGCTGTTATACGTTTAGCACATCGGCTGTCCGAGAAAAACAAAAGTCGAAATACCGCTTTTAAGTTTTAGCGGACACCAATATTTTGTTTTTTCTGTTTCGGTTTAATTGTTTTTGCTCCGCTTTGGCTGTTATTGCTTTGCTTAGGCTGGGAGGCGCTTAGCGCGCAAGACATATTTTTTTAGGGGCAGCAGCTTAAGCCCCCTCGTGCCCCTTGCCCACCCCTTACGCACTCAATTTATGCCATTTTTTGCCACTCCGTAAGCGTTGGCAAGAGACAATATGCTAAAAAAAACAACATTTTTTTGAAAAAAACTTGCACGCTTGTAGCAAAACCCCTACATTTGCACCATACAAACGATTGGGAATCAAGCAGAATGTAAATCCCTCGTGGACAAACCGCGTAGCCTACCTACTACCTACCTTATTTTCGGCACGCGTTAAATGAAAAGGGTTCCCACCCACTTCTCTTCAAAATGAGGGGGAGCGGAAGGTGAACTTGGGGCAATGAAAAGCCTCCTGACGACCAATCAACAATCTTAAAAGAGGAAAGACTCAAAATTGTTGAGGGATGAAACACGACAGCCTAACAGCCAATGTTTATGGCGTTTAAAACATTGCAGCCCTACCTTTAAGGTGCGCTACAAATTGCGAATCGTTCAACGCGAGCAATAGTAGATGTTGCCCTTCAAGGTGAGGTCATTTGTCGTATAACTACCTATACCGTCCCTTTGCATTGCGCAGTGTTTTGCTGGGCTTGCAGCGTCTTTGCCCTGTGCTAACTTGGTTTTTTACCGTGCTTGCTGTCTATTTTCCTCTTTTGCAGCCCCCATTCTCCATCATTCCGAGAATTATTTTTTAAAAAATATACAAATGAAAAAAATTACTTACTTCTTGACAGCACTCTTCACATGGATGTTTGCTGTCAGCGCTTCGGCAGAAGGTGGCGTCACCGTTGCCACAAGCTACACGGCTGCATCAGAATTGACTGACGGCTACTATGTGTTGAAAACCCGTTGTAAGGGTAAAAACGGTTACATTTATCACAATCCCAATCGTAGTGACCGTCCTTTCCGTCAAAAGCTTGAGGCTAGTGTTCCACTTACTGCTGTTGGAATGAATATGGAGTATGTTTGGAAGCTAACCAAAAACACTACAGACGAAACCTTTACTCTTCAGAATGTTGGTACTGCTGCCTATATGCCTGCTAATGACGGCAATGGTGGTAATTTTGCTAACTCTACAGCTTTGGAAAATGCTGCAAAGTATAAGTTTAGCACCTTCACAGCTTACACGAACAGCTTAGCGGGTGGTGTACTTTTGTACGAAACCAACTTTACGAATACTCGCTATGTACATTGTAATGAAACTGATGAGCCTAACCTTTCGTATTGGGAAGGTGGAGAGGCAAAAGATAACGGTTCTGTTGTTCAGTTCGCCTTTTATAAAGTAGAGAACTTAGATGAAGCAAAAATCGCTACTTACACCATCAATTACAAGATAGGTGACAATACTGTTTTTTCTGCTACAAATAAAGGTGTAAAGGGCGAGACTTTTTCTGTAGCACCAACATCAGAGCCAACAAAATTATCTAACTACCTTACTAAAGAAACCCTTACTGGCAACCTTGTGCTCTCTGACGACAACAACGTGTTCAATGTTGTTTATAGCAAGGGTATTGTTCCTTTCACCTTCTCAACTGCCGAAAGCAAAACTTGGTACACATTGTCATTACGTAATGCAAAAGACAAAAATTCAGGTGCAGGTAACTATTTGATTCGCCAAGACAATAATAACATCAAAACTGGTAATAATGATGGTTTAAGCAAATTCGATGCAGCCAATGTAACCACCTTCGAGCGTTTTAATGGAGGTGTTTGGGCCTTTGTTGAAAGTGGCTTTGGTGTAAAGCTCATGAACAAGTTTACTGGCACTTATGTTAAAGTTGATGGTGGCGACCATAAAGCATATTTGGATGCTACGGGTACTGTCTTCTATGTACAAACTACATCGGCTGAGGGTGCTGGTTTCAGCTTGCAGTATGACGGAAAGAGCTATTTAGGCGACCATAAAGGTGGTAATCTTGGAACTTGGACTCCTAATGTTAGTTGGGGTGAAGATGCCCAAAATGATGGTGGTTCAGGTTTCGCCATTCACGACGCCAACCTTGATACTTATGTTTCTGTAGGTAAATCAGCTGCAACCGCCAGCCTCGACGCCCTTACCGCTAATGAAGAAGTAGATGGTAAGCTTACTATCAATACAGAAACTTCAATTGCAGCTGCAAAGGCAGCCGTACCGTCTGCTACTACTGTTGATGCTTTGAACGCAGCTTATGCTAAATCGTATAATGTTGAACCAACGGCTTACTATCGTATAAAGAATGTGTCTGTTAATGATAATCAAAATGCATACGTTAGCTCAGAAAACATCTTTGTAGGTACTGACGGCAAACTCTCAACTTCATACAACGCCAACAATGGTTTAGACCGTGTTGTACGTCGTGTTTCTGCTACTGGAAACTACGCTTCGCAACTTTGGCAGTTTGTTGACAACAACAACGGTACTTTCAAACTGAGAAATGCCAACACGGGTTGCTGCTTGGGTGCTTACGAATCAGATGGTGCTGCCCTTGAAATGCCTATTGACAATAAGCATGCTGGTGAATATACCCTAAAGGCAACAACTGCAAATTTATCAAATGGTGTTACTAACGATAGCAAAAGCATGCTTCAGTTGGTTAACGAAGGTCACACCATGAATGCGTTTCAAGGTAGCCATAATAATACCATTACTAATTATGACAACCACGACGGCGACAATGGTAACTACTGGCAATTCATTAAGGTAACTACCGTGCCTGTAAGCATTAGCGCTGCTAACTATGCTACAGTAGCTTATCCTTTTGCAGTGAAAGTGCCTGCTGAGAGCGGAGTGAAGGCTTATGCCGTTTCAGCTGTTAAAAATGGTATGCTCGAACTCAGCGAAATCACTGACGGAATTATCGCAGCTAACACCGGTGCTATCCTTTACCACGAAGGTGAAAAGCAAGTGAACCTCGAAATCACAAACGAAGCAGCTACTTACACTGGCGCGAACAAGCTCCAAGGCGCAACTGCTAAGCGCACAGGCTTTGCTGCCAACGACACTTACGTTTTGGCGCTTAACTCAGAAAACCAAGCAGCCTTCCTCAAGAGCGAACTCACCACAGTACCTGCTAACAAGGCTTATGTTTTGGCTTCAGCTCTTCCTGCTGCCGAGGCTGGTGCGCAAGCCCTCAACTTTGGCTTTGGCGAGGTTACAGGCATTAATGGCGTAAACGCTGATAGCAACAATGCTGTTGAATACTACGACTTGAACGGCCGTCGCGTACTTTATCCTGCTAACGGCATCTTTGTTACTAACACTGGCAAAAAGGTGTTCATTAAGTAATCAACCCATTTATTTTTTCAAAAAACAAAAAAACGAATTACGAAAATGAAAAAGACATATATTGCCCCTTCAGCCGTTTGCTTTAACTTGGTTGCTGAAGGCATGATGGCCGTAAGTGATCCTACGAGCATTAAATACTCTTCGGACGAAACGGTAAATAACGAAAATAAAGTACTCTCAAACGACAAAATTTGGGACAACGACCTTTGGGGTACGGCTAACAAGGACTAACCCCCTCCCCAGTGATAAGCTACACCCCGTAGCATAACATTACGGCAAGCGCCGCACAACGAACACTCTGTGCTTAAAGGAGTGAACGCTGTGCGGCGCTTTTTGTGTAACAATAAGTAGGTGTTCAAAATTTATTGCTGTCCAGTAAAACTTTTTCAAACAAAATAATTTAGGGCTGACACTTCTCACGAGGTATCAGCCCTTTTGCCTTTCTTTGTTTTTGCTAAATAAAAATAGAACCATGAGCAAAGATAGTCATTTTACTGGACAGCAATATTGGGGGATATTTTTGTTTGAAAAAGTTTTAGACCTATAGGTCAAAATGCAGGATGACATAGCCTCTCATCGCCTATAAACACAGATGATTTCAAAGGTTGAAAGTTTTCAGATGCCAAATCAATGTTTTCAACTTTGCTAGCATTAGACGAGCATAGTGGCTTTCCCCTCTATCTTGCCTTTATCGAGAATGAAACGGCAAGCGACTATGAGAAAGCGATAAGGAGCATAGAGGAACGTGGCTATACGATCTTTGGTATTATCATAGACGGCAAGAAAAGCCTCTTTACCCTCTTCTCTGACTATCAGATACAAATGTGCCAGTTTCACATGAAGCAGATAATTAGACGTTATCTCACACAGAATCCAAGGCTTAAGGCAGCGCGAGAACTTAAGGACCTATTGGACACGTTGACTTTTTCCTCTGAAAGGGACTTCAAGACCAACTATGCCCAGTGGAAAGAAAAATGGAAAGACACGCATGCAAAGCGCTCTCTGCTGAAATGTGGGAAAAAAAGCTATACTCACAAGCGCTTGCGTTCTGCGATGCACAGTTTGGATTTCTATATGCCATACTTCTTTACGTTTCAACAAGAAAGTTGTGAAGGCATGCCAAATACGAACAACAAGATAGAGGGAACTTTTACCAATCTGAAGAAAAGGCGGGTCAGCGGATATTCCCGGTTGTATGATGAGGAAAGTTGAGTAAATAATAGATATGAGATTAAACTCTTCTTATACTCGCCGCTCACTGGCTATGCTCTATTTCCCTGATTGTGAACCACGCAATGCGGTAAGACGACTGACGGGAATGATTAAGCGATGCACAGATCTTTACGAACAGTTGACCCGCTGCTCTTTGTTCGACAAAAGGTAAAATCTTACGATTCGTGAAACTCGCCTCATCGTGGATTATTTAGGCCTTCCAGAAGGTTGTTTTGACGATGAAGATTAAGCTGTTTCTACGACCTAAATCTTAGTACTCTAACGATGAAGACTATTAGGTGCTAACGATGAAGATCATTAGGTGCTAACGATGAAGACCGTTAGACTCTATGGATAAAGACCGATAGGATAGACTGATTTTGAACGCATAACAAGGTGATTTTGCCTCGCGCGCGTGTATTTATATAGGTGTGGTGTG
>CDZR01035187.1_pt1 | contig 14529 bp, 10 predicted proteins | sample 554781 | NCBI WGS metagenome assembly CDZR01 (sample SAMEA3182065, study PRJEB8094) | gut metagenome | biome: human; feature: gut; material: Stool; isolation source: human stools | place: Canada | collected 2013-01-28
AAAAAGCGTATCTTTTTCCGAAGATTTCGTAAAGTGTTTGTGATTTTTTTATAGTTTTGCCTACATATAGCAAAAACACTTTATTTAAAAACACTTTATTTTATGAGACGAATTATTAATTCCATTATTCTTCTGGCTATCATGGCTATCGCTCTGCCGTCATACGGTCAAGGGCTGAAAGCATTCAAGCTGAAGAATGGCCTTTCCGTATATATATGGGAAGACAACACCAAATCGGATGTATATGGTATTGTGGCCTGCCGAACAGGCTCAGTGAACGATCCGGCAGAATATACCGGACTGGCACACTACCTGGAGCACGTAATGTTTAAGGGTACCGACAAGATCGGGGCTCTGGACTGGGCTACCGAAAAGCCGCTTTATGATAAAATCATTGCCAAGTACGATGAAATGGCGGATGAAGCCGATCCCGTAAAGAAAGAAGCCATTGCTAAAGAAATCAATGAATTGACAGTAGAAGCCGCTAAAGTAAGTGTATCTACCGAATTCATGAATCTGATAGAAAGTATGGGTGGAAAAGGATTGAATGCCGGAACAAGTTTCGATGTGACTTATTATCACAACTCATTCCCTCCTTACCAAATCAATAAATGGTTGGAAATCTACTCACAACGTATGATTAATCCAGTATTCCGTACTTTCCAGACCGAGCTGGAAAGTGTATATGAGGAATATAACATGTACCAAGACAATCCAAGCAGCGTACAGCAAGAGTTCATCTCAAGCAAGGCATACGAAGGACATCCCTACGCACGCCCTATTATCGGATTGCCGGAACACCTGAAAAACCCACGTTTGAGTAAGTTGATCGACTATTATAACGATTGGTACACTCCGGAAAACATGGTGCTCATCCTCGTTGGTAACGTAGATGCTAAACAAATCAGCGGACGTATCAACGCTACTTTCGGACGCCTGCAAGCTAAACCGACTCCCGAACGTAAAACTTATCCCGACCTTGAAATCAAAGGCCGTAAGCAATATAATGCAAAGATCGGTTATTATCCCAATGTATGCCTCGTATATAAAGGCGTACCTTCCGGACATCCCGATGAAAAGCCTTTGGATATCGCTATGTCTCTGTTGAGCAATAACAGCAACACCGGTACACTGGACAAGCTGACCATTGACGGTGAATTGACACAAGGATTTGCTTATTCAGACAGTCGTCGCGAACAAGGCCGTAATATCGTGCGTTGCATCCCTTTGTACGACGAAAACCAACGTCGCTTCGAATCAAATAAGAGTGCTGAAAAGAAAGCTCTGAAAGCTATTGAGAAAGTAGCTAACGGTGAATTTGAAGAATGGCAAATCAATTCTATTAAGAACAATATGTGTCGTGATTTCGACCGCAGAATGGAGTCTAACACTTACAAAGCACATATGTTGATGGATGCTTTCATCAGTGAAGAAGACCTGGGACAAGTTCTCAACTACAAAGATGAAGTAATGGCTATCACAACAGAAGATATCAAACGTGTTGCCAAGCAATACCTGACAAATGATTATCTTGCCATTTACATCGAAAAAGGAAAACTCGATAAGAGTACCAAAATTAAGAAACCGGGATATAAACCTATCGAACCTCCTGTAGGAAAACAATCACTGTATGCTACGCAATTCAAGAACATGCCAATCGGACAAGTAGATGAGAAGTTCATCAACTTCGCTGACGTACAAAGCAAACAATTGAACGACCGCTCTAAGATGTACTATACACAGAATCCGGAAAATAATGTATTCAGCTTAACACTGCGTTACGGTGTTGGTGAGCGCGAATTCCGCAAACTGGGTATCGCAGCAGACCTGATGAATAATGCAGGTATCATGGGTGCTTACGAGCCACAACAATTGAAAGAAGAGCTTGGTAAACTGAATGCTACTTGTGAAGTAAGTGCTAACAGCAACTATCTCTACATCACCATGGAAGGTTATGAAGAAACTTTGCCGCAAGCTTGCCAGCTCCTCGCCCGTCAGATTCTGATGCCGAAACTGGACGAAAAGCAGCTGAGCCGTATCAAAGGTTCCATGTTGGGTAGCCGTCAGCAACGCAAGGAAAACGTAAACGCTTTGTCCAGCGCACTTATGCAGTATATGATTTACCAGGATAAATCATCCTACATCGACGAACTGACAGACAAGGAAGTTTATGAATTACAGATTTCCGAGTTGACAGGTGACATCAACCGCGCAGCCAACTATGAAGCAGAAATCTTCTATTGCGGAACAATGCCTTTCGACAATGCTTATGAAGTTCTCAGCAAAAACCTGCCACTGGTTGCCAACGAAAAACCGACCACTTCACCGCAGGACAAACCTATGGCTACCGTAACGGAGAACACTGTTTACTTCCTGCCGAACTCTGATGCTGAACAGGCTCAAATCTACTTCTTCATGCCAATGGAGAAATTCGACAAGAAAGATGACGTGATTCGCGATGCATTCAATCAATACTTCTCTGGTGGTTTCAATGGATTGGTATTGGATGAAATCCGTGGAAAACGTTCTATGGCTTATTCAGCCGGAGCATATATCGGTACACCTTCATTGCCTGGCAACCCGACTTATCTGTTCGGTAACATCGGTACACAGAATGATAAAGCCAACGATGCATTGGATGTATTCATGGGGTTGATTACAGACATGCCAAAGAATGCTGACCGTATAGACAACATCAAGAGCTACATGCGCCAGGAGATGCTGACTACACATCCTTCTTTCCGTAACAAAGCCGAGTATATGAGATCATTGCAACGTGTAGGCTATAACGATGATCCTACCAAAGAGAATCTGCCTAAGGTTGATGCCCTGACTTTCGATGATATCGTAAAGTTCTACGAAGAAAATGTCAAAGGTAAACCATACTGTATCGGTATCATGGGTAACCCGAAAGATATCGACGTGAAGAAGCTGGAGAAATACGGCAAAGTAGTGAAACTGAATGAAAGAAAATTGTTCAACACGAAAGACGCAATGTTCTAACAAGAATCTCCTTTAATTAAAAAGGGTATCACCTCTTCTTCCGGTGATACCCTTTTCTTTTTCCATTCGCTTTTACAATTATTCAGTTTGTTCTTGGAACAAAATCTTTAATCCTTGTCTTTATCTTCTACTTCTGCCGCACTTCCCGAGAGAATAGGCAGACAGATATTATACTTCACAGCCAGAATACGTGTGACGAATACTGAAATACCGCCTGCCACCTGACATCCATATGAATGTATCCCGATAAGATCGCACATCCAGTAAACCGTACCGCCTACTACACACGCCATAGCATAAATCTCTTTTCGGAAAATCAGTGGAATTTCATTGATAAACACATCACGAATCACACCACCTGCAGCACCTGTAATACTACCCATAATGATAGCTACCCAGAACGGATATCCCAGTGCAATGCTTTTTCCCACACCGACTACTGTAAACAGTGCCAAACCAATGCTGTCGAATATAAAGAAAGTGTTATGCAAATGAATCAGATGTTTTCCAAAAAGAATCACCCACAGCAATGCCAATCCTGTACAAATCAAATAGATAGGATCTGTCATCCAGCCCGGAGTGACCCCCAACAGCACATCACGTATCGTACCGCCACCAATGGCAGTTACAAAACCTACCACGTACGCCCCGAACCAGTCGAACCGCTTTGCCGAAGCCAGCCTAATGCCACTGATGGCAAAAGCAAACGTACCTATAAAGTCGAGTATTTGAACAAATGTTGGCATAATAATCAATGATAAACGTTAAATGTTTAATGATTTATAATTGCTATTCATTAAATTTATTGGCAAAGTAACAAATAATTTCCCTAAGAAAACGTATTTTTGTCTCATCAATTTATATATAATGAAAATAACAATCGTATCGGGTGCACGCCCCAACTTCATGAAAATAGCTCCTATCACCCGGGCTATTAAAGCCGCACAGGAAGCTGGAAAGAAAATTTCATACCGTCTTATTTATACTGGACGGCAAGACGATACCAGTCTGGATGCCTCTCTGTTCTCTGATCTGGACATGAAGAAACCCGATGGTTATCTTGGAGTCAGCGGACATGACCAATCGGAAGTGACAGCTGCCATCATGCTTGCCTTCGAAAAGGAATTGAACACACATCCCGCCCAGGTAGTTCTTGTTGTAGATGACCTTACGGCCACCATGAGTTGTTCTATCGTTGCCAAGAAGCGCGGGCTGAAAGTCGCACACCTCATTGCCGGTACCCGTTCGTTCGATATGAATATGCCTCGCGAAGTGAACCGTACCATTGTAGACGCCATTTCCGACTATCTGTTTACCGCAGGTATGGTGGCTAACCGCAACCTGAATCAGGAAGGCATGATTCCCGAATACATCCACTATGTAGGTAATATTCTAATAGATACCGTCCGCTATAACCGTCACCGCCTGTTGCAACCCGTATGGTTCTCTACCATGGGCTTGAAAGGACACGGCTATCTATTACTCACTCTCAATCGTCACGAGTTGCTGAACAAAAAGAATGTGCTTAAATCTCTGATACAAACATTAGTGGATAAATCCGGAGGTATGCCCATCATTGCTCCGCTGCACCCATACGTGCAGAAAGCCATCAAAGTGCTGGAAATACCTGCACCCAACCTACACATTCTACCGCCTCAAAGTTACCTGCACTTCGGATATCTTATCAACCATGCCAAAGGTATCATCACAGATTCCGGCAACATTGCAGAAGAAGCTACTTTCCTTGATGTTCCCTGCATCACGCTCAACTCTTATGCCGAACATCCCGAAACTTGGCGTGTAGGTACTAATGAATTAGTGAACGAAGACCCCGTTGCATTTGCCGCCGTACTTGAAACGTTGATGCATGGCGAATGGAAACATACTACGTTACCTGACCGTTGGGACGGACGTACAGCGGAACGTATTGTGCAAACGTTGATTAATGGAGAATTAAAGTAACCTGATTGTTATATCCCATTTTCGTTAAAGCCTGTTGTCGCCATTGGAGCGCTTCAGGCATCAAAGGAGTATGATACAATTTACGGAGAGCTATAACTTGTGCTTCTTGTCCATCAGCAATTGTACACACTTCCTCAAAGCCTGGATCCGGAATCATCATCGAATTCACTAGACAATGTCCATGCCCTTTCATCAAAGAATATATCAACTTCAGTTTGATTCCTGTATTCTGGAAAGTCAGCAGTAAATGAATATGTGCAAAGACTATCAGAGAGTTCATTTCTTCCTGCAAAGGATTTGCGACAAGAGATACATTCGGAATTCTGGAAATTTTCTCCCGTAAATGCTTATCAGGATTTTTACCGGCAATAACCACCCGCATATTTATATCCAACTTAGGCAGCAAGTTGTCCAGAATATAATTAATCACTCGAACATTCTCAAGAACAGACAGATTTCCATGATATAGTATATACTTCTCATTCTCCGGACTTACATCCGTCACAGTTTCTACACTAATGTTATCAAAGAAACAAGGCAGACAATAAGTCGACACAAAAGGATATTTCTGAGTGAAATAAAGAGCATCCGTATTGGTAATAGCCAATATTTTATCAGCATACAGCAATACCCGTTCATAATGTTTCAATTTCCAAGCTTCCAAATAATAATAACATTTCTCGTACCAAGAAACACACGACTTCCCCAAAAAGTAATAATAATCATGCTCTACATTATGCATCCTCACCCATTTCTGTCTGTCTCTCAATAAAGGATTTGAGAGGAAATAACAGGTGTGCAGTCCTTCAAACAGAATTGGGGAATCATCCTCACACAAACGTTCCAGTAATAACTTACTTCTCCTACTGTAAACAATATAAGGACGAAAAGAAAACATAGAGCACCAACCTGTAAAGCGTTCATAATAATAGACGGCATCAACCACCTTAAGCAAATCAGGTTGCTCAGCCACCTCATACCTATATGTATGCAAAACAACCGAGCAGCCAGCTTCTTTCAGAGCCTTCAGTTTATAATACACATCTATCAACCCTCCATAATCAGGAGGGAACGGCACTTGAAAACTAACAACATGAAGTTTCATATATTACTCTTATAGTTAAGCTGTGACAAGATTTATTCATCCCTGCAAAGGTAACATAAAATCTAAAAAACAGCATCTTTTCCTTTACCTTGATATAAAAGAAGAGCGCATATAAACATTCCTCTTATTTCTTTAGATTATATTTACTTCTTATTTAATGGTAATTTGCTACCTTTGCAGCCTCATACTGACTTAAATATGAAACAACAATATACAACTATCATCCTTTTTCTGCTGTCACTATTTGTTGCACATAGTGCATCCGCACAGATAAAAGGTGTCGTTACCGACTCCCTAACCAACGAACCATTAATGTACATCACCGTTCAATACGAGGGGAAAGGTGTAGGTGCTATCACCAATGCCGAAGGAGAATATACAGTAGAAACCCGCAAAGGTTGGAATGAGCTTACATTCTCCGCCATCGGATATGTGACCAAGAAAGTCACACTAACTCCTAACACCAAAGTGCTGAACGTGAAGATGGCACCTGCCGACGTCATGCTCTCTGAAGTAGTGGTAAAACCTCAAAAAGAGAAATATTCCCGGAAAAACAACCCTGCCGTGGATTTCATGAGAAAAGTCATCGAAAATAAAAAAGGGCTGAAACTGGAAGCCAATGACTTCTATCAGTACCAGAAATATGAAAAGATGAAGATGTCCATGAACGACGTCACTCCAGAGAAGATGGAGAAAGGTATCTATAAAAAATTCTCATTCTTCAAGGACCAGGTAGAAATATCGCCCAAGACCAACAAGATGATTCTCCCTATTTCCATCAAAGAGACGTCTTCAAAAACCATCTATCGTAAAAGTCCCAAAAGCGAAAAGACTATTATCGAAGGTATGAATTCCAGCGGTATTGAAGAGTTCTTCAACACTGGAGATATGCTGGGAACCATTCTGACCGATGTATTCTCTGACGTCAATATCTATGATGACGACATCCGCCTGTTGCAACGCCGTTTCGTCAGCCCTATCGGACGAGGCGCTATCAGTTTTTATAAGTTCTATCTTATGGATACTATTATGGTGGACCGCCAGGAGTGTGTACACCTTACTTTCGTTCCACAGAACTCGCAGGACTTTGGTTTTACAGGACATCTCTATGTCGTGAAAGACTCCACCTATGCAGTGAAGAAATGTACCATGAACCTCCCTAAAAAGACTGGAGTCAACTTCGTGGACAATCTTGATATTGTGCAGCAGTTTGAACAGATGCCGGATGGCAACTGGGTACTGACAGATGACGACATGACTGTAGAATTACAATTCGTGAAAGGTTTGCAAGGACTTGAAGTACAACGTACTACCAAGTACAGTAACTACAAATTTGAAGATATAGAGCCCCGTCTTTTCCGCCTGAAAGGTAATGTCATCAAGGAAGCCAACATGCTTAACAAGAGCGATGAATACTGGGCTTCAGTACGCCAGGTTCCCCTCACCAAAAAGGAGAGTAACATGGACGTATTCATGAATCGCATTGAACAGATTCCAGGCTTCAAGTATGTTATCTTCGGTGCAAAAGCCCTGATAGAGAACTTTGTAGAAACAGGAAGCAAAAAGCACCCCAGCAAGTTCGACTTCGGTCCTATCAATACCAGTATCACAAGTAATTATGTAAACGGTACACGTTTCCGCCTCAGTGGTATGACTACCGGTAACTTCGACCCACACTGGAGTTTCAGCGGATATGGTGCTTATGGTACAAAAGATAAGAAATGGTTCTATAAAGGTCAGGCAGCCTACTCATTTAATAAGCGTGAGTATGTGTTATGGGAATTCCCAAAACATTATATCGCTTTCGATTACAGCTACGATGTCATGTCTCCGATGGACAAATACCTCTCAACAGATAAGGACAATATGTTTGTAGGCTGGAAGTGGACAAAGGTAGACCAAATGTCATATATGCGTGATGCTACCCTGACGTATGAGTTGGAAACGAATGCCGGTTTCTCCATCAAAGCTATGGCACGCCACCGCAATGACGAACCTGCCGGCGGTGTATTGCAATATTGGAAGAACGACGGCAACATAGCTGGTTCATGGGATGACACAAATACATTCGTCAAAGATATCACTACAACCGAGCTTGGCGTTACCCTACGTTATGCTCCGGGGGAAACATTTGTCAATACGAAGCAACGTCGTGTTCCGGTGTCTCTGGATGCCCCGATCTTCTCTCTTTCCCATACCATTGGTCTGAAAGGTGTGCTGGGTGGCGAATATAACTTCAATCTTACTGAAGCCAGTATCCGCAAACGTTTCTGGTTTGGCTCCTGGGGTAAACTAGACATCACCGCCCGTGCCGGTGCCCAATGGAATACAGTACCGTTCCCTTTACTGAACCTGCCCATGGCAAACCTTTCATATATCACCCAGCACAATGAGTCTTTCAGCATTATCAACAATATGGAATTCCTGAATGACCGTTATGCCTCTCTTGCCATCACTTATGATATGAACGGGAAGCTATTCAATCGTATTCCCCTCATTAAAAAGCTGAAATGGCGCGAAACTTTCCGTATCCGTGGCATGTACGGAACACTTACGGATAAGAATAACCCATATAAGAGCCACAATGACGAATTGTTCCTCTTCCCTATGCGCGACGGTATGCCTACCAGCCATGTAATGGGTAGTACTCCTTATCTGGAAGCCAGCGTAGGTATCTACAACATTTTCAAACTGTTGCATATCGAATATGTACGCCGCCTCACTTACACGGATATTCCAGGTGTAAAGAAAGGAGGCATACGCTTTATGATATTAATGATATTCTAAATAATGATGAATTATAAATTCATGAATTAGACTACGCTATAGTTACCGCATGGTCATTCATAATTTATAATTCTTAATTCATAATTAAATCACATGACTCCCTTAGCAGAAAGGCTTCGTCCTAAAACTTTAGATGAGTACATCGGTCAGAAACATTTAGTAGGACCAGGTGCAATACTACGTAAGATGATTGATGCGGGACGTATCTCTTCATTTATTTTGTGGGGACCTCCGGGTGTAGGAAAAACCACACTGGCACAGATCATTGCCAATAAACTGGAAACTCCATTCTATACATTGAGTGCCGTTACCAGTGGTGTGAAAGATGTACGCGAAGTGATAGAACGCGCCAAGAGCAACCGCTTCTTCTCACAAGGCAGCCCCATACTGTTTATTGATGAAATCCACCGTTTCAGTAAATCGCAACAAGATTCTTTGCTTGGTGCAGTGGAACAAGGTACAGTGACATTGATAGGTGCCACTACAGAAAATCCCTCTTTTGAGGTAATCCGCCCACTGCTGTCACGATGCCAACTCTATGTACTGAAGTCTTTGGAGAAAGAAGACCTCATGGAATTACTGCAACGTGCCGTCACCACCGACCATATTCTGAAAGAGCGTAAAATCGAACTGAAAGAAACGACTGCCATGCTCCGCTATAGTGGTGGAGATGCGCGTAAACTGCTTAATATTCTGGACCTTGTAGTTTCTTCCGAAGCCAATGATCCGGTGGTCATTACTGATGAGATAGTTACCGAACGTCTGCAACAAAATCCTCTGGCTTACGATAAGGATGGAGAAATGCATTATGATATCATATCTGCTTTCATTAAGTCTATTCGTGGTAGTGATCCCGATGGTGCCGTATATTGGCTCGCCCGTATGGTAGAAGCTGGGGAAGATCCTGCCTTTATTGCCCGCCGACTCGTTATTTCCGCATCGGAAGACATCGGACTGGCAAATCCAAATGCTATGCTGATTGCCAATGCCTGTTTTGATGCTGTAATGAAAGTGGGCTGGCCCGAAGGACGTATTCCACTAGCAGAGGCTACTATTTATCTTGCTACAAGCCCGAAGAGTAATTCCGCCTACATAGCCATCAACAATGCTTTGGAACTTGTACGGGAAACGGGCAATCTACCCGTTCCGTTGCATCTGCGTAATGCACCTACCAAATTAATGAAACAATTAGGTTACGGAGACAATTATAAGTATTCTCATGACTATCCAGGTCATTTCGTGAAACAGCAATTCATGCCCGATGAACTGAAAAAACGTCGCCTTTGGGAAGCACAAGACAATGCTGCCGAGCAGAAACATGCAGAACGCATGAAAGCATTATGGGGCGAGGATAAATTTAAGAAATAATCCTTACTTAATATATCCCATACTACTTCTTCCAACAAACACACCGACCACAACAAAATATACCATTATAAGCATAATCCTAAATCTTTTCCCTAAATTTGCGTACTCACTTTAAACATAAACAGAATGAGAACTGTAGTATTAGACGGTTACACCGCAAATCCCGGTGATCTTTGCTGGGACAAATTGAAAGAGTTTGGCGAATGCGTAATTTATGACCGTACCGCCCCCGCTGAAGTACTGGAACGTGCTGCCGGTGCAGAAGCCCTCCTCACCAATAAAGTAGTGATCAACAGCGAAATGATGGCTGCCCTGCCCGATCTGAAATATATCGGCGTGCTGGCTACAGGCTACAACGTAGTAGACATAGCTGCCGCCCGTGAACGAGGTATCATTGTCACCAACATTCCTGCATATAGCACTCCCTCCGTAGGACAAATGGTATTTGCCCACATACTGAATATCACTCAGCAAGTACGCCATTACTCTGAAGAGGTCAGCAGAGGAGACTGGAGCAAGAACCCTGACTTTTGCTTCTACAATACCCCACTTATTGAATTGCTCGGCAAGAAGATAGGAATCATCGGTCTGGGACAGACTGGATATAACACTGCCCGTATAGCCATTGGCTTCGGAATGAAGGTATGGGCCTATACTTCTAAATCGCGTCTGCAACTCCCACCCGAAATCAGAAAAGCAGATCTCGACCAATTATTCCACGAATGTGACATCGTCAGCCTGCACTGTCCGCTGAACGACAGTACTCGCGAAATGGTCAATGCCAGCCGTCTCTCTTTAATGAAACCTACCTCCATCATTATCAATACCGGGCGTGGGCCACTCATTAATGAACAAGATCTCGCCAATGCCTTGAACACCGGACAAATATATGCCGCCGGACTGGATGTTCTTTCCGAAGAACCACCTCGTTCAGACAATCCGTTATTGACTGCACGAAATTGTTTCATCACCCCACACATTGCCTGGGCCAACTTTGAAGCACGCCAGAGACTGATACATATAGCAGTTAGTAACCTGAAAGCATACGCGGAAGGGAAACCGATAAATATTATAAAATAACATTCCTTTTAATAAACATGGGAAAATCAGAAATTCACAGTCTCTTCCGTAGTATTCCGGTGATCCTGACAATCATTCTGGCTACTGTTACTATTATCTCCGCCTTTTCCGGGAACTTTGATCCTGCTAATTCCAAATATATGCCTGTGTTGGGATTAGCTCTTCCAGTATTGCTGATATGCAATCTACTGGTTGCTATCTGTTGGGCATTTGCCCGCAGTCGCTGGATCCTCATCCCTTTTGCGGCATTGGCTTTCAACTACGGTTATATACTTTCCGTTTTTCAATTCAATTTCACAAAAAAAATCCCTGAAGGACATTACAGTAGTAACTATGCCGATGGATATTTGAAAGTAGCCACTTATAATGTCGGCAATTTTGGAACTGAGATTACTGGCTACTCCTGCAAAGAGATTGCCCGCTACATGAAACAGCAAGAAGTAGATGTACTCTGCTTCCAGGAATTCGGCGACAATCAGCACTTTCCGATGGACAGCATCCGCAATGTATTTTCCCACTGGCGATATGCCCTGATACCCACTGAAGACTCCATCAGCGGAGTGCTCCCTATCGCCATATTCAGCCGTTACCCACTCATCAATCCCCGGTTTATTTCTTATCCGCAAAGTGCCAACTGCAGCATGCAGTGCGACATCATATTAGGAAGAGACACTGTCCGTCTGCTCAACAACCACTTGCAGACTACCAGTGTCAATCAAAACCGTCGGAAATGGGAACGCGGTCTTAACAATACAAATGACACCCGTCGTGAAGTGGAAGTTGTACAAGGTGCTATCAACACTTTACACGACAACTTTGTGAAGCGTGCCGAACAGACTGACAGTATCCGCCAGTTGGCCCTTGCCAGTCCTTACTCCGTAGTGGTGTGCGGTGACTTCAACTCTTTGCCGTCTTCCTACACCTATGCGGAATTAAGTGATATACTTAAAGACGGGTTCCGCACCAGTGGACGGGGTTACATGTATACCTTCCGCTACTTCAAACGTTTGTTGCGTATCGACTATATTTTCCATTCACCCGCCATTCAGGGATACCGTTACTACTCGCCTGATCTGGACTTATGCAGTGACCACAACCCGGTACTGATGGAAATGAAAATAAAGAAATAAATCTAAATCATTCATCTAAAACATTTGCTTATGAAAAGACAACTACTCCTATTTATTCATTTATTACCTGCATTGCTGTTTGCACAGCAAGAAGTTATCTTCCCTGATGATTTTAAAACGAACGCTTTAGATGGGAAAGAAGTGGCTATTACTAATACACTGACGCTGACAAACAATTACAGCTATGCCTACGGTTCAATCACTCTTTCTGAGGGTCCGCTATGGACTCCCACAGAAAAGAATCTACCCGGTGTAGAGATGTTCAATCAAAAGAATAAAGAGAATCAAGATAATCAGATCACTGTAAAGCAAGGAGTTTACTCATTCACTGATGCAAATGGTACCTGTCGCATCGGACAGACCGTAGCAAAACTGACTGGAACCGCCAGTTACAGTAATGGAAAATACACCATTACGCTAACAAAAAAACCGGAGTTTCAAGGTAATGAACGTCCCACAATCTGTAACATTGAAGAAGATTATAATCTGAAAGTTGTTAGTTTTAATGTCGAGAACTACAAAGGAGTTAATGACGTACAACGAACCAAGATAGTAGCTGCACTGAAAGCTATGGATGCCGATATCTATGCCCTACTTGAAGTTTTCGGAAACTCTTCTCTGAACGATCTCTGCACTGCATTGAACACCGCCTGTCAAACAAACCAATATAAATACATTGAGAATTCAACAGCTAATCAAGGCATGGCCTGCTTCATTTATAACAGTAATACAGTAATTCCTTTCAAAGAACTTCAAAAAAACAGATTGGCAGACAACGGATATCTACCAGACCGAAAGATAGCACAGGCTTTTGATCTCAAGGCTAATAATGAGCGTTTCATCGTTTGCTTAAATCACTGGAAAGCAAAAGATAATAGCTATAATAAACCAGATGAATATGCCGATACAGGCGATGGTCAAGGTAGCCACGTTCTGCGCCGTGTACACGAAGCTGAAGCTACTCTTGAATTTATCAAAACTGTTACTGCCTATTTTGAAGACGAAGATGTCCTCGTAGTTGGCGACTTAAACTCATACTCCAAAGAAGACCCCATCCGGGTATTAGAAGAAGGCAAGTTAATAAACGAACTTCAAAAATATGCGCCTAATGAATACAGCTATGCCTTTTTTAGCAACAATAGCTACGCAACTGGTTATTTAGACCATAGTTTTGCTACTGCTACATTGGATGCTCAAATATGTTATGCTCATCCTTTTCATATCAATGCCGATGAGCCTGGCGTACTTAAAATTATTGGAGGTAAACCGCAGAAAGATAATATGTACCGCTGCTCCGACCATAATCCCATCGTTACCTTCATAAAGCTGGGCACTACTACAGGTATTGAATCCCCTACCCTTTCGCACCCTGATATTGAGTTGATTGGTGATCCACGCAGTGGTTACCTTACTTTGGTGAGTAATACCGACTTTGTACTCATCCGTGCCGAAATTGTCAATATTGGCGGACAAATCATTGCTGCATATGATACCAACAACGCCGGAAATACGGAAAAGCACTTCACACTGCCTGTCAAAAACCTTGCGAGTGGCTTCTATCTAGTACGTGCCTACGATGCACAAAACAGATGCACGACATATAAGGTAGTACTTCCCTAAAACTTGACTAAGTGCCCGCAGCACAAACTTAGAAAGCGGCCATATCTTTTATGCCATACTTTATCCTTCCATATGCCACAATTGTACTCGCATCTATGCCATTTATAGTAACGAGATGTGGCATATGGAAGGATAAAGCACAACATAAAAGATACCTATAACAACAACGATATCCACCGCAAATATGAGTATAAAAAATGGATTACCCTAAAACTCGGATGTAGGATGTCGATATTTGAATCCAGAGATCAAGTCGATAAAGCGAAGAAAAGAATACCCATACCTTAAAGTGAAGGGGAAAAGTAATAGAGGTAAGAGAAAAATATGAGGTTGTGTCAAAACTCTGGCACAACCTTTTTTATGCACAAAGCCCAGACTTTCGCAAGCCCGGGCTTTGCTATTACCCAAAGTTTTTGTATCTTTAGGCATAAAGTATTTCGTTATGGCAAAGTTACATTTTCGTCCTTACATTCC
>CDZR01022880.1_pt1 | contig 14308 bp, 6 predicted proteins | sample 554781 | NCBI WGS metagenome assembly CDZR01 (sample SAMEA3182065, study PRJEB8094) | gut metagenome | biome: human; feature: gut; material: Stool; isolation source: human stools | place: Canada | collected 2013-01-28
TTGATGAAGTAGTAGCTGAACACCTCGATGAGACTGGACAGAGCGTTGGGGGTGACCACCCGGAGGATGGTCTGGAGCCAGCTGTCCCCCATGAGCATGGCTGTGGTTTCCCAGCCGGCGTTCATCTTGGACAGGGAGTTCTTCATCATCAGATAGGGGGTGGAGAAGTAGTGGACGATGTTGCACAGGATCATCAGCAGCAGGGTATTCTGCAGGCCGCTGCCGGAGAAGAGAAACAGATAGGCCACACCCAGCACCATGCCGGGGATGGCGTTGGTCACCAGGGCAATGCTCTCGATGACCCGCTTGTACCGCGGGGGCAAGGTGCTCCGGGCGGTGATGAGGGCGGCGCCGTAGGCCGCCAGAGTGCCCAGGAAGGCAGTGAGCAGGGCCATCACCAGAGAGTGCCAGTAGACGGTAATCAGCTCGCTGTCGGTGAATACGGCGGCGAAGTGCTCCAGGGAGAAGCTGGTCTGATAGGGCCACTCCTCCACCAGGGGGACCACAAAGATCACCGCGAAGATAGACAGGATGGCCACTGAGATCGCCGTGCTGGAGACGCCCCACCCCGTATCCCGCAGGGGGTTCTTCCGCAGGTCCGCCTGGGAGATGCGGGTATAGCGGATATTGAACCGCTCCAGCAGCTGCAGGATGCAGATGCTGCCGATGGAGGGGATGAGCAGGATCATGGCGATGACCGCCCCCCGGTTGAAGTCGGGGATGCCGCCCAGCATCTGGTTGTAGAGGAGGGTGGCGATGACCTCATAGCCGCCGCCCACTGAGGCGGGGATGCCGAAGTCGGTGAAGCACAGGAAGAAGGCCTGAATGAAGGCGCCCGCCAGAGTTCCCAGCAGGGGGCGAAGAATGGCGATCCAGAAGGTGGCCAGGTCCCGGTCCCCCATGGCCTTGGAGACAATGATGGTCTTTTTGTCCACAAAACCCATGGTGTTGTGGATCAGCAGGAAGGCCACCGGAATGGTATAGATCACATAGCCCACCAGCAGCCCGCCGAAGCCGTAGATGTCAAAGAACTGCCGCCCCAGCAGGCGGGTGAGCAGCCCCTGTTTGCCGAAGGAGTAGATGATGGCAAAGCCATAGGTGATGGTGGGCAGGAACATGGGCAGGGTCGCGATGGCGGTGATGAGCCGCTTGGCCCACCTGGGCAATCCGGTGTAGTGGACCGCATAGGCCATCAGGAAGGCGATGACCGTGGCCGTCACGGCCGATGCGGCCGCCACCGCAAAGCTGTTGCCAAGGGCCGTGAGAAATCCCTCCCGGGTCACCACCGAGGCATAGAACTCCCAGGTAAATCCGCCCTCCCCCACCAGGGACTTGCCCAGCAGCAGGAGGATGGGGGCGGCCAGGAAGCCCACGAACAGAAGGGTGATGATCCAGAAAATCCCCTTCAGCTCCCAATTTTTCCGTCTCATGGCGCCTTTCCTCAAACAGCCTCGCCGGCCAGCTGCGGGCGGTCGCCGAACAGGGCGTAGATATTGCCGCGCTTGATCTCCAGCTGGCGGAGGATGAACTTGCGCACAAAGTCGTTCCTGGGCTGGTGGACGATCTCGTCCGGCCTGGCGTACTGGGAGATGGACCCCTGATCGATGATGAGCACCCGGTCGGACAGGGTGAGGGCCTCCTCCGGGTCATGGGTGACGATGATGGTGGTCAGGTGGTACTCCCGGGCGATGGTCTTGATCCGGTCCTTGATGGATTCCTTGATGACTCCGTCCAGGGCGGACAGGGGCTCGTCCAGCAGGAGAATCCGGGGTTTCATCACCAGGGTGCGGGCCAGGGCCACCCGCTGCTTCTGGCCGCCGGAGAGCTGGTCGATGCGCTTGCCCAGGTGCTCCCGCAGGCCCAGCAGGTCGATGAGCTCATCCACCTCCTCCCGGGAGGAGATGCCGGGCTTGTTCCGCAGGCCGTAGGTGATGTTCTGCTGTACGTTTAAATTGGGAAAGAGGGCGTAGTCCTGAAAGACGATGTTGAAGCCCCGCTTCTCCATGGGGGTGCGGGTCAGATCCTCCCCGCTGTATCGGATCTCTCCCTGGTCGGCATCCACGATGCCCAAGATGATATTGAGCAGGGTGGTCTTGCCGCAGCCAGAGGGCCCCAGGATGGAGACGATCTCTCCGTCCTCCACCTGGAGAGAGAGGTCCTTGAGTACAGGCACGCCGTCAAATGCCTTCTGGATATGCTCCAGTTCCAGCATGAAAAACCGCTCCTTTCTCGGTTTCAAAAGTTCTTGTGGGCGCCGCCGCACGTCCGGCGACGGTGTAATCCTAGCAAATTCCAGCTCCGCAAAACAAGCGTAAAAGGTTTAATTTTCCGTTAGAGAAACGTAAAAAGGCATCAAAAACAGGGGGCCTTCCTTGTAGAAAAATTACAAAGAAAGCCCCCGCCGGGGAATCTCACGCCTCCGGATAGCCTCGGTCGGCAATGACCGCTCCGCTTTTGTCCAGACTGCGGGAGAACCGCTCATAGTCGCTCTGAATGATCCCCATGTACAGCAGATCCACCACCGCCAGATCGGGAATGCGGGAGAAGATGGCTGTGCCGTAGATCACAGTGTCCTCTCCCCCGGTATACAGGCACACGTCGGCGTACTTGGCCAAGAGAGGATTCTTCCGACTGGTGACGGCGATGGTGTTTGCCCCCGCCCTTCTGGCCAGTCTCAGCGCCTTCACCGTATCCATGGAGCAGCCGGAGTGGGAAAAGGCTACCGCCACGTCCGCCACCCCCAGATGGGCGGCGGCGATCTGCTGGAGATAGGCGTCGGTGTGCATCCGGCAGCAGAGCCCCAGATAGGTCAGCTTGGTCAGGAGATCACTGGCCGGCGTGCAGGAGTTCTCCACCCCGTAGATGTCGATGGTCCGGGCAGTGGCAAGCATCCGCACGGCCCGGTCCAGCTCCTGGACGGACAGGGACTTCAGTGCCTCCTCCAGCAGGCCGCCGGACACCCGAACCTCTTTCAGGGGGAGGTCCTCCAGCTGGTCCCAGGGCTTCAAGTCGAAGCCTCCCAAGTGGTCGAAGCAGGCCTCCCGGGCCGCGCCGCCGCTGCGGTCCCGGATGAGGCAGTATTTGAAGTTGCGGTAGCCGTCAAATCCAAGGGCCTGCACGAAACGGATCACTGTGGGCTGGCTCACCTGCACCTGGTCTGCCAGCTCTGAAATGGTGCACCGGGTACAGGTCTCCGGGTCCTTCAGCACATAGTCCGCCACCCGCTGCTCCGATGGCCGCAGGGAGGCGTAGGCGCCGCGCACCCGGTCCAAAACCCGAATATCCTGCCGCATGATCTGATCTCTCCTATCCCGTAGCAAACTTACAAGGCGGTGCCTGTTCTCATGAAAAGCCCCCCCTCAGCGGGAATCGGCCGCTTGTAGAAGAGGCGAAATATTTTTCTCCAACAAGGCCGGCCCGTCGGTTGATACCAGTATAAAGGGAGAGGCGGGGGTCGCTCCACCCCCTGTTTGTAAAATCGAAGTTAAAGCTGTGCTGGAAGGATTCTCTTCCATCAAGGAGCAGGTCCCCCCTCGGGAAGGAACACATCCCCTCCATCTGCATGTCAGCGGCAGTTCCGGACGAGGTCCAGCCTCCTGCCTTGGGCCGTCAAAGCTGACATGCAGAGAAGCGGATCGCGTCTGCCTGCCGCCCTCCGGCTCTATTTCAGGAACCGCCGCCGGCCTAACGGTTGAATGGATCCCTCTTTGCTCCTTGTCTGGCCCCTCGCTGCCGTGTCCTGCCGTACGGCCAGCGACTTCATGGGACGCCCCTCTATGCCCGAAACTCCCCGGGACGCACAGTGCGTCCCAGGGAGTTTCATAGACATTGCGGCACATGCAGGAGATATATCCATTCATCTCGTATCTTGACGGCTTTGCATCCCGCCATCGGACAGAAAAACAGGGCGGCCCCGAAGGACCGCCCTGAAGCAAAGCATGGTACTTACATCACATTTTCAAAGAACCGGTACAAAATCACCGCAAACTGGGCGCGAGTGGCCGTGCCGGCAGGGTTCAGCAGGCCCTCAGTGGTGCCGGAGATGATCCCCTCTGCGATAGCCCAGGTCATGGGTTCCGTGGCGTAAGCGGCCACGGAGGCGTTGTCCGGGAACGCGGACAGATCGGCCCGCCCGGACACGTCATAGCCCATCTGCTGCGCCCAGCGGTACAAGATGGTCACCATCTGCTGGCGGGTCAGGGCGCCGCCGGGGTTGCTGCCGTCGGAAATCTTGCTCTCCACGGCCCAGTGCTGCGCCTCGGTCATGTTGGAGGGATTGAACTCCGTCAGACGGGCCAAAACCATCCACAGCTGCTGGCGGGTCACCGTGCTGCCGGGGGCGAACCGCTCGGCGCTGACACCGTTCATATAGCCGTTTTCATAGGCCCAGGTGATCTCCTCCACGGCCCAATAGTCCTCCGCCACGTCGGCAAAGGGCAGGTTCTCCTCTTTCTCCAGAGTGAATGTGGCCTCCACAGTGACCTTGCTGCCGGGCATGGTAAACGTGTACTTGTTGCCGCCCTTGCTCTGGAGCTTCACAGTGTCCCCGTCCTTGTCGGTGACAGTCAACTCGTCCAGCTCATAGCCATTGTCGGGCTTGACGGTGATGGTCACGGTATCGCCCTTGTCCGCCCGCTTGGGACTGACGGTGACGGTGCCGTGCTTGCTGTTCTCCACGCTGACGGTATAATCACCGCTGCTGGAGGAAGAGGATCCGCCGCCGGAGGGAGCGGAATAAGTAATCGTGATCTTACCATCGCTCACGCTCATGCTGCAGCGGCTGCCCAGCGTGATCTTGTCCTTATCATAAGTGTGTCCATCGAGGTCAATGGTCACGCTCTTACCGGAGACAGAGATCTTCTCGTCACAATCCTGCGTCAAAACGATGGTATCGCCGGACTTCGCGGCGTTCACAGCCTCCTGCAGCGTGCCGTACTCGCTCTCACCGATCTTGGCGGCAACTGTCAGCTGGCCGTTGAGCACAAAGGTGCTGAAATGCTTAACATGCAGCACCGCGCAGCCATCCTCCACAGTGAAGCCGGAACCATTCAGATATCGCTCACGGGTGCCGTCATCCGCAATGTGCATGATCTCCTGGGGCTCCAAGTCCGCCGGAATCGGCAGGGGGGCCCCCATGAGGGGCTGGCCGTCCAGATAGTCGTTGGTTACGGGAATCTCTTTCCCTACGCTTTCGTCGTTGACTATGACCTTCGCCACAGGCTCTGCCTTATAGGAGACATACATCTTGTCCGCTGTGGTCAAATCCGCTTTATCGGCGGTCAGACTCACGGTGATCTCCACCACCACTTTGTCCTCGGGCTTCAGTTCTCCCTCCACCTGATTGATAATGGCATTCTGCGCGGACTCCGTCACCGCGTCAGAAACGCCGCTGACCTGCGCATTGTCGATGACCGCTTCGATCTTTTTCTGGTCTTCCAGCTCGATACTCTCGCTTACTTCAGTCTCCGTCTTCTCCGTGACAATGGGATCGACCTCCGTAGGCTTCGTGGTGGTCACCATGTAGGCGTAGCCCGTCTTGTCGGAAGCGACCACAAAGAGCTTGGGTTCCGCATTTTCCGGTACGTAATCGCTGGGATCAGAGGTGAAGTAGCCGCCGGTAACACTGATTTTGTCGGCAGCCTGGGTATCAATCTCAAAAGCGTCCTTTTTGCTGCCGGCAGAGAAGTTGCCTCCGCTGACTGTCAGCGCCGCAAGGTAGCTGACAATCTTGGTATTCTCATTTGTTGTCCACTGGCCGTTTACACGTTCCAAACGGTATACGGCAATCGCCGCATTGTTGCGGCTGGTCAGCGTACCGCCGGTGATATTCACGGTCATGGTCTGCCCCTCGCCCTGATAACCGCCGCCGCGGGAAACAACAGACAGGGCCGCGCCATCATCGGTGCTGCCATCCCCCTGGGAAGCGGGCTTGGTGGGAAATTCCGTAAAGGGCAGCGTTGCGGTAATCACAGCATTTTCAGCAATGGTCAGCGTACCGGCGCCGCAATACTGCACGCCGTTCGGGCCGATCAGTTCTGCATCACCCTTGATCGTCAGGTCGCCTACCTGGGGATGATAGATGACATTTCCCTCAGTGGATTCCAGTCTGCCGCCGGTAATCACTGTCTCCGTATAGTCGGCAGAGCCATTTCCGGCAACCGCAAATGCGACCGCCTGTATCTCCCCGCCGTTGATCTCCACAGCGGTTTTGTTTGCCTCATCACTTGTACCAACTGTGTTGATACCATAGGTGCCTGTGTATTTGCCGCCGTCAATTACGGCCTTTGCTCCGTTCTGAATAAAGACGGCATAGTTGCCGGAAACCGTACCGCTTTTGAAATACGCCTCAGTGCCCTGACCATTGACAACAACTGCAATATTGTTGCTGCCGGAGCCAGTATTCTGGATCTTGCCGTTCCCCTTGCTGTCCTGAACGGTCACACGGCTGGCTTCCAGCCACAGCGTATTGGTCGCGTTAGAACTTGTAAGCGTGCAGCCATTCAGATCCAGAGTGACCGCTTTGTTGATCGTAACTCTGTCGCTGCCAAGATCCACCTCTCTCAGCAACGTGATGGTATCATTTTCTTTTGCTTCGGTGATGGCCTTGGCCAGCGTCTGATAATAGGTATCGCCGATTCTGACGGCAGCAAATCCCTCTTCGACCTTGCCCACAGTACCGTTGGCATCCTGTCCAAGACCCTCGGCCAGATACTTGCTCACATCGCTGGAGAACGTGCCGCCGGTGATGATTGCATCACCCTTTGCGTAACCGCTGACCGTACGAATATTTCCCTCAAACGTGCCGGCAGAAATCTCCAGCTTGCCGCCGCTCAATTCAATATCGCCGGTAATGGTGCCTGTGGTATTGATCTTCACCGTGGGAATCTCGTAACTGCCAAACTTGCAGGAATCAAAAGCCGTTTGGTTTTTATATGCCTTTATACTCGTATTTCCGATAAACTGAACAGTACCGCAGTTATTGGAAATCGCATACTGACAGGGTGCGCTTGCCTGACTGGCATCAATCACCATATTCTCAAGCGTCAGGTTGCAATAGTTCTGCAGGCCGATCAGCAGGGTCTTCTGATTGGCAAAGATGATGGACCCGTTTTTCAGCGTCAGGGAACCACCCGTCAAGAACTGAAACGCGTTGGTTTCTGTACCGGAAGACCCCACCGTGCTTCCGCTGACCGTATAGGAGTGGGTATTGAAGTCGATCGTCAGGTTCTTTTTGGATGTATCGATCACAATTCCGTCGCCCTCTGTATCTTTGAGCAGCGTAATGACAGACTTGTCCGCAGCCGCTTCCACAGCCTCTGCCAGGGAGGTATACTGTTCCACCCCCTCTGCGGTTGTGACCTCGGCAACCATCATCTCTTCCCGGGAGCCGACCTCGCCGTTGGCGTTCTGCACATAGCCCTCGGCCAGATACTGTTCATCGACTTTGCTGGAGAATGTGCCGCCAGTGATGTTCAATCCGCCCAAGGCTACATCTACCTTGTAGGCCGGAATTCCTTCAGGTGCGCTGAATTGACCGCCTCTGATTTGGAGAACCGCCTGTTCTTTCAGGCCCCCGTCGTTGCTGTTTCCAACCAGAACGGCAGTCTGCTTCCCCTCCGTCACAAATGTACCGTCATTTACAACAACCTGTACGGCACCGGCTTCTCCGGCCACATAAAGCGCATAGAATACAGCGCCATGCTTCTGGGCGCAATCTACCGTCTTATAGCTGCCGCCATTGACTTCCATTGTCCCAGCGGTCGCACTAAGGGCTCCCTGCGTGCCGGTCACAACAACGCTTCCCTCAGACGACGGCGTAATCGTCAGCTTGGCATCAGGATCGTTGTCCACGCCGCTGCGGACCGTATATCCCCAATTTTGGCTATCGCACCTGCTGCAAGACGTATTCGTAAAAATTCCGCCGGTAATCAGCGTTTCTCCGTTTACATCAACAGCGGGATAAACACTATTTGTAAAGCTTCCGCCGGTAATTGTCGTATTGGAGCCTTCAAAGCTGCGAACAATCGTTGCCCCACCGCTAAAAGTTCCGCCATTAATCACAGCCTTACCGCCATCCTGATTTCTCAGATGAACGGTCATGGCTTTATCAGCTATCTGAAATGTTCCGTTTTCCACAGTCAACGTGCCATAGTTATTGATGAAGCCCTTGTAGCTTGTCGCCTCAGTTGCATCAAAGGTACCGTCGCCTGTAATTGTAAGTGTGCCATTGTTTACGATCAAATTTTTACTGCTGTCCGAAAAGCCAATAGACAACGTCTCACCATTCATGTCTAAAATGATCGTCTTTCCGCTGTCAATGGTCACCTGATCTGACAATGCAATACTGCTCGTCAATTCAATCGTGCCGCTGCCCTGCACAGCGTCAACAGCAGCCTGCAGTGTTTCATACTGCTGACCGTCGACCTCTGCCACATACGAAGTGTCTGCCGCCGTCAGGGCTGCGTCGGACTCGCCTGCGGCCCCATCCTCAGAATTGCCTGTCAGGTCATCCGCAGGTCCCTCTGCCGGATCGTCCGGGATGTTCCCGCTGCCGGAATCCTGCTGCTCCAAAGGCGTCTCGGACGAAGGGGTCTCCTCCGCAAACGCCCCCACGGTCAGCAGACTCATCGTCATGACGACCGCCAACAGCAGAGCCAGCAGTTTCTTACCTGTTTTCATCTTTCTCGCTCCTTCTTCTGTTATTTTCGCCGGAAAACAAAGCTCCTTATTTCCGCAAAGCGGAAATAAAAACGGTATATACCGTTTTGGAGGACGCCGGTCTCTTACACCCCTATCATACTTCATGACTTCGCAGAAAACAAGCAAAAAATAAGACATAATATTATTTTTGAATCAAATTATTTTTAGCTGGATGAAGCCGGGGAAGCGCGCCGCCCCCCTCCGTCTCTCCATTGGAAACAGTACGTATAGCGCATAAGTAATGCTTATATGCTTATGCAGGCTGTGGAGTGATAAACCCGCTCCTCAGCCGCCATATTTTTTAACGTAATATTTTTTCTGTCGTATTTAAAACCAGCAGTTTGAGAATGACACCGCGGTGCCATCTGTTATGTTGCTGTAAAAGGTATAAGCGACACGGAAAAGGGCCGGGTGGACTGGAACCGGAGCAAGAGACCATTCAAGGGCTTGAGCCCTAAGACAGCGCAAAGCATTCACCAGATCATCGTCTCGGCTATGAAGCCAACAAATGCTTATCACAGCAGCTCAGAATACGGCAAAACCACGCAAAAATTCTTCCAGATACCATCTAATTCTTTGAAGGCGCAGGAAACCCGGCTGATTTCTTTGGAAATCAGCCGGGAGAGAAGCGGAATGCAATACCAGGCGGTAGCCTGTGTCCACTTTGAAAAGGCAGAGAAAAAGGGGCAATGCCCACTGCTCAAGGTGCGGCAGAGATAAGCCCGAGATTTCCATCTATGAGCCGATGCTGTTTCAAACAGCTATAAAGCCAGGTTGGGTCTGCCAGACCAATTTGAGCTTGTTTTACATGGCCCCGTAAAAGGCAAAAAACGTCGCGGTACGAGAACACAGAGTCTCCTCCGGGCGGCATCGCGTCGGCCAACTGTGACGCAAAAAAGCAGAAAGCGTATGACAGCAGGCGTCAGGCCGGAAGCAGCATTCTATCCCGCCACGACGGGCAGAACGGGACTCCTTCCACGTACATATCCTGATTTTTTGTGCGCATTCCTAATTTTAGGAAAGTGACAGGCGCCGAAGCGCCTGCCCTTTTCTCGAAGCCGCAATCGCATTTCTGCCCGAATGCCCTGCAGTCTGCACGTAAGCCGCTTCCGGCTCATGCATTGACACGCGATGATGGCGGAAACCTGTACCCCATCAGTGGAGATGGGCTGATCCGTCCAGGTTACAACCGCTTTGGATACGGGAAATGCTGTCAAGATGCCCTCGGTATGCCCCGCGGGTAATAAACGTCGTATTCCATAAAATAGTGGAACAAAGTCTCTCATATAGAACAATATGCAGAAGGAATCCGGGAATAATTTTTGAGATTCTCTCACTTGTTGTCTCCGCGCCAGTCCCCATTGTAATCCAACCTGGCGGGAATATCGGCGTGCGTCAGGCAGGAGTCGTTCACATCCTGATAAATCGTTGGGGTCCAGTGTTCAGAGCGGTTCCCTCCCCCCACATCTTTTTACACGTCCGATACCATAAGAACTCCCTTTTCAATCCGAAAACGTATGGCAACATGAGGCTGATCCGGAGCATACTGACACGGTACTGCATCCGTAAAAAAGCATTCAACGCCAAACTGCGACAAAAGCTGAATAATTTTTTTGCTGGGGCAGTCATCTGTCCGATCATCCGAGACCGAGATAACGGCGTACCGTGGCCGCAGCATCTCCAGAAGTCGGGATGTCAAGGCGTCCCCGTGCCCATGGTGGGGCAGCTTTATGAGGGTGCAGGGCGGGAGCTGGTGCCGCTCCCAGCAGGAGGCATACACATCCCCCGGCAGCTCAATCTCCTGCCCGGCATAGGATAGCCGCAGGCGGATACTGGTGTTGTTGATAAAGCCGTCAAGCGCCTCCAGGTCCCCGCTGCTGCCCGCGCCAGAAAGGACGGCGTCCCAGATGGAAGCCTGCCGCAGCCGGAGTTCTTCATCCTCCAGAAAAACACCGGCAGACAATGTCTCCGTCAGCCGCCGGCAATCACAGGGCGTCCGGATCAGCCGGATCTCCGTCTTCTGGCTTCGCAGATGAGCCAGGGCTTTTACATAAATCCCCATAGAGGTCATCAGACACCGGGCGCCGGCTGGAGCTCCCGGCACTGCCGGGAGTGTGTGCCCCCACATCTCCTCCGGCGGGAGGTAGTTGGTCCAGAATTCCCGCACCCGGACCCCCGGCAGCAAATGAGTCAGTCCGCCGGCGTGGTCCAGGTGGAGGTGGGTCAGCACCAGCAGGTCCAGCTCCCGGATCCCCTCCCGGCGCAGGTAGTCCGCCGCAGTGATCCGCCGTCCGTCCGGTCGGGAGCGCCCGATGCGAGCGTCCCCGCAGTCCACCAGCATGGCGAAGGGTGTCTCCGTCTCCCGCAGCAGGATCGCGTCGCCATAGCCCACATTGATAAAGTCAACCAGCAGCATCCGCACCACCGCCTTTCAGCACGTGGAGCTTGCGAGTATCCAAACGAAGCTGCACATCCCCTGTCCGGGCGCCGGTGAGGTCCACATTGGCGTCATCAATGACAAAGACCTCCTCCCCTACCCGCACCCAGTAGCGGATCATACGACCCAGGAAGCTGTAATTTTCAATGGTGCCGCGCAGCGCCGTGCCCTCCGGGACAGTCTCTTCCAGCCCCATCAGGCTGATACCCTCCGGGCGGACCACCAGAGTCACCGGCTCGCCGCCCTGAAGGTCCGTGTCCTCGTCCACCCGGAGGCGCATACCCCTGTGGTCCACGGACAGGCTGCCGTCTGCCTCCCGATGGGCCGTACCCTCCAGGAAGTTCACCGTGCCGACGAAGTCCGCCACAAAGCGGGTGGCGGGGCGGAAGTAGATTTCCCAGGGGCTGCCGATCTGCTCGATGCGGCCCCTGCGCATCACGGCGATGTTGTCTGACATGGACAAGGCTTCGTCCTGATCGTGGGTGACGTACATGGTGGTGATCCCGAACTTCTGCTGGATCTGCCGCAGCTCCGTCCGCACCTCCACCCGGAGTTTGGCGTCCAGGTTGCTGAGGGGCTCATCCAGCAGCAGGATCTCCTGCCCCATCACCAGCGCCCGGGCAAAGGCCACCCGCTGCTGCTGGCCGCCGGAGAGCTGCTTCGGGAACCGCCCATCCAGTCCCTGGAGGTTGAACATCTCCAGCATCTCCGCCACCTTGCGGTCCTTTTCCTCCTTGGGCGCCTTTTTCAGCTTCAGGCCGTAGGAGATGTTCTCATACACCGTCATGTGGGGAAACAGCGCATACTCCTGGAACACCAGCGGCGTATTGCGCTTGAAGGGCGGCAACCCGTTCATCCGCTTGCCGTCCACCAGGACGTCGCCCTCCTCCGGCTCGGAAAACCCCGCCAGCTGGCGCATCAGGGTGGTCTTGCCGCAGCCGGAGGGGCCCAGCAGCGTCACGAACGCCCCCTTTGGGATCTGTAAGGACACATGGTCCAGAGCCACAAAGTCGTCGAACTTCTTGACGACGTTCCGAAATTCAATATAAGCATCCATACGTTCCGCCTCCCTTTACAGTTCCAGCTTGATGCCCTGGCGGCCCAGGAGCCACTGAGCCAGCCGCAGCACGGTAAACGCGATGGTGATGAGCACCACAGTAAACGCCGCCGCCTCGCCCCACTGTCCGCTCTGCACGAGGACCATCACAGAGATGGTGCCCACGGTGGTGGAGGGCGCGTAGAGGAAGATCACCACGCTGAGGCAGGTAACCGACCGCAGGAAGGACAGCACGAAGCCCGAGAGAAACGGCGCCTTCAGCAGCGGAATGATGACATCCTTGAAAGAGCGGAAGCTGTTGGCTCCCAGATTCAGGGCCGCGTCCTCCACCGAGGCGCCGATCTGCTGCAGGCCTGCTGTTGCCGCACTGTAACAGGTGGGCAGATTCCAGAACAGCAGCGCCAGCACCATGATGGCGCCCGTCCCCGTCAGGGACAGCCAGCCGCCGTTGAACGCCAGCACAAATCCGATGCCCAGAAACATACCGGGAATGGCACCGGGCAGGATGGCCAGGAAGTCCAGAAACTTGTTGAGGCCTACCTGCTTCTTCTGTACGATGTAGGCCAGGACCATGGCCAGCAGCGCGGCGCCTAAAGACGCCAGGAGGCCGTATTTGATGGAGTTCCAGATCTGTTCCCCTTTCAGGAACACGTACTGCAGGTTCTCCCAGGTGAAGGACCAGTCATATCCCCAGGTCTTGGTGAAGGCCCCGTAGAAAAGGGTGCCGTACACCAGAAGGACGAACAGGGAGATCAGCATGGTCAGCGTGAACAGGGTCCACTTCACCCACTTGGGGACCGGAAAGGGATTTAGCGAAATCTCCTTGCCGGTAATGGTAACATAGGACCGCCTGCCCACCCAGAAGCGGTTCACCAGGAACAGCGCCACGGCCGGGATCAGCAGTGCCACCGCCAGGACGGAAGCTGTACTCATGTCGTACCAGCCGTTGATCTGCATATACGCCTCCGTGGGCAGCAGGGCCAGATCGCCGCCGATCATGATGGGGTTGCCGAAATCCGTCAGGACGTTGATGGCCGCGATGAGGGCGCCGCCGGCCACGCCGGGGCGGCACAGGGGCCAGAACACATCCCGGAACACCTGCCACCGGGTGGCGCCCATGTTGTAGGCTGCATACTCCAGATTGGTGGAGATGCCCTTCATCACGCCGTAGATCACCGAGTAGGCGTAGGGGAAGAAGGTGACAGTCTGGACGATCCACAGTCCCAGGCGGCCATAGATATCCACATGGAGTCCCAGCAGGCCTTTTGTGATGATCCCCTGGACGCCGAAGAGCAGGATATAGCTCAGCGCCACGATAAAGGGCGGAGAGACAATGGGCAGCAGTGTAATAAATCGGAACAGCCCTTTGCAGGGCACATCCAGGCGGGCGATGACATAGGCGAACAGGAATGCCACCGCCGTGCAGGAGATGGTGGAGACCAGGGTCATGAACAGGCTGTTTTTGATGGCGGTGAGCCAGCGGGGCCGATTGAACAGCTCCAGATAGGTCCCCCCATCAGGGAACAGAATGACCTTGACCACGGGATAGATCACAAATATTCCCACAAACAGGATAATGGCGATGATGACCAGCAGCAGGAGCGGTTCGTTTTTCAACCGCTTCATTTCTTTGACGGATTCCCGTGCGGACGTGCCCGCGACCATAGGGACTCCTCCTTCCAGCTCCGTAATTGTAAATTGCAAAAGTGCCTGCCTGCTCTTGCAGGCAGGCACTTTCCTGCTACCGGTTAGGTGCGGTTTGCCATGATTTCCGCCTCAAACTTTTCCAGGACGGACTCCCGCATCGCGGTGGCCTGGTCCCGGTCGTAGTCCACCAGATCCACATCCTCCAGCGCCGGCAGGCCCTCGGGTGCAGCCACGTCTGTGCGGACGGGATAGCGGTAGGAGGACTCCACGTTCAGCTCCTGGGCCTCCTTGGTCAGCAGCCAGTCCATGAAGACCTTGGCGTTCTCTGTGTTGGGGCCGCCGTTGATGATGGCCGCGCCGCCAATCTCATAGGCAGTCTGCTCCGGAATGATGAGCTTGAGGGGGTAGCCCTCCTGCTGGGTCTTGAAGCTGTCGTGGGCCCAGGCGATGGAGGCGATGAACTCGCC
>CDZR01030464.1_pt1 | contig 14234 bp, 10 predicted proteins | sample 554781 | NCBI WGS metagenome assembly CDZR01 (sample SAMEA3182065, study PRJEB8094) | gut metagenome | biome: human; feature: gut; material: Stool; isolation source: human stools | place: Canada | collected 2013-01-28
TGGCAAGCTCTGTCTGCATCTGGTCAAGCACTTCTTCTTTTTTCATGGATGCAAACTGCCGGTATTCATATCCCGGAATTTTTGCATCCATCCCGCACACCGATGCATATGGACAATAGGTACAGCTGGTTTCTATATCACTCCGGTAAGGATTCACCGCAATATTTCCCGCATAGATAGCCTCTCCACACTGCCGGATCTCGTGCTCTACATAGCGGGTAATCACCGCAAACTCTTCCGTCGATGCCACTTTTGAACGCGCTGTGGAAATTTCACCGTTTTTCTTGATTTCCACGGGGATCATCTGCGATTTTCCCTCAAAATTCTGATCCATGGCACGATAGATTTCCTCTCCGGAATTCACCAGTCCATCCGGACGCAGTGCGAAAAGCAGCGCCTGCTCGGCCTCTTCGTCTGACAATGGAGTATCCGATTCGAGTACCGGATCATCAATGTGATAATAGAGAATTCCCCCGGGAAGGATTTCTTTTTTCGGATGCTGTCCCCGCAGCATTTCCATCGCCGCATCCATATAAACCACCAGCTGCAGCTGCAGTCCGCGGTACACACGGATCAGATCGAACTTTGTATTTCCGGATTTATAGTCCATTACTTTAATCGAAATTTTATTTTCATCTTCAAAGGTATCCAGACGGTCAATCCGTCCTTCCAACCGCATGGTCACATCATGCGATAACCGGTACTCGAGACTTTCCTTTCCCTCCAGTTCGTCAAATGTCACCTCAAATTTTTCCGGTACAAACTGCCCCGCACGCACCTGTCTGGTCAATGCCCAGACCGTCTGGTCAAAAATAGCAAGCATCCGTTTTCTCTGATAGGCATTTTCTGCCGTATCGCAGACCGCCATACCCGGATACCCTGCAATTGCCTCCTGCATGGCATTCTCTGCCATCTGCCGGCGCACGGCATCCGGCACCACAAACCAGTCATATTCCGATTGTTCCAGCTTCCGGCTGTAGCGTTCTAAGGCCGTATGATAGATATTTCCCATATCCACACTCTCAAATGCACTGGTCTCACGCTCCGTAAGTTTTAACCCGTATTGCAGAAAATGTGCATATGCACAGGCAGCAAACCGTTCCAGCCGCGTAATACTTCCGTACGGATGTCTTCCGTACAGTGCAAGTGCAACCGCCCGGCTGATTGGCTCTCCCTCATACCGTGTATACGGCGCATGCAGAAGTTTACGGATCTTCTCCTGCTTTTGCATATCATTCTCCTGCAGGAACCAGCGGGCAAGCGCATACCAGGCTTCTTCGTGCGGTCCGAAGACGAGATAATCTTCTGCAGCCTCTTGGGTATAAAAATCTGTATGCGCCTCCATATGCTCCGGTTCCTGCAATTTCAGTGTCGGAAACAGTTTCCTCAAAACTCCGGTCAGATAAGAAGGACGGATGGCTTTTCCCTCACTGTCAACCTTTGCATAACTGACATATAATTTTTCTGAAGGTTTGGTAAGATTGCGGTACAGATAAAAGCGCTGAATAAATGCCTGCTCCCTTGCCCCCGGTGCTAACTCCACTTTTTCTGCCAGAAGTTCTCTTTCGTATTCGGAAATAATTCCTCCGGCATTTGCCGCTTTCGGAATAATACCGTCGTTCACACCGATAAAAAATAAAATCCTGATATGATTTAATCGTGTACGTTCGATATCTCCTATCGTAACACTGTCATAGCCCGGTGGAATCACAGCCACGTCTGCAGCGGAAAGTCCTGCCTCCAGCACTTCGGTAAAATCCCGGATCTGCAATGGCTCCTCCCCCAGTAATAGATTATATTTTTCCAGAAGTTGCATCACGATTGTATAAATCTGTGCATATTCCCGGGATCTGGTTTCCTCTCCCTGCGCCAGAAGCTGCTGTTCCCTGTTCCATAACTGATGCTGGGTGTCCAGCTGTGTCAGCAGCTGATACAATGCCCGGATGCCATCCGAAACACGGGCATCTTTTCGGGCAAATACTGCTGCAAACGGCTCAAGATACCCATATATTTTTTCCCGGAGTTTTTCGAGCTGTTCCAGATCGTAAAGCGTTTTCTGCCGTGGCATATGCCCCCATCGTCTGCTCCACGCCGCTTTGCCGCGGATACCGGTTGCAACCAGATAACTGTCCAGCCGGTCCAGATCGTCCTCCGCAATATCACAGAATCCACACCGCAAAAAGCGCATGACTGCCTCATAACTAAAATTCGTATCCACAATTTCAAGCGCGGCACGAATACATTCAATGAACGGATGAAATAACACTTCTTTGGTCGTATCCATAAAATATGGAATCTCATATTTCGTAAAAACCGGATCCATATAACTCTGATAAGCTTCCACTGCGCCCGTCACCACTGCAATTTCCCGATAGCGGTATCCCTGTCTGATCAGCGCATTGATCTGCCTGGCCACAAGAACCAGTTCTTCCTGTGGATTTTTTACTGCGGCAAGATGGATTTCTTCTACCGGCTTGGTATATTTTGCCGGACGGGGACGAAACAGATTCTGTTCCATAAATGCCAGTGCCGGAGCCAGCTTAAAACGCTTGTGTGCACTGTCTGTCATTACCACCGGTTCCATCACCTGCACATGAAGTTCTTCTGCCATCTTCATCAAAGACAGAATCGTTTTTTTGGACAGTGCAAATAATTCTTCATTTCCACTGCAATGATAAAAATCTTCTGCAGCATCGATTGTAAGCGTAATGTAAATATGCTCTGTCACCTGCAGCAATTCCCGCATGAGATCATTCTGTATCGGTGTAAAACCGGTAAACTCATCAAATACCAGCACCGCATCCCGCAAAGTTTCCGACTGCGGCACAAGATTTTTCAGAACATTTAATATCTCTTCCGCCGTCACAAAACTATCTTTCATAAAATCACAAAAAGCGCGATACATGGTTGCCACGTCGCGCAGTTTTGCAGAAAGTACCGGTGAGATTGTTTTGTCCTCCGTCAGATCCACCAGCTGTTCCGGTGAAATCCGGTACTGCACCAGCTCTGAGATCATTGATTTTACTTCCCCGATATATCCCATCCGGTTCATATTTGCCCGAAGAACGGTAAGCGTCTCCTCCTGTTCCTGTGCAAGCCTGCGCAGCACCAGGTTTTTTCCGGTTTCTTCCAGAACCTGTATGTCCTGCATCCCCATATCATCAAACACACGGTATGCCAGACGCTTAAAACTTAACACATCAATGTTCATAATTGCATGATTCGGTGCAAGTTCCACCAGTTTCTGCTGGGTCTGCATCGTAAACTGCTCCGGTACAATCACCAGATAATTTTTCTTCGGATGTTCCCCTGCCTGCCGCACCAGACGCTCATAGATGTATTCTGTTTTCCCGCTCCCCGAACTTCCCAGTACAAATTGTAAAGCCATAAACCCCTCTTTTTCTCCCTTAATAAATATGTGAAAAGATCAGCGATACCACAACCGTCATCAGACCGGAGACTGCAATTGACAGACTGCTCATTGCCCCTTCAATCTCTCCCATCTCCATTGCCTTTGATGTTCCCATGGCATGCGAAGCAGATCCGATTCCAACGCCTTTTGCCACCGGATCGCTAATGTGAAACAGTTTACAGATATTCTCGGCAAACATATTTCCAATCACCCCTGTGACAATGATAACTGCAACCGTAATGGTTACAATTCCGCCCAGTTCTTCGGACAATCCCATACCGATCGCCGTTGTGATGGACTTTGGAAGCAGTGTGACATACTGTTTGTGTGATAATTTAAAAATCAGTGACAATACCAACACACACAGCGCAGAGGTCATGGCACCCGCAAAAATTCCTGCAAGAATCGCCTTCCAGTTTTTCTTAAGAGGCTCAATCTGCTCATACAAAGGTACCGCCAGCGCAACCGTTGCCGGTGTCAGGAAATACGAAAGGTATTTCGCCCCACTTTCGTATGTGTCATAATCCACATGAAAAATCAGCAGCAAAATAATGATTAGTGCCATGGAAATCAACAGTGGATTAAAAATAGCGATCTTTAATTTTTTCTTGATCAATACCCCGATCTCATAGGTAATAATACTGATAAATACTCCGAAAAATACAGAGTTCTGTAAAAAGTTATTCATTCTTGTCCTCTTTCTTTCCATGATGCATCATCTGCTGTGTAACCTGTCCTGACACGCCCATAACCAGTACGGTAGAAACGAGCAGCAGAACAATGACCGGAAGCAGAATCGGCCGCAGTTCTCCCCAGCTGTCAATCAGCCCGACACCCGCCGGAATAAACATCAGCGGCATAATCTCAATCAGAAACCGCGCGGCTTCATGCACCTGCGGCAATTTGACCAGTCCCGTCATCAGTGCAATAAATAAAAGCACCAGACCATAAATGCTTGCCGGCATCTGAATCGGAATCACCGCGTGCAGGACTTCCCCGATAAACGAGAAAATAAGAATCATCAATAGTTGTCTTAAATACTTCATTTTTTAACTCCTTCTTTCGCTTTTCCCATTTTAGCACCTTTCAGGATTTTTAGGGCAAAAATAAGGATTGTATTAATAAAATACAATCCCCATTTTTAAATCCTTCTCCCTATTTTTCCTGTGCGTTGCAATCCTTTACATACTGCATAATGATATCTGCCGTACCTTCAATTCCAAACCGCGTATCATTAATGCAAAGATCATAATTTGCAGCGTACCCCCAGTCCTCCCCGGTATAATACATATGATACTGCTTCCGTCGGCTTTCCGTCTTTTCAATGACAGACTCCGCCTCATGTCTTTTCACCTTATGCTTCTCCATCAGGTGATGAATCCGGGATTCCCTGTCACCACTTAAAAACACCCGTACCACATCGTTTTCCTTCTGGTACGCATAATTTCCAGCTCTGCCGATCAGAATACACGATGTCTCCCCAATCAGTTCATCCAGAACTTTCCTCGGTGTCCGGTGCACAACACTGTCTTCCCCATCATCTTCCGCAATGACTGCCAGAAGCGTTCCTGCCGGATTCTCACCGAAATAATCCGGATAATGCTCCAGAATTCCCTTTTTCTTTGCGAGTTCTGTTAATGTCTTTTTATTGTAAAGTGGAACATTCAGTCTGTCTGCCAGAACCTGTCCGACTTCATCTCCGTAACAGCCGCACTCTCTTGCAATTGTAATCTTCATGCCGTAATCCCCTTCTTTCCTGTTACCGCAATGTTAGCACAATTTTATCCAGAATTCCAGTCAAATGTGCAATTGTAATCCCATAATTTGTCATCGGAATGTTCTGTGCCTTTGCGCGGTCGATTCTTGATACTACATATCTGCGGTTAAACATACACGCGCCACACTGAATAATCAGGTCATACCCTTCCAGATCCTGTGGAAAATCCGTGCCGCTCACATGATCAATCCTTAGCCGTTCTCCAAATCGTTTCCGCAGCATACGCGGAATTTTTACCCTGCCGATATCCTCGCTCAAAGGGGCATGCGTACAGCATTCCGCTATCAGCACATGAGAGTTTTCGTTCATTGCATCGATCTGTCTGGCACCTTCCATATAGTACGGCAGATCCCCTTTGTATGCAGCAAACAGCACAGAAAAAGATGTCAGCATACTTTCCGCCGGTTTATTCCGGTATACATAATCAAACACCTGGGAATCGGTAATAATCAGCTTTGGTGCCTGCTGCAGCATGTTGAGTGCCGGAAGCAGTTTGTCCGTGGTCACACTCATAACCATACACTTTTTATCCAGTAATTCCCGCAGCGTCTGCACCTGCGGCAGAATCAGACGTCCTTTCGGTGCCTGAATATCCTGTGGCATAACAAGAAGCACAAGATCTTCCTCCGTGACCAGATCCCCCGTAATCAAACGGTTTCCAAAATTCTCCGGCACTCTGCGGCTCATTGCCTCCCGGACATTTTCCATACCGGCTCCGGTCAATGCACTGACTGCCAGTGCATCTTCCTTTGTTTTTTCTTTCAGATAGTTTTTCAGAAGTGCTGCATCCGCCACGTCCGCCTTGTTAATGATCAGAAGAACCGGAATTTTACGCTCCTTAAACCAGGTGTACCATTTCAGTTCTTCCTCATAGGATTCGCCGGAAACCGGCTGTGCAGAAAATACAATAATTGCCAGATCTGCTTTTTGGGCTGCAAGCCGCGTCCGTTCCACGCGCTGTTCTCCCAGCGTGCTTTCATCATCAAATCCTGCCGTGTCCATAATCGTGCACGGTCCCATCGGATAAATTTCCATCGCTTTGTATACCGGATCGGTTGTCGTTCCCGCCACATCTGCAACGATGGAAACCTCCTGCCCGGTAAAAGCATTGATAAATGAAGATTTTCCGCTGTTTGTTTTTCCAAATACACCGATATGCAGACGATTTGCAGACGGTGTTTCATTCCATGTTGCACCCATATGCGTTCTCCTTCTTGTGCGTTTTGCTGAATCAGTGATAATCTCCACGGTTTACGACCACTTTGTATCCGACACTTTCCATGCGGCGCGCCATACAGTGCCGGCACTCTGCCGCCTCATCTCCCGTACAGATTTTATTATCATATAATTTATATTTTTCCCGCACTGCTACCGGGGAAAGATTCGGCATCACAACATTTGCCCCTGCCTGAATTCCTTTTTCCCTGCCCAGCGGATGAATGGTTCCCAGTGCAGTTGTTGATGGCAGCAGCACATGCGGCTGCAACAGTCGGATAATGGATAAAAGCCGAAGCGTATCTTCCATTGTTCCTGCCTTTTTTTCGCCAAACGGGGTATCCTTCTGGGGAATAAACGGACCGATGCCTACCATATGCGGCTGCAATTTCCGGATAAACTGCAGATCTTCATACAGCGTATCCACCGTCTGCTCCGGCGAACCGACCATAAATCCACATCCCACCTGATAACCGATTTCTTTTAAATCCCACAGACAGTCCATGCGATGTTTCCAGAACATTTCTGCCGGATGCAGTTTTCCATAATGCGCCTCGTCCGCGGTCTCATGACGCAGCAGATACCGGTCCGCACCGGCATCAAAAAATGCCTGATAGCTGTCGTGCTCTTTCTCCCCGATGGAAAGCGTCACCGCACAATCGGGATACTGTGCCTTGATCTGCCGTATCAGGGCACAGATTTTATCGTCCGTAAAATACGGATCTTCCCCTCCCTGCAGCACAAAGGTCCGAAATCCCAGTTCATACCCATTTGCACAACAGGAAAGAATTTCTTCCTCCGTCAGGCGATAGCGTTCTGCCTTGCGATTGCTCTTTCGAATGCCACAGTAAATACAGTCATTCTTACAGTAATTGGTGAATTCAATCAATCCACGGATAAACACCTGCTTTCCGTAAATGGCATCTGCTGTCTTACGTGCCCGCTCGTGAAGAAATGCAATGTCCCCGGTATCCGTTGTCTCCAGCAGCAGAGCCAGCTGATCACGGGTTATATTCTGTCTGTTTTCAATTTCCGTTATGATCTGCTTTAACATTTGCATACACCGTTCTGGCACTTGCGCCATCCAATCTTTGAATTTTTATTTTGTGGATTCTTTAAGTACTACTTCATACGACAACAGTGTCCGATCCGGTACCGTCTCCCCTTCAATCTGCGCCAGCAGATTCTTACAGGCTTCCATTCCGAGTTCTCTCGCATTGAAAGACAACGAAGTGATCGATGGTATATTGTTCTCGAGCACGGAACTGTTGTAAAACGATGCCACACGGATATCCTGCGGCACTTTTATGTGTTCCTGCCGCAGCTTGCGAAGTACCTGTATGCAGATGGCATCATCCATGCAGACAATACAATCCGCCCCTTTTTCCAGCACTTCTTCCACTGCACGATCCATAAAGGCACGGCTCTCCAAATTCCGGTAAACAAGCGTTTCTTCCACTTCTCTTCCCGCTTCCTGATATGCCTGCTGGTATCCTTTATACCGGTTCTGGTTGACTACGAAAGATTCACTTCCTCCGAGCAGAGCGATATGCTTCATCTGGCGCATCAGTAAAATAGATGTCAGTTCGCGGCAGGCGCTCTGCTGGTCATTGTCCACCTGTTTAACTTTACGGTATGCGGTACTACCGGTTGTAACAAACGGAATTTTTTTCTCCAGAAGCAGTTCAATCTGCGGGTCTTTTAAAAAGGTCCGCAGCAGCACAATCCCGTCCACCTTGCGGTTTCTCACGATGCGCTCGAGACTGGTAATATCATTTTCCTGACAGATACACAACAGAATGTCGTACTCATTCATTCCTGCAATTTCCTGAATTCCTGTAATGACTTCCTGAAAAAACGGAAGATCTACCAGTGCATAATCCTCCGGCATAACCACGCAGAGATTGAATGTTTTTGACTGTGCAAGTCCTCTTGCAATTACATTCGGTTTATAATCATGCTCCTCTATATAAGCCAAGACTTTTTGCCTTGTTGCCTCACCGATTCTTCCCTTTCCGGATATTGCCCGGCTGACTGTCGTTTTGGAAACGCCAAGTGCTTCCGCAACATCCGAAATGGTGATTACATTTCCCTTTTTCATATTCTTCTCCTAACTGCACACCTATGCATCCATTGCATGTTAAACGGTTGCGCTGTTACATTTTGCAGTTTTTTATCAATTTTGTCAAGTATCCCCTATTCCTTTGAATTTTTCTGCAATTTTTGTAATTTTTCTTCTGCTTTCTTTAATTTATCATAATTTGTGACATACACCTTATCATTGGCAGTCAGTTTATCATACGCATTTCTTGCCTTTTGCACCGCTTCTTTGGAATCCTTTGTAATGGTTCCGAGTGCGTCAATCAGTTTTACGACCTTTTTTGCTTCTTCCTTATCTGTTGCATCGGTACTTTCCGTTCCAGGAAGTTCATACAACAGCACCGGATAATTCTTCTTAACATTTTCAAATACTACCTTTGCGACTTCCGGCGGAAGATTGATGCAGCCATGTGATCCTGCATATTTATAAATACTTCCTCCGAACTTGCTGCGCCAGTAGGCATCATGCATACCGACATTTCCCGCAAAAGGCATCCAGTATGTAACCGGCGTCTCATAGTTTTCTCCGCGCAAAGTTGCATTTTTCTCGGTATATGTCACGCCATATGCACCGGTCGGTGTCGCATTATTTTTCGATACATTTCCCGATACAAAATCCGAATCAATCACCAGTTTTCCATCTTTATATAAGAACATATGCTGTGCCGTCAGATTGATCTCAACGTAAGAATCGCCATAATCATTTTTTCCATGGGAATTGGCTGTCATGGAATAATTCAGTTCTCTTTCCACTGCTTTCCCGGCTTTGATCTCACTCGTAATCTGGGCGATTTCCTTTTCCGTATCAATCTTCCATCCATAATGGCTCTCCGGAATCGTAACCGTCTTTCCGTAAGAAGTCTTTAACGTTTTGGCACTGTAACAGGTATTATATTTTTTTGCAAGATCACTGACGTATGCTTTTACACACTCCTGGTCCAGTACCGGTTTTAACTTTTTATTTAACCGGAACCAGTCACCAAATACGGAAGCATCGAGTACCTCTTTGGAATCTCCCACGGTAAATGTAATCTTTGTCTTTGCATACCCGTTCATTTTCTTTACGGCTTTTACCAGATTCTCATCATCATCTAAAACCGTCGGATCTTCATAAACGCCGGCTTTTTCCAGAGAGAGGTTCTCTTTTAATCCTTCCACCGCCTCCTGCACTGCCTGATACATTTTCTCTGCATCAATGGTCGTTCCCATGACGCACCCAACCACGGTAAATCCTTCCGTCTTATCATAAGAAGAAACCGAAGCATTCTCCGGTGCCGTCTGATTGTCTGCATCCATACAGTCCAATGCATCGATCTGTGTCTGCAGCTTATCTTTGTCATAGTCGACAAGTGTTGTATTTTTCAATGTCTGTTTCTGGAAAATTTTTACCGGCCATGCAAACATATTCTGTGCGTGTACCAGCTCTGTTATTTCGTCTCCCCACTGTGGTTCCAGCGAAATATCCTGTCCGGAAATTTTTTCTGTATGCTTGTCTCTTGTTGCTATCTTTAACTGGTAGGAATGGATTTCTTCCGTAATCTCATCCATCACTTTCTGCGCGGTATACCCTCCCGCTTTTCTTCCATTTAATGTCGTTTTCGGGAAAAAGTGATTGTGGAAATAAACGGCCAGTCCCAGATACAAAAGAACGACCAGTCCTGCCACCATCCATATCAGTTTTCTTCTCTGTTTTCTTTTCATTCGTGCTTTTTTCAAAATTCTTATCCTCCGTCACTATTGTATTATACAAAAGCACAAGAGGTTGTCAATGTGCCAAATTTTTAAAGTTTTATGAACATTGCGGGTTTTATATTGTCGTGCTTTTTTCCCCGTGCTATAATCAGTTTCAGAACAAAAGAAAAAGGAGCTGCACACAGATATAAAAGGAGTATTTATGTTGCCGGAAACCCAAAGTAAGCGGACGTTTGTGTTCCGAAAATATTATGAAAAATATAAACATTTATGGATTTTGTTATATTTTTTCGTGTACATGGCATGGTTTAACTATGTAGAAAAAACCGTCACGACACATTTTCATGTCATCCATGTACCGATTGATGATTATATTCCGTTTTGCGAATACTTTGTCATCCCTTATCTGCTCTGGTTTCCTTTTGTCGGATGGGGCATCGCCTATATGGCATTACATAATAAAACAGATTACTATAAATTGTGTGCGTTTTTGTTTACCGGAATGACAATCTTTTTAATCATCTCCACGGTATACCCGAACGGTCAGTATCTGCGTCCGACCTATTTCACACACCACAATCTGTGCACCATGCTCTGTGAACGCCTATATGCCGGTGATACTCCGACGAATCTGTTTCCGAGTATCCATGTATATAATTCGCTCGGCATTTATCTTGCGGTGACACACAATAAAAAGCTGCGCAAAAACAAGCTGGTCTGTCTCCTGACACTGATTCTGACGGTCAGCATCATTCTGGCAACGATGTTTATCAAACAGCATTCTTTCTTTGATGTATGTTGTGCATTTGTTCTTGCCGCAGTCATGTACCATGTGGTTTACCGCCACAACTGGGCGCGTGCTAAAGCTGCCACCACCTCATCCAAAACCGATAACAATTTTTCTGTGGAATAATAAAAGAGCTGGCCTCTCTGGTCAGCTCCTTTTCTTTTTCCTTTTATTTTTTACGTTCTACCGCATGCCGGTACACGGTTTCCATGGATTGAAGAAGTTCATCAAAATTTTTCTTCTGACTCTCCATTTCTTCTGTAAAATCCTCCATCTGCATCCGGTTGCGTTCCTCGGATTTGGCAATTTCCTCATCTGCATTGCGAAGCACAACAATCTGGTTTTCCATCTCTTTGAAATTTGGACATGGTTTTAAACGATTCCATTCCTGTGCCTGACGCGAAGCTTCCTGACAGGATTTCATCAGTTTGGTCATTGCCACATTGTTTTCTTTCAGCAATGTAACCATCCGGTGTACCTGCTCTTCCAACTCTGCAATTCTCTCATCCGAATCTGCCAGCCTCTTATGTGCCTGATCAATCAGCTCATCATACGTTCCCGCAGATACACGGATCGTTTCTGCCGCCGTAACAAACTGTTTTCCTCCCTCTCCCATACGCCCGGCTTCAATCGCCGCATTGAGGGCAAGCACTCCCATCTGCTTTCCGCAATCCTGCATCTTTTCCAGTTCCTCTCGGGTCTTTTCATTTTCCGCCTTGAGTGCAACCGGAAATTCATTCAGGAATTTGGATGGCGTGGTGAAATGTTTGTTTTCCTCCACCAGCTGTGCCATCTCCTGTTCGATCTGTGCAAAATTCTGCAGCATCTGCTCTCTTTTTTCCGATGACTGTACTTCCTGCTCCTGATATGACGCCAGCTGTCCGGTCAGCTCCTGCTCCTTTTCTCCGTTGTCTGCTGCCATTTGTGATGCTTCTTTTATATTTCCCTGTATCTGGGTGATTCCGGCCCCCAGCTGCTGATATGTTTCTCTGATTTCCCTTGCGGTTGCATCAAACATATCTTTTCCGTCCTTCATATGAGCAAAAAAGCCTTCATCCAGCTGTGCCAGGTTTCTCATCCGTACCAGTGTTTCCTGTTTTTGTTTCTTTTTTCCGAACATTACTTGCCCTCCATTGCATTTATTTTACAATTTCTTTCCCGTTTTTTCAATGGAATCAGCGATAATATTTCATCTCCAGCTGCAGATTTTCATTTCCCTGATAAAAATCAATCTTTGCTGTATACACCATAGAAAATAAAATCCGGTTTTTTCTGCCATGCAGTGCATTCTCCACCTCTTTTTGACCAAACTTTTCGGTAAAATATGCAAACAACGTCTCCACATCCCCAAAGAAAATAACCGGAACCGGCTGTCCGTATTCCGAAAGAACACTCATCCGAAGAACATTCCGGTTCTTTCCTATCACCCACATGCGGCTGATGGACAGATTCCGGTCTGCAAACAGTGGAGATGGATTGTCTTTTCCAAACGGCTCCAAAAGTGCAAACTGATGGACCAGTTCCGTACTCGCATATCCCACCGGCATGGCCATGTCAATGTGAATATCCGGGCAGACTTCCTCCACCGTAAGCGGACAGTTTTCATTGATTTTTCTGCGGAATTTTTCCACATTTTCTTCCGGAAGGGATAACCCTGCCGCCATCGGATGTCCGCCAAATTTTGTAAACAGTTCCGCACATCCACACATATTTTCATACATGGAATAATTTTCAGTCGATCTTCCGCTGCCTTTGACTCCCTCTTCTCCCCGCGTCAGCACAAATACCGGCCGGTTATACATTTCCCGGATTCTTCCGGCAATCAGTCCTGCAATGCTTTCGTGGACATCCGGCAGAAACAGAACAAGTACCGGATCATTCTCATATCCACCTTCCTCACAGAGTTTCTTTGCCATTTCCACGCCCTGCAGTGTCAACTCCTTGCGTTCCTGATTCAAATCAACCAGATCCCGGGCAATCTCTTCTGCCTCCGTTTCCTGCCCGGTCTCAAACAGCCGAAGGGCATGCCTTGCCGTGTCAAGTCTGCCGGTTGCATTGACACATGGCCCTAAGACATAACCAAAATGGTATGCACTGATATTCTCCGGCTGTACATTGCATGCCTGCATAAGTGCCTGCAATCCGATGTTTTTCGTATGACGGATTCTCTTTAATCCCTCTTTTACCAGAATACGGTTTTCCCCGGTGAGCGACATGACATCACAGACAGTTGCCATAGCAACAAAATCCAGCAGATCTTCCGCTTCTCTTTTGTCCATATCATAATTTTCATACAATACACGGATGACATTCCATGCCACACCGGCGCCGCACAGCTCTTTATACGGATACCCGCAGTCCTGCTGATGCGGATTTACCACGGCATCTGCCAGACTCTTTTTCTCTGTTCTTCTTCCCTCATGTTCTTCAAACGGGACTGCATGGTGGTCGGTCACAAGTACTGTCATTTTCTGCGCTTTTGCCCACGCAATCTCATCGATAGCGGCAATACCGTTATCACAGGTCAGAATTGTATCCACACCATCTTCTTTCGCCTGTTGTAATAAATGCAGGCTTAGCCCATATCCGTCCTGTATCCGGTGTGGAATAACCACGTCCACTTTTGCTCCCACACGCCGCAAAGCCGTCAGAAACAGATGGGAGGAAGTCACACCATCCACATCATAATCGCCGATAATCCGGATATGCACCTGTTTCCGGATCTTTTGTGCAAGAATCTCCACCAGCCGGTCCATATCTTTCATCTGATGAGGATCTGACAGGTCCGAAAGGTTCCCACCCAGATAAATCCGGATATTTTTTTCTCCGATTACCTCGCGGTTTCTGATAATCCTTGCCACAACCGGATCCACATGAAATTTCTCTGCAATCACATAAAAATCCGCTTTTTTAGCAGCGACCATCCATTGTCTCATATGTCACTTTCTCCAATCGTAATCCCTGCGGCGGTGCCGTATAGCCCGCCTGCTTCCGTTCCTTTGCCTTAAGAAGTGCCGGCATACTTTCCGGAGCCCGTTCGCCTCTTCCCACTTCAATCAATGTTCCCGTGAGAATCCTTACCATGTTCTGTAAAAATCCATTGCCACAATACAGGATCTCAATCTCACCGTCTCTTTCCACCAGATCAATGGAAAAAATGGTACGGACCGTTGATTTTTTCATATGACGGTTTCCGCAAAAAGAAGCAAAATCATGCGTTCCCACAAGTGCCTGTGCCGCTTTTTTCATTT
>CDZR01017905.1_pt1 | contig 14197 bp, 10 predicted proteins | sample 554781 | NCBI WGS metagenome assembly CDZR01 (sample SAMEA3182065, study PRJEB8094) | gut metagenome | biome: human; feature: gut; material: Stool; isolation source: human stools | place: Canada | collected 2013-01-28
CGCGATGCTGTTGCAGGTGGTCAGACTTTTGTAAAAGCGGCTCCGGCATCTTTGGTACTGGTCAGTGATGTTTCCCTCTTTGGCGATGCTCAGAAACCACAAAATCAGGTGGTTGGAGCTATAGATGTTGGTATCGTTTCGCAGAATATCTCTTTATTCTGTGCTAATGCCAAATTGGCTACAGTGCCGCGAGGTTCGATGGATGCCACTCAGTTGAAGAAAGTATTGAAACTGAAAGATAGTCAGATTCCTATGTTGAATCATCCTGTAGGATACTTTAAATAATGGAATAAAAAAATGGCCTACCTATGCTTAAGCACAAGTAGGCCATTTTTAATTTTGTTTATTTGGCATCTTCAATAATAGAACAGATACTAACCCGGTTCCAATCCGGTTCTGTGAACATGTCACCCACTCCCTGACCTTCGGCAGTAATACGTGACGGGTTGATTTTATACTTATTCACCAAGATTGTCTTTACTGCTTCAGCACGCGCTTTAGCTATTCTTGCGTTGACTTCGGCACTACCTTCCGGTGAAGCGTATCCCTTAATCACTACTGTTGTATTTGCGTGTTTCTTCATGTAAGAAGCCACACGTTCCACATTTGGCAACTGAGAGGCATCGACTGTAGATTTACCTTGCCTGAAAGTAACAATGGATTCCGGAATACGGCTGGTTTCCACTATTGTTTCAACAGGAACTGCCCGGTTCTGTAAATTGTTGACTTCTTGTTGCAATGCGCTGATCTTCTGTGCGTCGACATTGATCTGACCGTTTTTCTCGTTCACTTGTGAGCGAAGATTATTGATAGAATTGTTCAGGTCGCTTATCTCGGCTGGATCATAGAGTTTAGCCAAAGTAAAGTGATGGCTTCCGTTGCTACCACCAAAGTGGTAAGCTACACCTGCTGTTAGTTCAAAGGCGGCATTGTTCACATTGAATCGGCTACGGTTGTAGTCGCCTTGCATATCATATACCAATGCCGGTTTGACTCCTATCGTCCAAGCTTTAGCTTCTCCGAGGTTGAAGTTGAAATTCATTCCGAAACGACTGGACCAGGAGTTCATATCTCCGGAACCATTCATATAGTAGTGCAGCCATCCTGCACCGGCTACGGCTTCTACTTCAAATATCCGGGGAGTACCTGTATAGCCTGCGAACAGGTTCATCAGGTTGACTTTACCCAATAAGCTAAGGTCTGAAGCATCAAAAGCTGTCTTACTGTTCGAGGTGTTTATATATCCCATGCCTTGAACTCCCAGTCCGAAAACGGGGGTCAGTTGCTTCGTAAACTCAATTCCCAAAGCCGGGCGGGCATTCTTGAAGAAAGCGCTGTGGCTTACAGGAGTTATAATACCGGTTTTTAGTTCTATAGACCAATTGTCTGTGAATTTGCTGCCTTGTACGGTAGTCTGGGCATTTGCAGTCAATGCTGCTAAAACAAATGCTGATAAAATAATTGATTTTTTCATAATTGAAATGCATTAATAGTTGATACAATAAAATATAATATGCCCTGAAGTAGTTTATTTGTTTGCTCTTTTCAGGAATAAAGCGGGAGGGTTAGGTTGCAGATTTCTTGTTTGCTTTGATCTTTGTTAAGTTTAAAGTTAGTTTAATCATATAATCTACTCTTTCTCGAATCCCGTTCATTAACATAACAGCGATTCTTTCTTTAAAAATTTAATTTTCTTCTTCATAATTCATTATTTTAAATTCATAATTAAGGTTGCTGTTCATTTATAACAACATAATCTTTGAAACATGGTTCGATGTATGAAAGGGTAATTAACAATAATTTAATGATTGCTCAGATTTCAATAAAAAGTTGGTTCAGGTTACTCTCACTACCCTCACTGTTAAAATATCTTATTGATAATTAGGGTATTAAGTGTGGGTGAGAGTAAAAATCCGGCGTGAGGGTAAACCGCTTACTCTCACGCCGGATTTTTACATTTTTACATCATAACTTCTTCTGTTATACCGTAATACCCCACATTTGGCGCATATATCGGTTGGTTCTGTAATCCGATGTTTTTTAGCTTTCCTTCCCCGCGTAAACGGCGGATATGCCCCATTGCAGTCGATTTCATCATGCCGCATACCCTTTGGAAATCACTTCTTGTCATCATGTGGTGCTGACTGAAGTAGACGGTCAGTCGGCGGTCTATTTCTTCGTCCGATAATTTGTTGGAGTGTCCATTGTGTTTTATATTCTTCAGTTTCACATTTCCGATTTCACTCCTCAGATCCTGATCCGCCCGGAATTTGATGCCTTTCAGCCTTACTTTCGTATTCTTCCGTTTTGTATCTTCTTTTATTTCTTCCGTGCAGGTGAGGGTAGGGTGGAAGTAACCGATACCATCCAGATGTACCTGCCTGCCCTCTGCCAGTTCTTCACCCATTGCATGAGACAGGGCGTCGAGCACGGCGGACACATCTGTTTCCGTCAGTGAACAACGTTCCTGGATTTTGCGTCGTAACCTGTCGGTTCCTGTTTTTCCATTCAGCGTGATGCGTGCATGAAGTTTCGTTTCTTCTTGTGGCTGGTTGGGAGCCACCGGGTTTTCGTACCATTCAAATAAGATTGCCATAGTTGCTTGTTTTAATTATAAGGTATTAATTTGTTTTACATTAGGGACTATTCTGTTTCCTCCTAAGGAACATCCCGTTTACTCTTAGGTATGATTGGATGTCAACCTTGGTTAACAGGTCTGTCAACGTTGGTTGATCGGCTTGTTAGCCAAGGTTGACAAGCCTGTTAACCAAGGTTAACACCCAATAGGACTTACTACAAAGATACAAAATAAGCAGGGAAAAGTCAAGTGATTCCCTGTTTATTTCTCAATTATTATTGAAGCTTTTGCTGTCAAATGGATGGGCTGAACTTTTTTGAAATAAATGCAGAATAATATGCTCAAATACTTGACTTTCGCTTTTAGGAACAGTATCTTTGTAACTCCTTAAAGGAATTATACTATATAAATAAAATTCATAACAGATAATGATATGAAAATCACTTCAATAAGACATGACAAAGATACAGGCAGAGAGATGATGACCATTTATGATGCCGATGTGCTGATGGAGAAGATGAAAACGGAAAACAGAGATGGGTACGTAACCGGGTTACGAACTGTTATGCCTCAGTTGGAAGGTACTGGTTCCACATTTGCCTATATTGACAAACTTCCACGTATCTATCCTGCCGTGGAGTATGCCCGCACTAAAGACAGAGGGCGAAGAATGAAACAATACAATGGTCTGGTTCAGCTTGAAGTGAAGAAGCTAGCTGGATTGGCGGAAGCTGAACTGGTGAAACGTCAGGCGATGCTGCTTCCTCAAACGTTTGCTGCTTTTTGCGGTTCCAGTGGAAGGAGTGTGAAGATATGGGTATGTTTCGCCTTACCGGATGGAAGCTTACCGAAGCGTGAACAGGAAGCCGCATTGTTTCATGCCCATGCCTATCGCTTGGCGGTGAGTTGTTATCAGCCGTTGTTCCCGTTTCCCATTGCCTTGAAAGAGCCTTCACTGATGCAAAGCTGCCGGATGACGCTTGATGAACATCCCGGATACAATCCTCATGCGGTACCTTTCTGTCTGGAACAGCCATTCTCCATGCCCGGCGAACAGACCTTCCGGCAACGGCAGTTGGCTGAGAAAAATCCGTTGCTGAGGCTGGAACCTGGGTTTGAAACGTCGCAGACCTTCACCATGCTTTTTGAAACTGCCCTCGATAAGGCGCTCCGGGATATGGAGAACTGGCGACGGGGAGATAATCTCCAACCGTTGCTTGTCCGCCTTGCGGAGTATTGCTATAAGGCGGGCATACCGGAAGAGGAAGTTGTGAGGCAGACGATCATTCATTATTATGCACAGGCAGAGGAGCAAACGGTACGTACCATGGTTCATAATATTTACCAAGAGTCTAAGGGCTTTGGCTCTAAAACTATTTTGACTCCGGAGCAGGATACCGCTCTGCGTCTGGAAGAGTTTATGGAACGGCGCTATGAGTTTCGTTATAACACGGTGTTGAACGATTTGGAATATCGTCAGCGTGATTCCATTCATTTCTATTTCAGACCGGTGGATCGGAGGGTACGCAATACGGTGGCGATTAATGCCCTGAAAGAGGGGATTCGTGCCTGGGACCGTGACGTGGAGCGTTATTTGACATCAGAGTATGTGTCTTTGTACAATCCTGTTGAAGAATACCTTTGTAATGTGGGGCATTGGGACGGAAAAGACCGCATTCGGGCGCTTGCCGATCTTGTGCCGTGCAATAATCCGTATTGGAGGGAGCTGTTCTACCGCTGGTTTCTCAGTATGGTGGCACATTGGCGTGGGCTCGATCGCCAGCACGGAAACAGTACGTCGCCATTATTGGTCGGTGCGCAGGGGTATCGTAAATCTACCTATTGTCGCATTATTTTGCCACCTGAACTGCGTTTCGGATATACGGATAGTCTTGATTTTAAGAGCAAACAGGATGCGGAGCGTTATCTGGGACGTTTTCTGTTGGTGAACCTGGATGAGTTTGATCAGATTAGCTCCAATCAGCAGGGCTTTCTGAAACATCTTTTGCAGAAACCTGTGGCAAATTTGCGGAAACCCTACGGTTCTACCATTCAGGAGGTGCGCCGTTATGCTTCGTTTATCGGTACCAGTAATCAGATGGAACTGCTTACCGATCCCAGTGGTAGCCGCCGTTTTATCTGTATCGAAGTGACTGCACCTATTGATACGAATGTCACCATCAACTACAAGCAATTGTATGCTCAAGCCATGGATGCCATTTATAAAGGTGAGCGCTACTGGTTGAATGATGAGGACGAAGCTATCCTGAAAGAAACCAACCGGGATTTTGAACAGATCAGTCCGCTCGAACAGCTTTTCCACTGCTATTTCCGGGTGGCGGAAGAAGAACGGGAAGGGGAATGGCTGACCGCAATGGAGATATTCAATTATCTACAGCAGAAAACCCGCGATAAACTGTCGGTCAGCAAAATAGGGCACTTCGGCCGTTCGCTGAAGAAATTGGATATTCCTTGTAAAAAGTCAAATAGGGGGACGGTGTATCATTTGGTGAGATTATGAAAAATATATTGTATGTTTTGTTGCTTATGGGTGTTGGATTCATTTCTTGTATTCCACGTCCGACAAATAGTCAGGATAAAATTTTGGCTTATGCAGACACATTGATTAGAAAATCATATTATGATAGTGCTTTGCAGATTCTTGGTTCTGTTTCACCGGAATCTTTATATACACCGGCTTCACAAGCTAGATATGCTTTGTTATTAACTCAGGCCTACGATAAAAATTACATTCGTCATACTGATGATTCATTGATACGTATAGCTGTGAAATATTACGATAATTCAAAGGATGAATCGATGTGTGCGAAAGCACATTATTACTGGGGACGTGTGTATCAGGATAATAAAGATGTAATTGGAACTGTGCGCGAATTTATGAAAGCATTGCCCATAGCAAACAAAACGCAAGATTATGATTTATTGTGCTTATTACATTCTAATTTGGGACACTTATTGTATACACATGGATTGCTTGAAGAAGCCGATTCCGTATATCAACAAGCAGAACGAATGGCGAGTGAACATAAAGATTCGTTGAGATGGGTAGTAAGCCTCATCAAAAGAGCAGATATTTGTATGGAAAGAGGAGAAGGTTTCTATTTGGAGGCAGAACGGAAACTGTTGAAAGCTCAAACAATATTGTCTTCTGGCGGTAACACTCCTTTGGCAAAGAAAATGCTATATTCTCTAGCGTCATTATATCAATATATGGGAAGGACGGAAGAAGCGATAGAAACTGTACACAATTTTTTTATCATAGAATCCGATACAGCGAAGTACTTCGCTTCTTTTTTGATAGTCGGAAGTAGCTTTTATAAAGAAGGACAATATGATTCTGCCACTTATTATTTAAAAAGAGCGGTACAATCCAAATCTTATTATACAAAATATGGAGCTTATATGAGATTGGCTGATGTGGCTAGAATACAAGGAAGATATTCAGAGGCATTGCAATATGAAGATGCATACATAGCTTATAAAGATTCTGCAATGAAGGAAGAATATCCTGCTAAGGTTATTGCAACATTAAAAGATATGTTCTATCATCAGTCCGTATATCAATATGAGACTTTCATGTCTCGTTATAGATTGTATATACTATTGTTATCCATAGTTTTATTGATTACGATCAGCAGCATTGTTTGGCGGCACTTTACAGGACAACACAAAGTTAAATTATCATTGCTAAATCAACAAGATATCCAGACAAAAACAGGTGTACTTGAACAGCTTTTGCAGGAAAAACGTGATGAAATTAGTCTTTTGGAACAATCATGCGCAGAAAGTGAAGGTGATAGAATTAAACAACTACAAATAAATAGTTGCTTAAATGGACTTTTGGAAGAGGAAAGGCGTATTGTTAGTGACTTGAAAGCGCTATTAGAGCAAAAGGAAGAAGAAATAAAACAGCTGAAAGGTATTAAGTTTAAGAGATTAATAGAAGACACTTCTATCTATCAACGATTACTGTATATAAAAGATGAAAATGCTAAAAACTCTACCGGTAAAATGAATTTGGAAGAGGAAGATTGGGAGGAACTATTATCAGAAATAGATTTGGTATCTTTCGATTTCACCACACGTTTAGTAGATCGATATGATGCTTTAGTAGATAATGATATTAGATTTTGCTGTCTCATAAAACTTGGATTCAAATTCTCTGAAATAGCACTAATCCTTGGTTGCAGTGTAGATGCTGTATATAAAAAAGAGAAGTCTATATTGCGCAGAATGGATATGGAACATACAATTAGACTCAAAGAAATATTGAGAAATATTTGACGGAAAAAGTGGAATAATCATCAGAAGTAATTTGATAGTTTATTGATTATTAAGCGGTTATACCCTATACTCTTATGCATTAACATATCACTCTAATATTTTTATAATGAATTTTGCTCGAACTTTGCGACAAATTAAAAAAATAAGATATGAAAAATGCAATTCTATTTTTTATCATTCTTGCAACTTTATGTTGTAATACAGAGATCTATTCTCAAACTTCTCCCGTTGATGACTTTTCAAAGTTTTCTAAACAAGATATACCATTAAAAGGAGATGATACTGATTTTGATGAGGGCATTGCGCGTACTCCTGCACGACAATCTGCTGCTACTGCTTTTCTTTATGGAAATTGTGTGTATGTTAATTTTGCATGTCCTGTCAATGATGTTAAAATTGCTATCATTGATAAAAGTACTGGCAAATACATATATGCTGAGAATCATAATCAACCTGATATAATAATTGATATAAACACGAAAAATAAAGGGGAATATCAGATTATGATAAATTCTATATATTTCTTTTTATGGGGAGAATTTAGTATAGACCAATAATATTCTGAAATAAATTTCCATATCATGAAATTAATACGTTTATGGGGCATATTGTTATTTGTCCTAACATCTTGTAATTTCCGTTCGTCAGATTTGGAAGAAGCACTGGTATTAGCAGGCAATAACCGTCCTGAACTTGAAGCTGTTCTTGATCATTTTAAAGACCGAGGTAAAGTGGCTTATGAATCAGCATGTTTTCTAATAACCAATATGCAATACCACGAAAGTAAAGATGAAATTGTATTAGACAGTTTGTATAATAGCTATTTCATACATACAGATTCTCTTTATAGAGGTATTTTTAGCAAAATACCTCTAAACGAACAGAAAGAATATAAGGGACGAGAATATGATTCTTTGCGTTTGACTTTAGGTGATATTTTTAATACATTGCCAGCTCCACAAATTAAGTCAGGTGTTCACCTTTCTGATTTGCAAACTGTTAAGTCGGACTTTTTAATAGATAATATTGAGGAGGCGATTAAAATTTGGGAGGCAAATGAATATGACTATCGAAAAGATTTTGATTTTTTTAAAGAATTCATTCTTCCGTATCGAACAACGAATGAGTATCTAGCGCATAAACGTAGTGAAATACGTAAAATGTACGAGAGTTTATTAGTGGACACTGCTTCTATCCGTACACAAATTGAACACTATAAAATTTATGTAGATAAATGTAGATGGATAAATCATCATACAAAACCTAAAGGACATTTAGGTATCTATGATCTGTTTGTGCCAAAATTTAAAATGGATTGTCATAATATGACAAATTGGAGTTGTAATGTGCTTCGTGCTTGCGGCATTCCAACGATATACGAATTTACCCCTAAATGGACCGATCGGGATAATCGACATTTTTGGTGTGTTTCTCCTGACTCCATTGGCATATTACAACCTTATACCGCACCAGATAATAATATCAGAGAAGATTGGGAAAGTGATATTAAATATGCAGGAAAGGTATACCGTAAGACCTATGGAGCACAAAAAAATACTCCTTACTTTTGGGCTGATGAAGATGAATTTATTCCAGAAAGTTTTAAGACTCCACTACTTAGTGATCAAACATTCAGATATCATCAGACAATAACTTTACGATTACCCTTTAAGGTAGATAGCCATAATAACATAGCTTATTTAGCGATGTTTACTGTCGATAATAAATTAGTTCCGGTAGGTTGGGGGAAAATAGATCATTCAAAACATGAGATTATCTTCGAACAAGTTCCTTTAAATACTCTGTTTTTTCCGGTTTGTTATGATGCAGACAATATGCTGCCTATAGCTGAACCATTTATCATTTATTCATCCTCAAAATTAAAAGATATACCTGAACCTTTAACAACGAATGAATTACCCCGGAATGTAGTAGATGTGTCTGTAGTTGATGGAAAACTATCATTTGACAAACAGACAAAATGGTCCGATTTAAAGTATTTGACATTGAATTGTGATACTTCTCAAAAAATCAGGATGCATTTGCTACGCAAGTATCCACAAAAAAGAAGAATGAAAACTTTTTATGAAAAATTGAATGGTGCTTGCCTACTGGGAGGTAATCAAGAGCGAGGGGAATATGATACACTTTGCACCATAAAGGAGATGCCTGTACCTTATTTACAAGAAATTGCTTTTGAGAATTGTAAGCAATATCGCTATTATCGCTTTTGCACTTCCAATAGTGAACCTGTAAATATTGCACATATGGAATTTCTTGGAAATTATTCTCCAAATCATAATTGTGCAATTCCTACGGCTTTGCCTGTTTTCTCAGAAGAAGAATTGGTACGGCAAAAATCGTGTCAACTCTATCGTATAAATGGAGTTCCGATACGGACAGGCAGTAAACCCGAATATGCTTTTGATAATAATTATAATACGTATGTCGGCGCAGCAAGTATTGGCATGGATTTTAAAACACCTGTACAAATAACAAGTATCCGTTTTGTGCCTCGCAATGCCAATAATATGATTGTTCCCGGTAATAGTTATATGCTTCTTTATTACGATGGTGAATGGAAAGAACATAAAGTATTACGGGCAGAACATCAATATTTGGATTTTGAAAATGTTCCTGTAGCTACCTTGTATTGGCTGCGGAATTTGACAGAAGGCAAAGAGGAACTTCCTTTCTTCTATATTGATGGAAAACAATATTTTTTGCATATCGATACTGTATTATTGTAGTTAATATAAAATGAAAAGCAAAATAAATTACTTAATCTCATTGTTGTTAGGTTTACTGATAATTATGTCTGTAGCCGGTATACCAGTCGAGGTATTCAATCATCCCAAAACATTTGCAGTTTTTGGAATGGCTGGAATTTCTCTTATAATAAGTTTTTTATGTTTTATTGCACCTCAAAAAGATATCAAATTTTCTAGATTAAATATATTTTGCTTCCTGTTTTTGTTACTTTATGTAATAGACTTTTTACATCTGAATACTATATGGAACATAGGATATTTATGTTTATTGTCTTTATTTATTGCTAGTCATTTGCTGCAGCAAATACATTATATTATTATCTTTAAAAGTTTGCTGGGTGCTGCTGTTTTACTTACGATATGGGGATATTTGCAATATTTTGAATATATCCCTTCTAATAGTGAATATTTTCTCATAACAGGCCCGTTTCATAATCCGGCAGTATTTGCTATTATGCTAAGCCTGTTGTTGAGTATAGCTCTAAACAGTATTATACTGTTTTATAGATCACTGATGAATCATAAATTCTTTCTGGTATTCATAATTACAGTTGTTCTATTTTGTATCCCTCTTTTAATATTAACCTATGCTCGTGCTGCCTATTTGGCACTGCTTGCATCTGTCTTATATTGTTTGTATCTAAAATTGAGGAATAATGGGAAGGGAAGAAAGATAAAGCTATACTATTCAGCAGGGGTATTACTTGTAATTTTGATTTCTATCGGAATGCTATATAAACTAAAGCCACAGTCGGCTAATGGACGCTTTCTGGTATGGAAGATAAGTTGTAGAATGATACATGATAAACCCTTAACAGGATTTGGAAAAGGTGGTTTTGCTGCAAATTATCTATATTACCAAGCGGACTATATGAAATCATTTGCGTCTCCTGAAGAACGAAGACTGGCAGGAAGTACTCATCTTGCTTTTAATGAGCCATTGCGTATAACTGTAGAATATGGGCTTATTGGATTAATTATCTATTCCTCTTTTATTATTTGGATACTTTTTTTATCTACCAACCGGACTACTGTTTGTGTTTTGTTAAAAGCTTTTCTTGCAGGAATAGTAGTCTGGGGTATGTTTGGATATCCAGATCAAGTATTTTCTATACAAGCTTTATGGATTATTGCTATAGCTTGCTATTTAAATAAAAACTCTGGAACTACATATGAGTTCTCGGGTACAAATAGGCTACTTTCTAAAATTGTAATAATAGTAATATGTGGTACAAATTGTTTTTTAGGCATGAAGCTTTGGAATAAACGGACTTCCTATCATGAATTATACACTTGCTTGGACTCTCAAAATTTTCAATCTATTTCTCAAGATTCTAACATTTTTGTTCGGTTACAAGAAGAAATGATTGACGATATTAATTTCGCTTATCTATATTGGCAATTAACAAAAATGAGACATCAAGAGATTGAATTTTTGCGCATATCAGATTATTTGGAAAAGAGCTTTCCTACACCGGGATTATTACTTATGAAAGGGGATTATTTGAAAAAAAAGAGCTGCTGGAAAGAAGCTGAAGAAGCTTATAAATTAGCATCGGATATGATGCCTTCCCTACAACTGCCTCGTGGAAAATTGGCTTTTTTATACAATGAAACTGGTAGAAAAGAAGAAGCAGTAGCAATAGCCCACGAGATACTTACTGAAGATGTAAAAGTTTACAGCTTTAGTACCTTCGATTTACATCGTGATTTAAGAAGAATCTTCGAAGATGAACTAAAATAATTGTTTAATGAAAAAAGAAAAAGCATGAAAAACATTGGAAAATGTAAAAAATGGCGTATTTTAGCATGTATAGGAATACTTTGCATGCTATTTGCCTGCGCTGATCACATGTTGCAGGATGATGAAAGGTCCACAACAAGACGTTCGAAAAACAAAAATAGAGAACTCACATCATCAGCAGCTAAAGAGTGGTTTGAAAGTAATTATGCTCCGGTTGTAACGACACGTACTTCAGGTGGAGAAGGAAAAGAACTGGCTATAAAACCATATTGGGATAAAGCCAAAGAAAGTAATAGGGGACGTTTTGAAGTTGTTGAAACTCCTACTCTAAGCAAGGGAATGCATATAATCCTTGATGAGGAAACTACAAAGCATTGGCAACCAGGTATGAAAGCTGATTATATCCGTAATACAACAAAAATGGTTGTATTGAAGGATTTGGTAACTAATAAAACTCGAAGTTTCATTATGGTATTTGTAGGATCGTATGATTATTTGACGCGTAGTCGGAATATGGGAAGAAACAGCTATCTCTATAGAGAACCCGATTATGATGGAATGGTACTGTATTACGCGATAAATGGTACCTTTATCAATGGTTGGAGATACTCTAATGGAAAACTTGTGGGCTATATTTCACCTTCATATAATGAACAAGGTGAATCTTCGGCCCAGACTCGTGGTTATTATGATTGTCATGATGTATATACAACAGAATATAGACAAGATTGTCATGATGAATATGAGCTCGTTGGAGGTGATATGGAAACTGGCTTAATATATGATATTGTGAACTATTGTGATTATATACCTTATACAACATCTTATCAAGATTGTCATTATGTTGAAGATAGTACAAGTGATAATGATGATGATGACAACTGGTGGAATAATCCTTATCCTCCTGGAGGAGCAGGCAATGAAACTAATCCGGTTAAACCCGGCAGCAACAACAGTCCAAAAGCTAAAAAGATCTTCCGCAATTCCAACATGACTGAGGCTAACTGGAAAGTTTTGGAGAAAATGCTTGATAAGATTTTAGCTGACTGCATGGGGGAAGCATTGTATAATGGCTTGGCAAATTTTCTTAATGGTCAGACTTTGACTATTCAGTTTAGTAATGGGTCAGACGGCTTATTTAGCGGGAATGGGGCAACGGCGGGTATTACCCTTGGTAGCCAAATGGAAAGTAACCAGCTATTCCATGAAATGATGCATGCTTACAGGGCTTATCAGGAGACACTTTCTTCCTATAAAGGTTCTAACATGAACGGAGAAATAGAAGCATGGTATGCACAGTATCTTTATACAAGTAGATTACCGGAATATCCAGGAAGCAAATGGGAAGAAAGGGATAATACTGATCCGCGGCGTGTTGCAATCAAAAATCTAACAAATATAATTGATAATAAAGGGAATATACGTTCTGGAGCAAGTGTTGGAGAGTTGGAACTTGAAATTGCAAATACGGTAGTACCTACTTTTCATGAGAACTATTATCCAGCGGATAAATATCCCTTTGATTATGATAGACCAGGATTGGAGAATTTTACAAATTTAAAGAAACTAACAATAAATTGCTAATGAAAACTTTAATTATTTTTATCAGTATACTGTTCAGTGCTACATATATGTATGCACAGACAAATTATTATGCCACAACTAAAACTTTCAATCAAGATGGCTATATTTATCAGTGTGATGTACGAGCCTCTGGGTTTGTTACACTTTATAATAAAAGTAATAAATTAATTAATGTTTATCCTGTTTATAAGAATACTGGTGAATCTTTTGTGCAAACAGATGCGGGTATTAAATTGCTTGAGAGTGATACTTGGACACGCTCAAAACGTTTTTCTATTGTTAATGCTGCATTTTCTGATAGTGAAAAACAAAGAATAAAGGGATATGATTTTAATATAAAGATGTATATAAATTCAAGTACAGGTAGGGTTGATGAAGTAAGTTTTGAGTTTCATAGGTCCGGTCCTTTTGCAACAATTCCTGTTTCCGTTTATCGCAAAATAGAAACAGAAATAAAGAAAGAGCTTTGGTTTACTCTTACTGCCGAGGGAAAAATGCTGAGTTATATTTTTTATTGGTGGGCACAAGAGCCTAAATAAGTAAATCGCTTAAATAATAATGTCTGTGCGTGTAAAAATGAAAACTTTAATTCTTGCTATTAGTACATTGTTTTGTGTTGCATATTTGCATGCACAGACAAATTATTATGCCACAACTAAAACTTTTAACCAAGATGGCTATATTTATCAGTGTGATGTACGAGCCTCTGGGTTTGTTACACTTTATAATAAAAGTAATAAATTAATTAATGTTTATCCTGTTTATAAGAATACTGGTGAATCTTTTGTGCAAACAGATGCGGGTATTAAATTGCTTGAGAGTGATACTTGGACACGCTCAAAACGTTTTTCTATTGTTAATGCTGCATTTTCTGATAGTGAAAAACAAAGAATAAAGGGATATGATTTTAATATAAAGATGTATATAAATTCAAGTACAGGTAGGGTTGATGAAGTAAGTTTTGAGTTTCATAGGTCCGGTCCTTTTGCAACAATTCCTGTTTCCGTTTATCGCAAAATAGAAACAGAAATAAAGAAAGAGCTTTGGTTTACTCTTACTGCCGAGGGAAAAATGCTGAGTTATATTTTTTATTGGTGGGCACAAGAGCCTAAATAAGTAAATCGCTTAAATAATAATGTCTGTGCGTGTAAAAATGAAAACTTTAATTCTTGCTATTAGTACATTGTTTTGTGTTGCATATTTGCATGCACAGAC